>Ga0206848_1034_pt2 | contig 38646 bp, 13 predicted proteins | sample Alteio_BWOrgCont_18_FD_152635 | JGI IMG/M metagenome (GOLD analysis project Ga0206848, IMG submission 152635) | Enriched cells from forest soil in Barre Woods Harvard Forest LTER site, Petersham, Massachusetts, United States -... | ecosystem: Environmental > Terrestrial > Soil > Temperate forest >...
CTATAGAACGTGTTGTTAACTTTAGATGATGACTTTTTGCAACAACCGGTACATGTAACCCAATGCTGACATCACCTTTACAAAAATTACGCGCCATCATCACTGCTGCTTGATACCTATGTTCTGACGCGTCAAAGTCCAGTGGCTGCTTGGCAAGCGCGCCCAAATAATATCCGGCAGGGGTCAATGATACTAATCCAGGAGTACTAAAACATGTTGGGGGTGCAAGTGGGTCTGCTAGACCTGTACATGCTGTCGCCGTTGCAGGGTCAACACATGGCAAAACTAATTTATTATTCACAACAAGTTTGCTAACCAATAAAATCTCTTGAATCGTTATTGGACACTCACCAAAAACCAATTTTGATAGATCTTGGTTTTTGCCACTTGAAGAGTACGCTTCTGAAGCATATTTAAACGAACCGGTTAATTCAAAGTAATGTCTTTGATAAAAAAATCTTGAATAAAAGGGCCAGTTTGGTTGGGTATAATACGCTTGATAATCATGAGATTCATAATGCTTTGACTTTTTTTCAAGCTTACAACGAGCTCTTTTTTCAAAACTCGTAACCTCCTGCGCAATTTCACGATCCTGTTCTTGTAACTGCCGAGCAAGCTCAACAGCAACTTGTTGTTTGATTGATGCATCGCTTACATCATTCTTTCTATCAAGCTTTCTATCAAGCTTTGTATCAAGAGCGTAACTGCTGTATGAAATCAAACAGCACAACAGCAACGACATAAAATAACAACCTATTTTAATGTCCATATATTTTTGTACATATTTATTCATACTGCACATCTTGCCTTTAAATATTGTCCGACGTAACGTTTATTTATCATTTATGTTATTTATCATCAGATACTTCAGCAAGCAACTGACTCAATACTTTCTTTTTTTGTACTCTAATTTGTTTCTTTTTGTCGGTCGCGCGAGCAACTTGAACAGTTACTTCTTGCTGAATTTTTTTCTCAATTGATTGCTGTTTTGCATGCTGTTCAGCCAAAGCATCTATTTTTTTCTCAAGCGCTTTCACCTGTGCAAGCGTTGCTGTTTGACTTTCATCCAGCGCACTTATCTTGGCGATGGTCTCTTCATCATTACTGGCAACATAAGCGTCTGCATCGCATGGGCTGTACTTGCTTTTTACCACACATGCAATCGCGCCAACAGCGACTATGGCAAAAACAACCATCCATCTTTTATTACCAACTTTTTTATATATATCTTTGACCATTGTTCGGATGTCCATTGCTTGCTCCGTTTAATAAAAATTCACGAGATCATTAAACTCACTTTTTCTGCCCTTCCCTTCGACTTCGCTCAGGATAAACTCCGCCAAGGGTAGTAGGGTTAATTATTTACGTTTATACTCACGTTTAAATTCGTGTTCCGTCAGGCTTAATCGTAAAGCGTACACCCTTGCTGTTAAAGCCGTACACGTTTCCTGATACCGGATCGTCGCTTACAATTTTATCACCAGACATCAACGTAATAAATTGCGTATACGCCACTCCTGGATCAAGCACAGGATTCTTGCCCGGATTAACCAATGTTATAACACCTAGGTTATCAGTCGTAAACCCAGCATTAAATAATTTTTGATTGCCGATACTATCAACAAATACAGTCGCAAATTTTAGTCCTGGGACCGTATTAATCAGCGATCGCACAAAGCCTTGTGCTGTTACATATTCAGACTGAGCGCTTGTTGGCTGAATAACACCCTCAAAGCCGCTTGTACCCAATGCAACAATACCTTGGCCTGTAATAATCCCACCAAAAGGATCAAATAAGAACTTCCCACCCAAACCAAAATTACTTCCAGCACCTGTTATTGGCAAATTCCTACCAAGCACAAGCCTTCCCGTTGGTGAGATATTTAATACTGCACGATTTTTGATTGTAAACTCGGTAAGCGTCCCGCGCGCCTCACCACCAACAATGCCATTCCAGTTAATAGCATAGGTCGCACAACAACCAATATTTAAAATCGAACTATTGTCCAAATCGATACTATATGTTCCATACTGCATTGTAATTGATGTGTTTGCATTGCATGCTTTTGTTGTCAAATCTTGAATGGTTTTTGCTGACGTATCAACACTCAGTACCCCTAAACGATCAAGAGATAGCGCAATATTGTTACCAGATACTTGTGCTGGACCAGACCCTGCAAAAACGAGCTGTTGTCCGCTTTCAACTAAGACCTGTGCTCCTGAATCAATAGAAACATCGCCTATTCCACTGATAGTAACTTGCGCATCATCTGTCAGTGGAAATGGAGCACTAACCGCTATTGTTTTACCAGGAATAAGCGGATCATTAACAACAGTTCTATTAAACTTCACCTTCGTACCTTCAGAAAACGCAAGCGTTGTTCTAGGGTAACTACCTGGTGAAACTGTATCGGCTGTTGGTTGCAACAGCGTAACAAAGCTTGGATTTATCCAAAGTGTGCCCTTGCCCGAAAATTCTACGCGAGTATTGTCAGGAAGCGTTAATTGATTTGGTTCATTAGGCGTCGCTGAGCCATCTGTTGGAATAAATAATAAATCTGGTGCAAACGTTGCTTCTCCCAATGCAAAAAGTAATGTCGTTGGGTTTGCGAGCAGGGTATTAATGTTAATCACGGTGCCATTAATTTGTGAATCTTGCACAATTTTGATCGTGTTTGGCTGGTCTTGAACATTAATACTGGTCGTAACTCCGGTGATCCGATTCAAGTTACTATTTGCTACAGCTTTAGTCATACGTTCAGCAGATTTTGTCACCGGCTGATCTACTTGCACAAGCGTTGCACCACCTAACATATAGAGCGCTAACGTTGATGCTGGGTCGGTACCAAAATTGATAATTTCACCATCACTCACAACAATCGTGCCTTTTGCTTGCTGTAATGTAACCGCAGGGCCTGTAACTTTTAACGATATAGAACTATCAGGAGGCAATGGGAAGGAGCGCGTATTTAAGCGTGCTGGAATAATTTGAAACGCTTTAACGAGTGTTGCATCGTCCATATTTTCCAATGCTCGTGTTATTCCACATTCTTGCTGTACACATCTATCTATCTCATTATTACGATTATTCACAGCAAGCGCTTTACGTTTTGCACCCTGTTTTTTATCAAGAGGCTGCTTTTGTCCAGGTTTTGCATTAAGCTTTTGTTCTTTTTCTTTACGTTGAGCCTCTTGAAGCGCCAGTTTTTCTGCTTTTTGTTTACGTGCCCCATCAAGACGCGCATACTCATCTTGCAGTTTTTGTTGGGCAAGTTCTGCCGATTGTTCATACATCATACTCAACGCTGTAATAATCTTCGGTCTATTTCCAGCTCGTGAAAGCACTGGCGATTTAACAAACGCTGTATCAATCGCATTAGCAAGATCACCAGGCTGAGTATGGAGAACCAATGTTGAATCTAAAATCAAGTCACTATCATTTTGTTCGATTGGGAAGTTTAAAATCTCAAGATTTCGGCCACTAATAAATGATTTTGCACTGGTGCCAAATGAGTTAGAACCTATGTTAAATACTGTTGCCCAATAATCATCAAATACCAATTTTGCTTTTCCATTTGTTCCTGCCAAGAATACTAAATTATCGGCAAAGTTAACCAATGGGTTACCCAAAATTAACGATGGCAGATCAAACTTAAGATGTAATGTACTTTCAAAGAAACTACTGTATAACAAGAAGTTGGTAAGCGTAAGATTATTGGCCTGGAGATTCAAGATATTATTGTCATGCTCAACACCAAAACTTAAATCTGTATTTTGCGCAATATCAACTGTTGCATTACCACCAAGAGCAACTTGTCCTACCAACAATCCTGCAGTCGTCGTTACCGACGTTGCTAAAATACTTTCAACTCCGCTCAGGTGCAGATTTTGTATTGAAAGCGTATTAAAGCCAACATCCCATGTTTTTTGAATAATTCCACCAACAACAATTGGCTGAATCGTTAACACTCGAGAATTATCTGGACTACGAATAATCAGAATCGAAGGGTTATCCGTTGTACCATTTATTACAACATTTTCTGTTGTAAACGTTACATCATCACTTAATTCGATAACCACTAATCCTTCAACAGCCAATGTCGCATTTGTTCCAAAACTAAATGTCGTACCATTAACACGTAATAGGCTAACGTTTTTCAGCGTCACGGTTGTATTATCTGCTATCACAAATTGAGGGTTTAATGACCCATCAAATTCTATCCACGCGCCTTGTCCATCAATCGTCAAATTAGCCTGAACATTTATTGCTTTGTTAGGACTTATATCACAGTTACACTTCATTGTTACATCTGCAACCAACGGCATGTCAGATAACGTACAACAATGCTGCGCAACAATGGCATTGCTGTTTACTCGGCAACAATACAACGCTTGGTTACTAACGACACGTATTAACTCACTCAACGAGTTAGTGCTATTTCTTATTATATTATTTATATTCACAATCGCATTGCTATTCGTTCTATTGCTATACACAATCGCGTTGCTATTAACGCGACAGCAATACAATAACGCATTACTGTTATAACGTATTAACGCACTCAACGAGTTTGTACTGTTTCTTATTATATTATTTATATTCACGATCGCGTTACTGTTATTGGTTATGCGTTGGCTATTATTGATACAGCAGTCTTTGAGCACAATAATCGCATTTGAGTTATTTGTTATTCTCTGACTGTTACTCAAACAGCAATCTTTCAGAGCTATAATCGCATTACTACTTGTTCTGCAACAATACAATAACGCGTTACTGTTATAACGTATCAACGAACTCAACGAATTCGTATTATTTGGGTTCAAGATATTTATAATTGCGTTGCTATTATTGGTTATTCTCTGACTGTTATTCAAGCAACAATCTTTGAGCGCTATAATTGCGTTACTGTTATTGGTAATTCTCTGACTATTGGTCATACAACAATACAATAACGCGTTACTGTTATAACGTATCAATGAACTCAGCGAATTCGTATTATTTGGGTTCAAGATATTTATAATTGCGTTGCTATTATTGGTTATTCTCTGACTGTTATTCAAGCAACAATCTTTCAGAGCTATAATTGCGTTACTGTTATTGGTAATTCTCTGACTATTGGTCATACAACAATACAATAATGCGTTACTGTTATAACGTATCAACGAACTCAGCGAATTCGTATTATTTGGATTTATAATATTTATAATCGCGTTACTGTTATTTGTTATTCTCTGACTGTTATTCAAGCAACAATCTTTCAGAGCTATAATTGCATTACTGTTATTGGTAATTCTCTGACTATTGGTCATACAACAATACAATAATGCGTTACTGTTATAACGTATTAACGAACTCAACGAGTTACTATTATTTGGATTTATAATATTTATAATCGCGTTACTGTTATTGGTTATTCTCTGACTGTTATTCAAGCAACAATCTTTGAGCGCCAAGATTGCATTCGAGTTATTTTTTATACCATACACAAATGCGTTACTATCAACTCTTATTATGTTCTTGATATTTATAATAGCGCTACTTGTTGTTCTGCAACAGTATAATAACGCATTACTCGTATATCTCAGCAACGAACTTAACGAATTACTGTTATTTGGATTTATAATATTTATTATCGCGTTACTGTTATTTGTTATTCTCTGACTGTTATTTATACAACAAGCTTTAAGCGCCAAGATTGCATTCGAATTGTTTTCTATTCCTTCTGCAAACGCATTACTATTGGTTCTCTCTGTTCTATCGAGCTTAATAATCGAGTTACTACTTGTTCTGCAGCAATACAATAACGCATTACTGTTGTAACGTATTAATGCACTCAGCGAGTTAGTACTGTTTCTAATTATATTATTTATATTCACAATCGCGTTACTATGAACACGACAACAATATAACAACGCATTACTTAAATTCTTGATACCATAGGCAAACGCATTACTATTCGTTCTCTCGGTTCTATCCAACTTAATAATCGCGTTACTATTATTCCTGCAACATTTGCTGAGACTTACAATCGCCTTACTGTTTTGAATCACTAACGGCAATACATTGTTGCTGTGATTTATAATATTTATAATCGAGTTACTATTATTGGTTATTCTCTGACTGTTATTCAAGCAACAATCTTTAAGTGCCAAGATTGCATTCGAGTTATTTGTTATTCTTTGACTGTTATTTATACAGCAGCCACTCAACGAAATAATCGCATTACTATTCTGAATCACTAACGGTAACACATTGTTGCTATGATTTATGATATTTATTATCGCGTTACTGTTATTCGTTATTCTCTGGCTATTATTCAAGCAACAAGCTTTAAGTCCCAATATCGCATTCGAGTTATTATTTATTCCATAAACCAACGCATTGCTATTTACTCTACAGCACTTGCTCAACAATACAACTGCTTCACTATTAGAGATAACAAGGCGCAATAATGAACCCGAATTGTTTATAACATTTAAAAGAAAGGTTGAGTTATTAACAATGATCGATATAAATTTGGTATTGTTTTCAATAAGCAGTATTGCATTACTCAGATTTGTTAACGTATTACCCAAATTGATAATCGCGTTACTATTATTCTTACAACACTGTTTCAATCCAAGAATCGCATTAGAGTTATTTTTTATTCCATATGCAAACGCATTACTATCCGTCCTTACGATAGTCGTGAGATCTACTATCCCTGAACAAAGTGCATATAAAGCGATACTGGTTGTTGTATTGGTATCAAGTATTGCATTGCTATTTACTCTGCAACAGTACATTAACGCATTACTGTTATATCGTATTAACCCACTCAGCGAGTTGGTACTGTTTCTTACTATATTATTAAGATTTGCTATCGCGCTACTGTTTGTTCTACAGCAGTACAACAATGCGTTACTTAAGTTTTTGATACCATAAGCAAACGCATTACTATTTGTACGCTCTGTTCTGTCTAACTTAATAATCGCATTCGAGTTATTTCTGCAACATTTGCTTAACGACACAATCGCATTACTATTCACTCTATTCGTGAAAACCAAAGCGTTACTTGTTTGTTTGAGTAACTTATTATCATTTGCTATAGCGTTACTGCTTGTTCGACAACAGTACAATAATGCGTTACTCAAGTTTTTTATTCCAAATGCAAACGCATTACTATTTGTGCGTTCTGTTCTGTCCAGCTTAATAATCGCATTTGAATTATTTCTACAGCATTTGCTTAACGACACGATAGCATTACTGTTATTGGTTATTCTCTGACTATTATTTATACAGCAACCATTGAGCGCAACAATCGCATTACTATTTTGAATCACCAACGGTAGTACATTGTTACTGTGGTTTATGATATTGATAATCGCGTTACTATTATTTGTTATTCTCTGGCTGTTATTTATGCAGCACGCGTTCAGAGAAACAATCGCGTTACTATTGTTCGTTACTCTTTGGCTGTTATTTATACAGCACGCATTAAGCGCCAAAATCGCATTCGAGTTATTCTTGATACCAAATGCAAATGCATTACTATCTACTCTCACAATATTATTTATGTTCACAATTGCGTTACTTGCCGTTCGACAGCAATAACGCAACGCATTACTGTTATACCGTATTAACGCACTCAGCGAGTTGGTACTATTTCTTACTATATTATTAAGATTTGCTAGCGCACTACTGTTTGTTCTACAGCAATACAACAATGCGTTACTTAAGTTCTTGATACCGGAGGCAAATGCATTACTATTTGTTCGCTCAGTTTTATCTAATTTAATAATCGCATTCGAGTTATTCCTGCAACATTTGCTTAACGAAACAATCGCGTTACTGTTCACTCTGTTCGTGAAAACCAAAGCGTTACTGGTTTGTTTGAGTAATTTGTCGTCTACAGCTATCGCGTTACTCATCGTCCTACAACAATATAACGCTTGATTACTAATCGCACGTATCAAAGTACTAATCGAGTTAGTACTCGTTCTTAAGATATTATTAATATTCACTATCGCGTTACTATTCGCTCTATTACCTGAAGCTATTGCATTACTCGCCGTCCTACAGCAGTATAACAACGCATTACTGTTATAACGTATTAATGCACTGATCGAATTAGTACTGTTTCTTACGATGTTATTGATATTCACAATCGCATTACTGCTTGTTCTACAACAATTTGCCAGCGAAACGATCGCGTTACTGTTCACTCTGTTCGTGAAAACCAATGCATTACTGGTTTGTTTGAGTAATTTGTCGTCTACAGCTATCACGTTACTCATCGTCCTACAACAATATAACGCTTGATTACTAATCGCACGTATCAAAGTACTGATCGAGTTAGTACTCGTTCTTAAGATATTATTAATATTTACTATTGCGTTACTATTCGCTCTATTACCTGAAGCTATTGCATTACTATTTACTCGACAGCAATATAATGCTGCATTACTGACCGCACGTATAAATGTACTGAGCGAATTCGTACTATTTCTTACTATATTATTGATATTTACTATCGCGTTACTATTCGCCCTGTTTAAAGAAGCCACCGCATTACTACTCGTCCTACAACAATACAACAACGCGTTACTGTTATAGCGTATTAATGCACTGATCGAATTAGTACTGTTTCTCACAATGTTGTTTATGTTCACGATCGCATTACTATTTATTCTGTTCGTGAAAACCAAAGCGTTACTGGTTTGTTTGAGTAATTTATCATCTACTGCCAACGCATTACTCATCGTTCTACAACAATATAACGATTGATTACTAACTGCACGTATCAAAGTACTGAGCGAGTTGGTGCTCGTTCTTAAGATATTATTAATATTTACTATTGCGTTACTATTCGCTCTATTACCTGAAGCTATTGCATTACTATTTACTCGACAGCAATATAATGCTGCATTACTGACCGCACGTATAAATGTACTCAGCGAATTAGTGCTCGTTCTTACGATGCTATTGAGATTTGCTATCGCGTTACTATTCACTCGACAACAGTTACTAAGATTGACGATCGCGTTACTGTTCACTCTGTTCGTGAAAACTAACGCGTTACTCGTTTGTCTTAATAACTTATTATCATTTGCTATCGCATTACTACTTGTTCGACAACAGTACAATAACGCATTACTCGTAGCACGTACCAAAGTACTGATCGAGTTGGTGCTCGTTCTTAAGATATTATTAATATTTACTATTGCGTTACTATTCGCTCTATTACCTGAAGCTATTGCATTGCTATTTACTCGACAGCAATATAATGCTGCATTACTGACCGCACGTATAAATGTACTCAGCGAGTTGGTGCTCGTTCTTACGATGCTATTAAGATTTGCAATCGCGTTACTGTTTACTCGACAACAATTACTAAGATTGACAATCGCGTTACTGTTCACCCTGTTGGTGAAAACCAAAGCGTTACTGGTTTGCTTGAGCAATTTATCGTCTGTTACAACAACATTACTTGTTACTCTCAGCAAATTGTTGATAACAACAATCGAGTTACTATTGTTGGTACAACATTGCGTCGTTGCCGTAGAATTAACATCAGCTGGAGATGCGATGCGACCAGCATTAATGGTCGCTATATTTTTCCCGTTCGGCATGTTCGAATAATTAGTTGCCCCGACTGACGGCTGAATATTAAAACGATTAATAGACGTCGTCGTGTCATACCACAACGTTACACCATCAACGGTTAACGTACTATTATTTGCAAACGTTAACTTGTTACTTTTTGTAACAACTGTTGCCTGACCATCAACATACATACCACCCTGGGTTATCGTATAATTTGACGCCATCTCAATTGAAGAGTCTGAGATACGCATTTGCGATGCTTGATTCTCAAAAACAAAAAAACCTTTGCCGAGCCCCTTAATCTTTATATCAGAGATAGAAAGCTTGGTTCCAGCACGTATCCAAATGGTTCCACCAGGCGTCAAATCGAGGACATTACCGTTTCCATTAATATGAGCCGATGGACCAGTAAATGTCCATATTCCCGATAACGCTACATCAGAATTTAATGTAATATCAGAAGCTGCTAGTAACGTAAGTGTCGATGTCAATTTTAGATTGGTCCCACCTAAAATCAGCCGTTTTCTATTAAAATTTATAAACCCTGAACCGGTAAATACTCGGTCATCGCCCATATTTAAGTCGTCATCTAAGATAATAGTCCCGCCATTCAAAATAATATCAGACGTTAATTTACAGTTGGTCGCAATCGTTAAAGAACTTAATTGGTGGGTCAAGTTAATTGATTTGGTATTTTGAAAAATAGGAGAACCTTCAAGCCGATTGCCACCACGAATAATCGATAGAGCTGGAACAAGCTGACCATGGTCAGGACGAAGTAAATTGTTTTGATTAAGAGTTATGGGTTTTGCAGCACTCCCAACATATGCGCCATTCAACCAGCTCGGAGTCACGTTATTTTGCAAGATACCGTTAGTAAAATTTATGGCACTATTGCCCTGAACACTGCCATTTTGAATAAGTGTCCCGTTCCAATTTGATATTGCTGTATTAACAAGAAATTTTGCAGAACCTACCGCAATGGTAGAATTTTGGTGAGAAAATTGAAAAACAGCTAAAGAAGATTTCTGAATAATCAGCGCGAAAAATAAACAAATTACACTCAAGCGCTTATTCATTACTATTCCTTCATTCATTACTACCGAGAATGCTCTTGTAAAAAAACTAATGTTTGCACTTAAACTAAAGCCTAAATTTTTACCTACTCCCGCGTCAACAAAACAGTACTTTTTTTAAATTATCTTCTATTAATCGGCTCTTATAAGACCAAATAACTGAACATTTGTGTTACCACGAATGTTCACCGTCAAGTTTGATTTCAAACTCAGACCCTCAGCAGGAAAATGTGCGCCACTTGAGATCGTCACCGTGTCATCAAGAATTAAAGTTCCTGTCGAGAGTTGTAATCCCGTACGCGTTGAAAATAACGTACTTCCATCAAGATATAAGACTGATGTTGTATCATTCATAAAAATAAGATTTTTATTTGGCCTTCGTGGCGCATAACTAAACGTTGTACTATAACCCATATACAATAACGAATTAGTATCGATAGTACTTCCCACAGCAGTCGAGTAAATAAACCTATTGGTACCGGTGATAGAATTTTCTTGGGTAAACAAAATCGAGCCACGAGAAAACGTATAGTCTTGGGCCAACGTTATAGTACTATTTTTTAACGTTACCGAGGCATCATCAGTTAAACATAACAAACCTCCAGCGCCCAAATTGCGAAAATGAACATTCTCAATCGTTAACGACGACGCTGGACGTACAACAATCTTACCGTTATTAATCATCTTCAAGCTGTTACCCCGACCCGCAAGAAAACAGGTCCCTTGAAAATGCATCGGCGCATTAAACGTAAGATCTGAGTTAAAAATAACCCGTGTATTAATAAATACTAATTCAGAGTTTACACCATTCACACTATAAATCGTTATATTGGGAACAGCTTCTGGCAATTCAAAAGAATGAAAATTGCCAACAATAACACCACCATTGGCGATACTTAAAGAATTATCACAGTACATATCCTGACTAAGAAATAATTTCCCCAACGAAAGATTGACGGTCCCTGCAACAGGATAAAAATTATCAAATGAACAGGTCGTATTGCGATCGGCAAAAAGAAAACCGTTAATCATCTCACCAAAACCAAGCATAAGATTATCGGTCTTTGTAGGAAATGTTGGTTGAGTCTGCCGCGAAGTGCTACCATCAGCGCCGGTAGTCAGAGGAAAGAGAAGCGTGCCCAGATTGCACAAGAAAAAGACACAGCATAAAATTCTAATAATTACTCTCATTGACTCTCTTGTCTTTATCATTTTGGGGTTTAACGCTCTACGGATCAGCCCTGATAGTTCCAAAGAGATTTACGTATGCTCCACCACGAACCTGCACAGTCAAATTATTTTTCAAACTTATACCTTCAGCAGAAAAACGCGCACCACTTGACAGCGTAACGGCATCATCAAGAATTAATGTCCCGGCAGACAATTGTAATCCTGTACGGGTCGAAAATAATGTACTTCCGTCAAGATATAAGACTGATGTTGTATCATTCATAAAAATAAGATTTTTATTTGCTCTTCGTGGGGCATAACTAAAGGTCGAATTATAGCCCATATACAACATAGAATTGGTATCGATCGTACTTCCCACAGCAGTCGAATAAATAAATTTATTAGTACCGGTGATCATATTGTCTTGTGTAAACAGAATCGAACCGCGAGAGAACGTATAATCTCTGGCCAACGTCAACGTACTATTTTTTAAGATCAGCGAAGCATCATCGGTCAAACAAATCAAGTCTGAAGGACCCAAGTCACGGAAATTAAGATTTTTAATGGTCAACATCGAAGCTGGACGTACAACAACTTGCCCGTTATTGATCATATTTAAACTGTTACCCCGACCATCAATAACACACGTACCTTGAAAGTGTACCGGGTTATTAAAAATAACATCAGAATTGAAAACAACACGGGTATTAATAAAGAGTAACTCAGAAACTGGATTGAGTATGCGCCCATAAATATTGGTATTGGCCTGATGATCGCCGGCTGCTAAATAATCATTATTATGCGAAAAAGCTACAGAGTAATTATCGGTCGTATTTGGTACCGGCATTGGTCCAATATTGGTTAATGTACTATTATTAAAATAATAAACTTGTAAATCGATCTGTTCATAGCCAACCGCTAAATAAGTACCAGTCCTATCCCATCTCACCGCATTAACTTCAGCAGCTGATAGTGTTGTGATCTGCGTAATCGTATTATTTGTCGAGTTAAATTGAAAAATAGTTAAATCAGGTGCTGTAAACGATCCAACCGCTATATAATTATTTGCCGGTGACCAATCAAGCGTTTGAACACTACTTCCCGTAGCAAAGCTACTCACCTGCGTTAAAACACCACTCACACTATTAAATCCATATATCCGTAACGTAGGATCAAGGCCAGCGTCACTGGCAACGCCTACTGCAAGATAATTTCCATCGGGTGAAAAACTCATGGCACTCATCCCAACAGCTTGCCCACCGGCAAGCGTCACCGAAGATTTTTCGGTTATAGCACCGGTTACGTTATTAAACGCATAGACAATAATCTGTTTCGTTGTCGCAGAAGCAGTCCCCTCTGCTATAAAATTGCCCGACGGATGCCAGGACGAAGCCTCACCGTTGGCAACGCCATAACTCGCACTTCCGGTTAGCGTTAAACTCCCGGTAGAAGCTTTGAAGTTCCACACTTCAAATTCGTTCGGCGTCGTGCCGCCCGTATCGTATGAAATAGCGAGATAATTGAGCGTTGGGTGCCAACGCACACTATTAACAATCGCACCCACTTCAATCTTTTGCGTGGTTGTCAGCGTCGTTCCATTAAAAAAATAGATCGGGACTTCAGCAGTCGCTGACGTTTCGCTGCCTGATGCAACATAGTTATCATTAAAATTCCAATCACTCGACCATATGCGAACGTTGGTGCCTGGTTCATTATTGTTCGTAATAAAATTAAATCCACTGAAACTCCCGAGCCCCGTATTATAAATCGTTATATTGGGAACAGCGCGCGGCAACTCAAAAGCATGGAAATTCCCGACAACGACACCACCTGTAGCAAGATTTAATGGATTATTACAGGTCATATCCTGACTCAGAAACAATTTTCCTAACGCAAGATTAATCGTGCCGGCAACCGGATAAAAATCATCAAATGAACAAGTTGTATGTTGATCGGCAAAAAGAAAGCCGTTTATCATTTCAGCAGAGCCAAGCATGAGATTGTCAAGCTGTGTAGGAAATGTTGGTATTGCCTGGCGCGAAACGGCACTATCAGAGCCAATGGTAAGAGGATAGAGGGGCGCAAAAATGTTGCTTAATAAAAATATGCATATGACTCTTACTACTACTTGCATGCACTATCTCGCTTTCAACTTAGCAACAAATCTCACAACTACGTCATTCCCGCGAAAGCGGGAATCCAGGCAAAACCCACGTTTTATTCTTTTAATTATCATAAAAAAATTTCATAATTCATTGTATGCATCATCTCTGTTGAATTTAAATCCTTTTGTTTTCACTTTAAACGCCTTAAAAACCCTTTTTTGGGCAATTTTTGGCTTACGTTGCATGTTAATACCTCTTAGCACCGGGGACGTAAAATTAAATACACCCTCTACGAATCAGCCCTAATAATTCCAAATAAGTTTAGATTTGCACCACCACGCACCTGCACCGTCAAATTCGATTTCAAACTTATACCTTCAGCAGGAAAATGTGCTCCACTCGACAACGTCACGTTATCGTCAAGAATTAATGTTCCAACAGACAACTGTAATCCCGTACGTGTCGAAAATAACGAACTTCCGTCAAGATATAAGATCGACGTCGGATCGGTCATGGCAAGAAGACTTTTACTTGCTTTTCGTGGAGCATAACTAAAGGTCGTGCCATACCCAAAATATAATAACGAATCGGTATCAATGGTACTGGTCAAACCGGTTGAATAAACAAATCTATTGGTACCAGAAAATGCAACATCTTGGGTAAACAAAATCGACCCTCGAGAAAAAGTGTAATCTCTGGCCAGGGTCAAGATACTATTTTTCACAACCAGTACACCATCATCGGTCAAACACATCAGATTTGAACTGCCAAGATTACGAAAATTAACATCTTCAAGTGTCAAAGTAGAAGCTGGCCGAATTACAACGTTCCCATTATTTACAAAGTTCAGGGCATTACCTCTGCCATTAATAATACAATTACCAGAAAAATGGATCGGAATATTAAAAACGACATCTGAATTAAAGACAAGTCTCGTATCTCTAAAATAGAGAGGATTACTGCTCTGTGCACTTGCCACATAAATGGTCAGGTCACCTGCTGCATCACCACTGGCAAGATAACTGTTACCTCGAGACCATCGGCTCGAGAAGGTATTTGTATTGGAAATTACCGGTAATATTCCTAATTCGGTCAACGTAAAATCAATAGGATTAAAAAAATAGACTTTAAAATCTGTACCGGTTGCCGCTGTATAACCAACCGCCAAATATTGACCTGTGTTGTCCCATGCTACTGTATTGGCAGCGGTGCCCATGGTTAAAGAAGTTTCTAGAGTAAGGGTATTGGCCGCCTGATTATAGGCATAAATATTTACTTCAGGACCTTTGCTATCTCCTATGGCAATATAGGTTCCTGTTGGGTTCCAATCAACTGCTAAGACGTTGGGGCCACCGGCAGGCACAATACCGGTTTGAGCCGTCAGAATTCCACCACTAAACGAAAAAATTTCAAGCGAGTTATTTGCACCAGCGTTTATAGTACCGACCGCTAACAAATTTCCTCCGGGAGCAAAGCTCATAGCATTATTTGAGACGCTCGTAGCCACAGGATATTTAAATGAAGACTTTTCAGTGACTTGGCCGGTCACCGTATTAAAAGCGTAGCTAATAACTTCTTTGGCAACCAGTGACCCGCCAACCACCACAAATTGTCCTGACGGATGCCATGCCACTGCCGTTCCATTCTTTGCAGGATAATGAGCACTGCCGGTTAACGTTAAACTTGCTTTAGATATATTGTAGTTATACATCTGAAATTCATCAACTCCGTTGGCATTAACTGCAACACCAAGATAACTGAGTGTTGGGTGCCATCGAACACTATTAACGTTCACACCCTCTTCAAGTGTTTGAGTTACGGTAAGCGTATTTGAAGCGAACTGATAAATTACTAACTCTTGGTTGGTAGAAACGTTGCTCCCGAGAGCGATATAGTTATTGTTAAAGTTCCAGTCCATAGAGTTAACTTGCACAGCCCCAACATAGTTACTGTTGGCAACTTCAGTAAATCCTGAAATTCCGCCCACTAATAGTGATGTCGCAGGAATCGCCGTTGTCTCCGGAAGAACCGCACGTGGTAATTCAACGGCAAAATCGTTACCAACGATCGTCCCACCATTAATAAAATAGGTAGGGTTATCAAAACGAAGATCTTGCTGCAACCAAAGTTTGCCATTGTTCATATTTACCGTTCCAATAATCGACATAAAATCGTTATAGCTGCATGATGTTTTGTTATCGACAAACTGAAAACCGTTTTCAAGCCGAGCGAAACCAAGTATTTGGTTATCGGTCGCGGTTGGAAATATTGGTTGCGCTTGGCGAGAAGGCGTTGTATCTGACCCAATGGTCAACGGAGAGACGCTTGACACCAGACCAGCAAGAACTATTACCCCAACCAGTACAAGCTGTTTAAAAATTCTCATTCCCAACATAACGTTTACGCTCCTGTTTGCCTAACATACTCTAGTAAAATTTAAAATATTGAGGTCGATCCTATAATTGTCTTACCCGCAGCATTGGTGAGTAATGCGTTGCTCGAAAATTGCAATAACCCAACACCTACATTTAATGTTTGATCAAGCTGCAATTGCGTACCGGCTTCTAACCGTAAAATAGAAGAATTCGAAACCATATTCCATAAACTACTCTGAACGTTACGATAGGTCATAACGCCCTGCTCAAGATCCAGAACAGCTCCAGCCAAGATATCGACCGTAACATCATCATTGCTCGTGTTATCTCCAAAACTGAGCCCAGGGTTACCTGACCCAGCTGTAGTATTTACAAAAATTGAAACATTATGATTAAAAATTGCATGACCCTTAATTAATGCCAAACCACCAGGGCCAACATATACATTAGTGCTTTTGTCAAAACAGAGTACCGAAGATGCATTGGTAAAATTGAGCAAATTTTGCCGTTGATTTGACGGATCGTAACTCAATGTCATGCCCATATCAAACCTCAATTCAGCATTCTGATTTATCGTGCTGGTAATATTGGTCTGGTAACTCCAGATATACGGCCCTTCAAAACCTACTTTATTAGAAACAAGAAGACTTCCGGTTGTAAAACTATAATTTCCGTTATAGACCGCGTGCATATTATCAAAAACAATCTTTGATGAATCATCATTGCAGCGAATATTATTGCCCATCATGCCAACAACACGGGTATTTTTAATGTGCAATGTCGAGTTTGGCGCAACAATAATATTGCCTCCCGAGAGCATGGTGAAATCGTTGCCATTACCCTGAATGGTACAATCCCCTTTAAACGTAATTTGCGATGCTAAAGGAAAATCGGATATCAGATTAAAGGTTCCTCCGTTGCCGGTAAACACAACGGTCGATGTCCATATATTGCTTTGCATTTGAACAAGTAAATTATTGGTTGCTAAATTAACATTGGCTGAACCAGTGATAACAATATCTTTACTCAATCGAAGATCGCGCCCCAATACAATCGAACTTCCTGCTGAACTAATATTACTCGTTATTGCACCGGTCATTTGTACAAGAATTTGGGTCCCGCCATCTTGCAAAATAAGTGGGCCAGCCATGTCACCAATACCAAGTAATGTATTATTTGTTTTTTGTACTGCAAGCGCTAATGGGAACACGCCCTGCGTAATAGTCACGTTACCATTGCCGGGCAATAAATACTCGTTGGTCGTCAAACGAGTGCCTGTTACATAAAAATCACCCACAGCTGTGGTCAAATAACAGTTATTAAAATACAGGTGTGAATTTGGTCCTAAAATAGTCTGACCATTGGTGGCATTAAGAATATTAATGTTAGATAAATAAAGCGATCGATTTGAATACAAAAACGTATTGGTACTTTGGCGTACAAATGATTTGTTAATATTGGCGGAAAAAAAGTTTTGAGTATTAAAGTTATTATTAATAAAATGGCCTTCGACAAAACTAATAACAGCCCCGGGAGCCAGTTCAATCAAAATATCATTTGCTACTTGGCCATTGCCTAAATAGAGGCCACCTAACGATGTTGTTGAATGAACATCAATATACACTTCACCCTCGGCCAGTATGAGCCCATTCGTAAGTGTCGCACCCGATGATGTAATACTCACGGTACAATTGTCTAAATCTAATACCGACGTATTATCAACAAGTGCCAGCGGTTGTTGGCCATGAAACCCTTTTGCTCTCCCAAACGAAAAAATCGAATTGACTCCAAAATGTAGTATAGAATCTGAATTAATCGTGCTTGTTAATGCCGAAGCATAATTAAATGTATTTGCACCAATAATGTGCACGATATTATCAAATAAGATTGACCCTGAACTGAACGTATAATTACCTGATTGTCCCCACTGAACGTTATTTAAAATAAGCGCTCCGCTGTTATCAAGACATGAAATTTTGTACCCTGATATACCAGAAATATCAATATTTTTTAATAGGAGCGAAGAGTTATGCCCGACAATAATATTGGCGTTTGAACCAAGCATTAAACCATTTAAGTGACCATCAATTAAACAGTTGCCGGTAAATTTTATGGTTCCTGAAATCGTTACATCAGAATTTAAATAAAGTTCTGTGTTATCAAAACAAGCTGGAAAGCTTGTTGGAATACCGGTAATACTTTGACACAATTCCAGCATATGATTGTTACCATAAATCAAGCCCGGTGTGGCAAAATTGGTATTGTTTTGAAAAATCAGATCAGTGCCAAGAAACAACTTGCCACCATGTAAACTTATCTGACCTGACACAGGAAATATAGAACTGAAGGTGCTTGATGTTGTCGCGTCTTGCAATGCAAAGCCGTTTTGAAAAAAACCAAACGCTAACATACCGTTATCGGTATCAGTATTGGGGAAAAAAGCGAATGGCTGTACAGAAACAGCAGAATTTGACCCTTTTTGTACAGCGTCAACATTCTGTATACTTATTAAAAAAAAGAATGTAACTAAAAGATTAATTTTTTTTACTACTCTCACGTTTTCATACCCTTTTTTTTCGTTACTTCTTCAATTACTTCTGTTCAGGTTATCGTCCTGATTTTTTTATTTCAATTCTTTTAAAAAATATTTCTACAAACACATGTCCATATGCTTTCACATACTTACAAGATCAAAATATTTCAGTCGATCCTATAATCGTCTTACCTGGAGCAATGCTGAGCAACGCGTTTCTGGAAAATTGCAAACGACCGTTACCTAAATCTAATGTTTGGTCAAGCTGCAGCTGCGTACCCGCCTCTAAGCGTAAAATAGAACTATTGGTGAACATGTTCCAAAAACTACTCTGAACATTGCGATAGGTCATGACGCCCTGCTCAAGATCGATAACTGCCCCAGCAGCAATATCAACCGTAAAATCATCGTTGCTTATGTTATCACCAATCGTAAGACCTGGGTTACCTGACTGGACCGCAACATCTACAACAACCGAAACATTACTATTAAAAATCACATTTCCTGTCGTCAACGACATGCCACCAGGCCCAACATACAAGCCTGTATTTTTGTTAAAAGCAAGTACCGAGTTTATTGCTGTAAACTTAAATAAATTTTGATTTTGATTTGATGGGCTATAACTCAACGTCAACCCCAAATCAAAACTCAACAGACTATTCTGACCGATGGTACTGGTAATATTGGTCTGGTAACCCCAAACATACGGCCCTCTGAAATCAACACTATTCATAAACATAATGCTACCGGTCGTAAAGCTATAATTCCCGTTAAGTACACCGTGTACGGTATCAAAAGTAATCTTTGACGAATCATCATTGCAACGAATATTGTTCCCCATCATGCCGGTCACGATGACATTTTTGAAGCGCAATAGCGAGTTTGGCGCAACAATAATATTGCCTCCCGATACTAAGTTAAGTCTATTGCCATTACCCTGGATAGTACAATCGCCATTAAACGTCATTTGGGATGCCAAAGACAAATCTGATGTCAAATTAACCCGTCCTCCAATGCCACTCCATCCAATCGTCGATGTCCATACGCCATCTTGAACTTGAAGGGTCATATTATTGGTGAGAAGATTAACGTTGGCCGATCCGGTAATCACAACATCTTTGGTCAACGTTGTATCTCGAATCAAAACAATCGAACTCCCCGCTGAACTAATATTAGAAAATATAACACCTCCAAGCTGAACAAAAAGCTGTGTCCCGCCATCTTGTAAAATAAGAGGACCAACCATATCACCGATGCCAAGCAATGAATTATTAACACCCTTTACCGCAAGAGCAAGCGGGAATAAGCCCAGAGATATCGTCAGGTTACCATTGCCCGGCAATAAATATTCATTTGCGCTTAGACGTGTTCCTGTTATGTAAAAATCACCTACCGGCGTCGTCAAATAACAGTTGTTAAAATACATATTCGCACCTGGCGACAAAATAGTTTGACCATTGGAAGCATTAATAACATTAATATTGGCAAAATTAAGCGTTTGATTTGAGTAAAAAAAGGTATTAGGATTTTGTCGGATAAACGATTTGTTAATATTGGCTGAGAAAAAGTTTTGGGAATTAACGTTATTATTAATAAAATGGCCTTTTACAAGACTAATGGCAGACCCTGGCGATAAGTCGAGCATAAGATCATTTTTTAGCTGACCATTACCTAAATAGAGACCTCCTAATGATGTCGTTGACTGAATGTCCAAATACACTTCTCCATCAACAACCACCGACCCATTGGTAAGCGTTGCGCCTGATGATGTAACATAAACCGTACAATCTTCTAACTTTAAGACCGACGTCTCATCAACAAATGCCAACGGTTGTTGCCCATGAAAACCTTTTGCTCTACCAATCGATAATATAGAATTGGTAGCAAAATGTACTATTGAATTTGCATTAATCGTACTCGTAAGCGCTGATGCATACGTAAACGTATATTCCCCAATAACATACGTATAATTGTCAAATAAAATAGAACCTGAACTGAACGTATAGTTGCCCGTTTGTCCCCACTGAACATTATCTAAAATCAATGTGCCACTGTTATCAAGACAAGAAATTTTGTACCCAAATATCTGTGAGACATCAAGATTTTTTAATAAGAGTGAAGAATTATGTCCAATAATAATATTGGCATTCGGCCCAAGAATTAACCCTTTCCAATCACCATCGATAGTACAGATACCCGTAAACTTTATCGTTCCAGAAACCGTTATATCAGACTGTAAAAAAAGTGCCGTATTATCAAAACTGGTTGCATGGGTTGCTGGAATACCGGTCATACTTTGAGCAAATTCTAATACGTGACTATTCCCATACACACGGCCTGGGGTTGCAAAGTTTGTCTTATTCTGCAAAATCATATCATTCTGTAAATACAGCTTGCCACCATGCAAACTTACCTGACCGGTAACAGGAAATACTGAATTAAAGGTGCACGATGTTGATGCGTCCTGAAGACCAAAGCCGTACTTAAAAAAACCAAATGGTAATAACGTATTATCAGTATCTGTATTAGGAAAAACAGAATACGGCACAATCGAGATAAACGATGGGGTAACGCTAATCGTAGAATCAGAACCTAGCTGAATAGCAAGATTTTTGCCCGGTATCAATAAAAAAAAGATAGACAAAACAATAGATAACAACTTTACTACTCTCACAATTCTACGTCCTTTAATTCAAGTACTTCAAGTAAAATTCTCTTTTTTTTTTTCACTACTGTGTTCATGCTATCTGGTGATTCTATTTATTTCAATCTTTTTCATAAATCGTTTTTTGTCTTTTTCAAACCCATGATTCAGAAATATCTATCATGAAACACTTGCTAGATTGTCACTTATAATATCGTAAAAAAGAGCAACCGATGAACTATTGATCGCAAATAACGAAGCAAATCTCAAGGTCGCAGATACGCCCGTTCCTGCAACGCTGCTAGTCAGCGTGGTTAAATTTCCTGTCACAAGCGTTGTCGTCTCACTGACAGCAGTTAAAGTACATGCTGCACCTGATGTTGCACCCGGTGAAATAATTAAATCACCAAGGTAATAGATGAGTGTATTGGCTGGTAAGACAATAAGTGTTACAGATCCTGAGATAATCATATATAAGCGAATGCGAGCACCTTTAAAAAGTGGGCTTGAAGCTCCAGCAAGATTTGCAAATGTAATGTTTAACACCGTTGTCGCTGATGTGCCGATAGTAGTAAGCAATTTGTCTCCAAAAATATGGTGCCAGCCTGAGCCAAGACTCCCGTTAACATCAAGTGTGCCTCCAACAACAGTATTACCAACAGAGTCTACGGTCATTTTAGTTTGATTTACCGATAGTTTACCCAACAAACATGTCGACCCGGTTACACGTAGATCATTTTTTAAGGTCGACAGACCCGAAACACCCAATGTGCCACCGAATGTCGTATTTCCCGTAGCATCAACCGTCATGTTATTTTGATTTGTAGCGAGCTTGCCCAGTAAATTTGTCGACCCGGTTACACGAAGATCACCGGTCGTTGAAACACCTGAAACTTTTAATGTTCCAGCCATTGTTGTATCTCCTGCAGCACCAATTGTCATTTTATTTTGATTCTCTGCAAATGTTCCCAATAACGACATCGATCCGGTTACACGAAGCGACGTATACGTTATACCAATCGGAAGACTTACTATACCTGCAACTACAGTATTTCCTGTTGCCGCGTCAACTGTAACTTTATTGGTATTGGTCGAAAAGCTCCCGGTCGAACCCAATGTTCCACCAACCGACATGTTTCCGGTGATCGATTTACTCGCATCAATAGCCAGCGTATTTACAGAAAACAATTTATTTGCTGGATATATAAAAGATATGAGAACGAGCAAAAAACTTTTATACTTTTTATACATATAAAAAACCTAATCAAGAAATACTTGATAAATTATCGCTCACAATTTCGTAAAAAAGATCAACCGATGGGCTAGTAACCGCTGATGATGCAGTCAAATTTAATGTTGCCGACGTCCCATTTCCTGTAACACTACTGGTTATAGTTGTACCGTTTCCAACAGCCGCTGTTGACGTCTCAGTCACAGCATTTAATGTGCATGCTGTTCCTGATGTTGCACCCGGTGAAACAATAATATCGCCGTAATAATAGTTTACTGAATTGGCAGCTGTAATAAGTGTTACAGACCCTGCAATAATCGCATACAAACGAAGACGAGCCCCTTTGAAAAGTGGGCTTGAAGCACCTGCAAGATTTGCAAACGTGATAGATAATACAGCTGTTGCAGTTGTGCCAATACTAGCAAGCGATTTTTCGCCAAAAATGTGATGCCATCCAGAGCCAAGACTTCCCGTAACGTCAAGCGTTCCTCCAACAACCGTATTACCAACAGAGTCTACAGTCATTTTAGTTTGGTTTACTGATAGTTTACCCAATAAACAGGTCGACCCGGTTACTCGAAGGTCGTTACTCAACGTTGAAACACCGGAGACGCCCAGCGTGCCGGCGATACTTGTATTTCCCGCAGCATCGACGGTCATTTTATTTTGATTTATTGCAAGTTTGCCCAACAAATTTGTCGACCCGGTCACGCGAAGATCGTTACTTAACGTCGACGCTCCTGTTACGCCCAACGTTCCGCCTACTATCGTATTTCCCACAGCGTCGACCGTCATTTTATTTTGATTTACTGCAAAGCTTCCCAGTAACGTTGTCGAGCCTGTTACACGAAGCGACGTATACGATACCGTACCTGCAGTGAGTGTCCCAGCAATCGTAGTATTTCCTGTCGCGCCATCAACCGTAAATTTATTGGTATTGACTGAAAAGCTCCCGGTCGAACCTAATGTTCCACCCACTGACATGTTTCCTGTTATTGACTCACTTGCATCAATAGCCAGCGTATTTACAGAAAATAATTTGTTTGGTTGATAGCTACAAGATATGAGAATAAGTAAGAAAATTTTATATGTACATTCGCTTTCAAACATACGCTTCAACGTCAATAACATGGGCACTCCTATAAAGATCTAGAATTTTGTTTACCAAGTTATAGATCTTTAGCACCCCCACCTGTCAAGAGTTTTTCTTTTTAAGTATTAGCCTCTTCTAAATTGGTCTTATATCTTCGAAATTTGAGCAATTTTATGGCTACGATAAAAACTCAACAGAGCCGAGACTTATTTTCCAAATAACTTTAAATAGTTGCTTTCTCTTCAACACCGTTTCTATAGTCAAGTGATTTTTGATATTTATCTTTGTTTTCTCAGGCTAAGAAAAAGGAGTTCAATGAAAGTAATGAAATCTACTCGATTAATAAAAATTACTATTTTATTAATTTTATATTTCATGCCAATATACCCGGTTCGTAAGGGTTCTGATTCTAAAGTTTCAGTACAGCCATATTTTACATTTCCAGCAAGTGGCTCAAATGCACTTCCACCAAATGATAACCGAATGTTATCTTTTGGATTTTTTAAAAGTGGCTTTGGATTACAAGATGCAACGACTACATGTACATTTAGTTCAACATTTCCTGTATCGGGGACTATACAATTAAATGGCGGACAACTTTTTTTAGCAGACGATTTACTTATTCAAAATCCCACAAACCTGCTGAGCTCAGGATTTATTAATGGGAATGGTCATACACTTGAATTGTCAGAATCAGTGAATAATATCCCAAGCTCTTTTCCTACAACATTAAGAAACGTATTTCTTAGTTTGAAATCAGACACTGTTATTACGGGAACTCTAAAAATTATTGGAAATTGCACGATCACCGGTCTTAAAGATTTGTATCTTCAAGGTGGAGGAAATATTCAAATTGCTAAAAACTCAACGTTAAAGTTACAAAACATTACTATTAACGGTGGAGGAAATCAACGAATACATTGTTTGGATAATACAGGAAAATTAATATTGGAAAATGTACAATGGATTCCTGACGGAGATGTACGCTTTACATTGGGAGGTATTCTATTTGATGATCAAGTAAATATTTTTGGTCCTTATGGGTTTAGTTACAGTTCGCCTATAACAAGTACGATTAACAAAAATTCAAGTCTTATTATTACCAATATGGATGAATTTTTAATAGGAAGGTCGAAAGGTAAAGGAACAAATGACCCACTAAAATTTACCGATCAAACTTCAACGCTCATGTTAGAAAATACTACCTTGCATACAACCTCATCAGGCATGCGACTTACTAATGGAACGATTAATATTTTAGGAGCTGTTGATTTTATTTGTGATGCAAAAAATAAAAGCAATGCATTTCAGCTCGGAAACGGAAATATCGCAAATGATATGCTACTTGTGTTTTCAAATGCTGATTCTTTTGCAACTTTTAACAGTGGTGCTGTAGTTTACAATAACGTAAGTCAAAATATCTTCTTTTCAAATATTTTGGCTAAGAAATTTATTATTAATAATAATGTTATTTTTTTCATTGATCACAATATTACCTTTCAAAATACTGATGTCACATTTGTTCCGGGGCTTACAAGCATTTATAAGCCAGGGGTTGAGGTGACCTATAAAAATGCTTCAATCAATGATACTTTTGCACAATATAATATAAGCGGACACTCAACTCCAGCACCTGGTTATGTTCTTGAACAAAATGATTTTATTACCTTAAATAATGGTTTTTTTGTACAACCTGTCTATGTTCAAGGTCCTGCATCATTAGGTGGCGTTGGGGATTTTCTTACGCCGATTATAATCACAAACTCCCCAGCATCTCTTAATGTCAATCTTTTAGGAACGTTCTCGTCAGATATCTATTTAGAAGGCGGTACCTTAATTGCCGGGCATGATATTAGATTTGAAAATGACTCTCGCATTCTAGGGGCTGGTAGGGTTTTAATACCCGGCACCAATGATATTTCTATCCATCTTAAGGATAACATTTGGACCAGCACCCTCATATTTGCTGGGGGCCTAGGAGGCGGCACATTAACCTTACGTTCTGATATAGTTCTTTCATCAGCACTTACATTTAGTGGAGATTGTGAGATTCATGGTCAAGGCTATTCTATCACCTTGGTTGGAAATGGAAGTATTAATGTTGAACGTGGATCATTGCTTTCATTACAAAATGTTAATATTGAAAATGTAAAAGGCACCAATTTAGCATGCAATGACGATCTGGCAAGTATTGAATTTCGTACCGTTGTTTTACGTCTTAGTGATGATTATTTATTTAAGAAGGGATCTTTTAGTGTTCGAGATTCTTGCTTGTTTCAGGGTAATGACATAAATTTAGTTTATCAAACGAGCATGACTTCGACTGTTGATTTTGATTCACTATTAATTTTTGATTCCAATCTTACTTTTAGTTATGAACCAAGGAATCAACAATCTAACCTTCTTTTCTTCCAGGATAACACAGCTGGAATAGTCTTTAATAGTAATAGTACTATTTTTATTCCAGGAGAACAAAATTTAGAATTACAAAAAGGACAAGTAGTATTCAATGGGGTTGTCAATCTTTTTGCAGGAGACGGATTATTATTTGGTGATAATAGTAATGCAAACAACGATATGAATGTTCTATTTCCTCCTGGGAGTGTGCTTGCAACACAACAAGGAACGGTGACCTATCAAAATATTGATCAAGAATCATGGCAAATGAATGACGGTAATTCAACATTAAGAATGTTCCCGGAGACAACTTTAATTGTTAATAGAGACCTTAATTTGGGTTTCGGTCAATTGCTTATATCACGTAATGCCACTCTTCAACAAAATAATGGTGCTCAAATAATTGGTACTGTTAATTCCGATTAAAAGAAAAATTGAACCGCTAGGCTTAAAAAAAGCCTGGCGGTTCAATTCATAGATAAATCAGAAAACATCTATGCCTGATATCATAACCATTCTTATTTTTTCCCCTATTCTAAAAGAACCTCATTTAAGGATTATTACGAATTGGATGTCTTGCAGGGGATTCACTCTGCATTTGATAATCTGGTTAGCTATTCACGGTTCCTAGTTTATATCATAAAGTTATAAATCATAACGAAGAGATCTGCTCACGACGTCATCCCAGGCTTGACCTGGGATGACGTCGTGAGCTACCCACTTTATCAGGAAACACCTATGCCTACGTATTATTTTTGTCGAATACTATCCAGTAGCAGTTAACAACTGTATAAATATACCATCAAAAATCGATATTTAGACTAAGATCAAGCCCGAAAGTTTTTGGCGTATTGCGACCGGCAAAAACATAACTACCACCAAATCGTGCACGATATTTTTCGTTAAACTGATAACTATAATTGAGCCCTATCGTATGGGACATACGAAATGTATTTGCCGTCCAGATACCTGGGGTGAGTGTTCTTCTATCCTGCGTTGACGCAAGATAGTCACGACCCTTGACCATAAAATCATAATACAGATCTAAGAAATCGTTACGAGAAAAAATACCGGCAAATGTATTGCCCGCACGCACAAACAGTTCGGGCCCGGGTCTTATTTTTATACGATGGACCGTATCTGCAAAGCCACGAATCGTCGAATCGGGGAAGCAAAATGCTCCGCCATTTGCCAACGATTTAAGTCCAACAGCGTCAGATAAGATAATATTTAAGCCTGCTGCACATGGCGACTGGCCAGTTAAGGCAGGATTACTTGCATCATACGATATAATTTCAGGAACTCGGCGGTCAATTTTTGCCGATACAGACCCACTGACTTTTGCATGAAGATACGGATTCCAAATTCCACAATTACCCCATAACGCTGAAGCAAAACCAGCGAACTCTACAAATCCACCATTGCCAAAATCTTTTGGCCAGAGCTGAGACGGTTCACGTTTTCGCCCCGTTGGAAGTAATATCGAAGCGCCCAGCATTAACCTACTAAATTGTGGCGCATGTACTCTAAAATTTACAAAGCCAACAAAATCACCCATGCCTAGTTCAGTATTTTTATGGTTAAACGAGATCCCTTTTTTTTGAAGAATTGCGCAAAAAAAGTTTTCTAGTGTTCCATAGGTTTTTGTAAAATTGAGCGCGATATTCGTGGAATTTTGTTCGATACACATAAGATTTTTTTTAACGGCAGGGTCAATATCTTTTGTCTTTAACGTTAGCTTATGACTTTTTACCACCATCGGAACATGAAACCCAACGGTAACATCACCTTTTTTAAAATTACGCGAATAGTTCAATGCAACCTGATAGTTTTGCTCGCAAGCATCGAACTCAAATTTTTGACAGGCCAAAGCTCCCAAATAATACCCCTTTTTATTCACGCTACATTGAGGAGGTAAAGTCCCAAAATCGCATGCGCTATCTGAACCAGGAACAACGGTATCAACCAATGTTGGGCATGTTGTTTGGGCTGAGCACGGCACGCATGGCAAAATCAGTTTATCCTGCTGAATCAATTTGCTCACTAATAAAATTTCTTGTAACGTAATTGCGCAATCACCAAACACCAATTTTGATAAATCTTGTGACGCGCCACGTGAAGAGTAGGCCTGCGATGCACCTTGAAATTCAGCGGTTACCTGAACCATATCTTTGTGATCAAAAAACAGTGTATAATATGGCCAGTTTGGTAGTGGGTAAATTTTTTCATACCGACGGTGTGATGACGAGTCGTGCCACGAATTTTTCTTTTGTGCTTCACATGTTGCTTCTTGTTCAGCTATTCGTTGTGCCTCTTTTTCAGCTTTTTGTTCAGCTTCTTGTTCAGCTATTCGTTGTGCTTCTTTTTCAGCTTCTTGTTCTTTTTGTTCTCGGGCCATCACTTTTTCTTCAATTTCGTCACGAACTTTTTTTGTCAAAACAGTATCATGGAAAGAATCTTGACCCTGCTCATGATCTGCTACAGCTTTTTGTTTTTTTTCTGCAAGCCGCTTACTCAATGTCTGAGCAACACGCGCCCGAATATACAAATCTCTATGTTCATCGTCTCGATCTTGAGTATTTGCATGCACATTTGGCATGAGTATGATTATACACATGCAAAACCTAACAAAAGCCCAAAAGTACCTGTTTTGTAAAAAATTGTTCATACTGCACCAATCCAGCTCTGTTCAAGGCGCTCGCCCTGAGGAACAAGCCCATACCCATGGGCGAGTGTCTCGAAGGGTCGCCTTGATAATTTTTTTTCAAGCATCACTCTCCATCATCCGACATTTCATTGAGTAAACTTCGCAATACTTTCTTTCTTTTTGCTTGAAGCTCTTTCTTCTCTTTTTCCATAATTATTACTTGTTGCTCAACCTCTTGTTTAATTTTTTCATCGACGTACGCTACTTTTTCAGCCTGTTGCTTGTCTGCCAACGCGTCCAATTTCTTTTCCATCTCAAACAACCGTGCTCCATCCTGTTTTTTGTGAAGCGCATCTAACTTGTTCTCAATTTTGATTAATTTACCCTGATTCTGTTGGTCAGTATTTTTTGCATGAAGCGCGTCTAATTTCTTTTCCATGATAATCAATTTTTCACCATGATGTTTTTCATGAAGCACATCTAATTTCTTTTCTATTTTTGTTAATCTGTCACTATTATTTTTTTCGTGAAGAACATCGAGTTTCTTCTCAATGTTTGTCAATTTCCCTGCATGCTCACGATCTTGTTTATCAGTATTTTTTGCATGAAGCATATCGAGCTTCTTTTCCATTGCACTCAATCGTTGTTCAGTTGCAGTTAATTTTTGAGAAAAAAGATCAACCGTTTTTGATGTTTCCTCAGAAACTATTTTTCCAACATTTTCAGCAACAGTCTTATGAAAGCGATCTTCTGATACTTTATCATTTTGGTGTACGACAATGACTTTTGCTTGATCCTGCACACTTGGATTTGATTGCATAATCCCACGTTGTAAAACATACATCAATGACCCAATACTAACGAGCACTGCTACACCAACACACGCTTGATAGGTAATCAACGTTCGACCGGTGTCTCTAAGCCTGGTGCCCGCAAGAATAACTTTGTGCCAGGCATGTACACATGCATCACGCAAAGCCAATCCTATTTTTTTGCTTACTATGCTAAGACGCATAAGCCCTTGTGATACATGCACCATAAGACGTTTGCTCGAGCTTTTAAGCCACGAGCCTGCAAAAATAACTTTGTGCCATGCATATTTACACGCATCACGTAAAGCAAATCCCATTTTTTTACCTAATACTCCAAGACGCACAAACCCTTGTGATACATGCACCATAAAATGTTTGCTCGAATTTTTAAGCCATGCAGATACCTGTAAGATTTTTTCAAAAACATATTTTTGGGCCCGGGAAATTTTTTCAAATACAGCACTCATAAAGATCTTTACGTTCATACATAGCTCCGTCTAATAAAACCCCAATATATTAATTACTCACCCGTTTGCCATTGGGCAAAATCGTAAAACGTGAACCGTTATTAAATCCAAAAACATTACCGGTCGTAGGGTCATCACCCGATATAAGATCACCAGGTAATAACGAAATAAACATACGAGGTACCGTTGGATCAATACAGGCGTTATTATTGTCCAGATTATTAATCAATGTTATAACACCCGTAACAGGATCGATCGTAAACCCTGCGTTAAACAGTTTTTGATTGCCGTTACTATCAACAAACACCGTAGCAAATCTTAATGCTGGAACCGTATTAATTAACGATCGAACAAAACCTTGTGCCGTCACGTATTCAGGCTGAGCATTGACCTGCTGAATAACACCTGCAAAACCACTGATACCTAAAGCAACCGTACCGGCACCGGTAATAAGACCACCATACGGATCGAACAAGAATTTTTTGCCAAAATCAGGATTTATTGTCAGGACGCCATTCGGACCAATAATAAATTTTTGCACAGGATCTTTAACATTACGTCCCATAATCAACAAACCTGTTTGTTCGATAGTAAGTACGCCACGCTTCTTGATCTTAAAATTCGTGAGCATTCCACGACCCTCAGCATTTTTATCAGCGTTCCAATTTATCGCATAGGTTGCACAACAACCAATATTTAAGAGCGCACCTTCGTTAACGTATATATTATACGTTCCGTCATACATAGAAATGGTCGGCATAGTGCTACACGCTTTGGTTACCAATGCATCAATTGCCTGTTCAGCAGAGTCAACACTTAAAACACCCAAGCGATCTATTGAAACGTTAATATTTGAAGCTTTATCATCAGCAATCACAAGATGCTGTCCAGTCTCGACAAGTACCTGTGCTCCAGTATCAATTTTAAGAGCGCCAGTACCTTTAATAGTAACTTTTTTGCCCGGATCAAACGGCAAACTTACCGTTGTCATGGTACCAAGCTGATCCTTGACACCCCGGTTAAACTTCACTTTCGTACTATCAGAAAACGCAAGTGTCGTTCTTTCGTTACTCGATGCAACAAGTCCTGTTTTATTAAAAATACTCACAAAATCTTGATCAAGCCAAACGGTACCCTTACCGGTAAATTCTATCCGAGTATTATCAAGAAGTGTTAGTTGTTTTGGCACGGGCGATGTACCTGTACCATCTGTTGGAACAAATAATAAATCTGGATTAAATGTTGTCCCATTAAATGCAAAAATAAGTTTTGTTGGCTTCAGGGGGATCGTATTAAAATTAAACGTTGTACCATTCATTTGTGAATCTTGCTTGATCTGAATAAAATTCGGTTGAACACTCAGGGAATTATCAACATTGAGCGTTGTCATGTTTGTTGTAATCTGCGTCAATGCAGCATTTGGTAGAGCTCCCGTATGCGCTGGAGCATCCCCTTGTATAAGTCTTGCATTTCCTAACATAGAAAGTGTTAAGGTTGATGAGGCAGGGGCGGTACCAAAGTTGTTAACCGTACCATTACTCACAGAAAATACTCCTTTGGCGTCACCAAGAGTAATCGTCGAACCTTTAACATCAGGAACTGTTGAGACAGGTACAGTGAAAGATCGTGTTTGTAAATAGTCTGGAATCTGGAACGCTTTGGTCAATGGTGCATCGTCTATATTCTCCAACGCTTTTATCATTTCGTCTTGTCCAAATTCACTAACCTCACGCTTTTTATCTTGCCTTTTTTTACCAAGAGGCTTCTTTTGTTCTGGTTTTTCTTTTTGCTTTCCTGGCTTTTGTTTTGCCTGAGCCGCAAGCTCTTCTTTTTGCTGACGCTCTTTATCCAAACGGGCATATTCATTTTGCATTTTTTGCCCAACAATTTCTGCTGATTTTTCGTACATCATACTCAAAGCCGTAATAATCTTCGGCCTACCTGAAGCACGCGATCTGATATCTGGTCCAGCAATAAACGACGAGTCAATAGCATTTGGAAGCGCGGTTTGAAGAATCAATGTTGAATCTAAAATCAGACCACTGTTGCTTTGTAATATTGGGAAGTTCTGAATTTCAAGATTACGACCACTAATAAACGAGTTCACATCAGCATCAAATGAGTTTGCGCCTATATTAAATACCGTAGCCCAGTAATCATCAAACACCAGACTTGCCGTGCCATTTATTCCTGATAAGAACACAAAATTATCAGCAAAGTTCACCACGGGGTTACCGGTAATTAATGTCGACAGATCAAATTTAATATGCAGCATGCTTTCAAAGATCGTACTGTATATCAAGAAGTTATTAAGTGTAAGACCATTTGCCTGGAGCCTCAAGATATTATTGTCATGCTCAACCCCGAAGCTTAAATCAGTATCTTGCACAATATCAACCGTTGCATTACCACCAAGTGCAACTTGTCCAGTCAATAGGCCTGATGTCGTCGTTACCGTTGTTGCAAGAACACTTTCAACCCCAACAAAGTGTAGATTTTGAATTTCAAGCGTATTAAAGCCAATATCCCATGTCTTAACAATCGATCCTCCAACAACAGTCGGCGTAATCGTAAATACTCTTGAATTATCTGGACTGCGAATAATCAGGATCGATGGTGTATTCGTTGTACCAACCACCGTAATATTTTCTGTAGTAAACGTCACGTCATCACTCAGTTCGATAACAACTAAACCTTCAACAGCAATTGTTGCATTTCTTCCAAAGCTAAATGTTCTTCCATTAACACGTAATAAACTAACGTTTTTAAGCGTTACTGTTGTATTATCTGCAATAATAAATTGTGGGTTACTTGATTCATCAAATTCAATCCAAGCTCCTTGGCCGTCAATCGTCAAATTACTTTGTATATTTATTGCTTGTACTGGTCCGATAATACAGTTACAGGTCATCGTTTGGTCTGTTACCAACGGTCCATCAGCAAGTGTGCAACATTTTAGAGCAACAATCGCGTTACTGTTTGCTCTGCAACATCTGCTTAGACTTACAATGGCATTACTGCTTTGAATTACTAATGTTGTATTGCTCCCATTACTATTGTTGCTGATCTTGATAATCGCGTTACTATTATTCGTTATTCTCTGGCTGTTATTTATACAGCATTTGCTAAGACCAACAATCGCATTACTATTTTGAATAACTAATGTATTGTCACCAGCATTATTAATAATCTTTATAATCGCGTTACTATTATTTGTTATTCTTTGGCTATTATTTATACAACAATCTTTTAGAACCACAATCGCGTTACTATTTTGAATCACCAGAGCGCTATTTCCAACATGTATGTTCACAATTGCATTACTATTATTGATCACCTGCTTCTGAATATTTACAATCGCGTTACTACTTGTTCTACAGCAATACAACAACGCATTACTCATGTTCTTTATTCCATAAGCAAATGCATTACTATTCGTTCTCTCTGTCACATTCAGCTTCACAATAGCATTACTGTTCTGAATGACCAATTTCACATCAACACTATTAATATTTACAATCGCATTCGAGTTGTTCTTAATACCATACGCAAATGCATTACTATTTGTTCTCTCTGTTCTATCCAGCTTGACTATCGCGTTACTACTTGTTCTACAGCAATACAATAATGCATTACTCAGGTTCTTTATTCCAAATGCGAATGCGTTACTGTTCACCCTTATCTGGTTACTGAGATTAACTATCGCGTTACTATTCACTCTGTTCGTAAAAACTAACGCGTTACTTGTTTGTCTTAGTAACTTATTATCATTTGCTATCGCGTTACTACTTGTGCGACAGCAATACAACAACGCATTACTTACGTTCTTGATCCCATACGCAAACGCATTACTATTTGTACGTTCTGTTCTATCGAGCTTAATAATCGCATTACTATTGTTCTTGCAACATTTTGTCAGTCCAATAATTGCGTTACTATTATTCGTTATATCGTTCTCAATCGTAACAAGCTCGTTTGTTATATTCACAATCGCATTCGAATTATTCTTGATACCAAATGCAAATGCGTTACTATCAACTCTCACTATGTTATTGAGATTGACGATCGCATTACTATTTGTTCTATTGCCATACAACAATGCATTTGAATTGTTCTTTATACCGTAAGCAAACGCGTTACTATCTACCCGCACGAGGTTATTTATATTTACAATCGCATTGCTACTTGTTCTGCAGCAATACAACAACGCATTACTTACGTTCTTAATACCATATGCAAACGCGTTACTGTTTGTTCTCTCTGTTCTATCAAGCTTCACTATCGCGTTACTATTATTCGTTATTCTCTGACTGTTGCTTAAACAGCAATCTTTCAGGGCCAAGATCGCATTCGAGTTATTATTAATGCCATAAACCAACGCATTACTATTATTTTTTATGCCATATGCAAACGCATTACTGTTTGTTCTTTCTGTGCCATCCAGCTTGACTATCGCATTACTGTTATTCCTGCAACATTGTGTCAGCCCAACAATGGCGTTACTGTTATTCGTTATGTCACTTTCAATCGTAACAAGCTCGTTAGTAATATTCACAATCGCATTACTATTATTTTTTATGCCATATGCAAACGCGTTACTATCTACTCTCACTATGGTATTGAGATTGACAATCGCATTACTGTTTGTTCTTTCTGTTCTGTCTAGCGTAACAATCGCGTTACTGTTATTTGTTATTCTCTGACTGTTACTTAAACAGCAATCTTTCAGAGCCAAGATCGCATTCGAATTGTTATTTATTCCATAAACCAACGCATTACTATTATTTTTTATGCCGTACGCAAATGCGTTACTATTTGTTCTTTCTGTTCTGTCTAGCGTAACAATCGCGTTACTGTTATTTGTTATCCTCTGGCTGTTACTTAAACAGCAATCTTTCAGAGCCAATATCGCATTCGAATTGTTATTTATTCCATAAACCAACGCATTACTATTATTTTTTATGCCATACGCAAACGCGTTACTATTTGTGCGCTCTGTCACATTCAGCGTCACAATGGCGTTACTGTTCTGAATGACCAATTTCACATCAACGCTGTTAATATTTACAATGGCGTTCGAGTTGTTTTTTATACCGTACGCAAATGCGTTACTATTTGTTCTTTCTGTTCTGTCTAACGTAACAATCGCGTTGCTATTATTCGTTATTCTCTGGCTATTACTGAAACAACAATCACTGAGTGCCAAAATCGCGTTCGAGTTATTATTAATGCCATAAACCAATGCGTTACTGTTGTAACGTATCAACGAAATAAGCGAGTTACTGTTGTTTTGATTCAAGATATTTATAATTGCGTTGCTGTTATTTGTTATTCTCTGGCTGTTACTTAAACAACAATCTTTCAAAGCTAGGATCGCATTCGAATTGTTATTTATTCCATAAACCAGCGCGTTACTATTATTCGTTATTCTCTGACTGTTACTTAGACAACAATCATTCAGGGACAAGATCGCGTTCGAGTTGTTATTAATTCCAGAAATCAACGCATTGCTATTGTTTGTTGCCAGTTGCTGAAGGGTGTTAACCTCAATCGTAAGATCTGCAATGTTGGTACTGTTCTGCGCTATAATCTCAATTAATTGCAGAATGTTTGAACCGGTTCCAAGTGTCAGAGTCTCAACAAAGATACTAAGATTTCTCAAATCAGTGCTTACCTTTATGATCGCATTACTATTATTATTTATGCTTGGCTCAATATTCTGGTCAATATCTTTAATTATACCCAAAATCGCATTTGAATTATTCTTTATACCATACGCAATCGCATTACTGCTTGTTCTTAATCTAATATTTAGATTTGCTACCGTATTGGCAAATGCATTACTATTCACTCGTACCTGAGTACTTAGATTTACAATCGCATTACTACTTGTTCTACAGCAATACAATAACGCGTTTGAATTGTTCTTGAAAGCGTAGGCAAACGCGTTACTCGCGGTTCTCAATTTAACAGTTAAAACATTGATAATATTGACCAATGCATTACTATTTCCTCTTACTTGAGTACTTAGATTCACAATTGCATTCGAGTTATTCTCTATTCCTTCAGCAAATGCATTACTGTTTGCTCTTACTTGAGTACTTAGGTTTACGATTGCGTTACTACTCGTTCTACAGCAATACAACAATGCGTTACTGATGGTCCTTATGAGAGCACTATTAGAGCCCTGAGAACTAGACAATTTGATAATCGCATTACTATTATTTTTGCAACACTGTTTCAGCCCAAGAATCGCATTACTGTTATTTTTTATCCCATAAGCAAATGCATTACTATTTACCCGTACTTGAATATTTAGATTTTTGATCGCATTCGAGTTATTTTCAATTCCATCCAACAAGGTATTTGAGTTGTTTTTTATACCAAATGCAAATGCATTACTATTTGTTCGTTCTGTTCTATCCAGTTTAATAATCGCATTCGAGTTATTTCGACAGCAATTTGCCAACGATACTATCGAGTTCGAATTATTCGTTATATCTTGTTCACTTTCAATAATCTCATTAGTAATATTAATAATCGCATTACTACTCGTTCTGCAACAGTACAACAACGCGTTGCTATTGTAGCGTATGAGCGACCTCAGCGAGTTACTGTTGTTTGGGTTCAAGATATTTATAATCGCATTGCTGTTATTCGTTATTCTCTGGCTGTTACTTAAACAACAAGCTTTTAGAGAAACAATAGCATTACTATTTTGAATCACTAACGGCAACAATGTGTTACTGTGGTTTACGATATTCACGATCGCATTCGAATTATTTTTTATTCCATAGGCAAACGCGTTACTATCAGCTCTCAATACATTATTTAGATTTGCTATCGCATTGCTACTCGTTCTACAACAATACAATAACGCGTTACTCAAATTTTTTATTCCAAATGCAAATGCGTTACTATTGGTTCTTGAGATATTATTTAGGTTTACTATCGCATTACTATTTTGAATGATCAGTTTTACACCGCCACTGTTAATATTGGCAATCGCATTTGAATTATTTTTTATCCCATATGCAAATGCATTACTGTCTACTCTTATTATATTATTGAGATTTGCTATCGCATTACTACTCGTTCTGCAACAATACAACAACGCATTCGAATTGTTCTTAATACCATACGCAAACGCATTACTATTGGTTCTTTCAGTGCTATCCAGCTTAATAATCGCATTACTATTATTCCCACAACATTTTTTCAGCCCAATAATTGCGTTACTATTATTCGTTATATCGTTCTCAATCGTAACAAGCTCGCTCGTAAGATTCACAATCGCATTGCTGTTATTTGTTATTCTTTGGCTATTATTTATACAGCAAGTACTCAGTACCAAAATCGCGTTCGAGTTGTTCTTTATACCGTACGCAAACGCATTACTATTCACCCTTATTTGATTACTTAGATTTGTTAGTGCACTACTAGTTGTTGTTGTATTACTTAGATTTACAATCGCATTCGAGTTGTTCTTAATCCCATACGCAAATGCATTGCTATTCGTTTCTGTAATATTATTAAGATTCACAATAGCGTTACTATTATGAATTATTAATTCTTTATCATTCCCACTATTTTTCACAATGCTTATGATTGCGTCGCTATTCGCTCTTATTATATTAATTAGATTTACGATCGCATTACTGTTATTTGTTATTCTTTGGCTGTTATTTATACAGCAGGTGCTCAGCACCAAAATCGTATTACTATTTGTTCTATCGCCATACAACAACGCGTTACTGTTCACTCTTACTTGGTTATTGATATTTACTATCGCGTTACTATTCACTCTGTTCGTAAAAACTAAAGCATTACTTATTTGTCTCAGTAACTTATTATCATTTGCTATCGCATTACTACTTGTTCGACAGCAATACAACAACGCGTTACTCAAGTTCTTAATACCATACGCAAACGCATTACTGTTTGTTCTTGCCGTAGTATTAATCGCCGTAATCTGATTAGTAATATTTATTATCGCGCTGCTATTTGTTCTATTACTATATAAAAGAGCGTTACTCGTCGCACGTATCAATGTACTCAGCGAGTTGGTACTCGTTCTTACTATATTATTTAAATTTGCTATCGCACTACTGCTTGTTCGACAGCAATACAATAACGCGTTACTCACGTTCTTGATTCCAAACGCAAATGCGTTGCTATTTGTACGCTCTGTCACATTCAGCTTCACAATAGCACTACTATTCTGAAGAACCAGTTTCACATCAACGCTATTAATATTTAAAATCGCATTACTATTGTTCTTTATACCGTACGCAAACGCATTGCTATCTACCCTCAATGTATTACTGAGATTCACAATAGCGTTACTACTCGTTCTACAACAATACAATAACGCATTACTTAGATTTTTTATTCCAAACGCAAACGCGTTACTGTTTGTTCTTGTTGTATTATTTAGATTTATTATCGCGCTGCTATTTGTTCTATCGCCATACAATAAGGCATTACTGTTCACTCGTACTTGGTTGCTA
>Ga0206848_1018_pt1 | contig 38390 bp, 38 predicted proteins | sample Alteio_BWOrgCont_18_FD_152635 | JGI IMG/M metagenome (GOLD analysis project Ga0206848, IMG submission 152635) | Enriched cells from forest soil in Barre Woods Harvard Forest LTER site, Petersham, Massachusetts, United States -... | ecosystem: Environmental > Terrestrial > Soil > Temperate forest >...
CCGGCGTACCTTAAACCTTTTTCAGTTGTTTTTATCATTGTGCTTGCCGACCAGCTTATTAAAACCTGGGTACGCATGCACATGTATTTAGGTCAGGATATCCACTTTTTAGGTGAGCACGGCATGCTGCACTATACCGAAAACAACGGTATGGCATTTGGCATGGAGCTGGGCGGTGTTTTTGGTAAGCTGGTGTTAACCGCATTCAGGATAGTTGCGGTAGGGGCCATAACCTACGGACTTATTTATTTAATAAAGCACAAGTACCACCGTGGCCTTATTATGTGCGTGGCGCTAATACTGGCCGGCGCCCTGGGTAATATTGTGGATAGCACCTTTTACGGCCTTATTTATCAGAACCAACCTCTGTTTATGGGCCGCGTGGTGGATATGTTTTACTTCCCGCTGTTTTCAGGTTATTTCCCGCAGTGGGTACCCATATGGGGTGGGCAGGACTATGTATTCTTCCGCCCGGTATTTAACCTTGCCGATTCGGCCATATCGGTAGGCGTTATCGCGATATTAATATTTCAAAAAAGATATTTTAAACACCAAACACCGCACGTAAACAGTACGAACAGCGAGATGGTGGAAGAATAGATTGATTTCGGATTTCGAACGTTCGATTTCGGATTTTTAATATTGAATAATGAATTTCGAATTTCCAACACCGAAGTTTAACTTCATTATTCGATATTCAAAATTCGGTGTTCAATATTAAAATAATCAAACTACCTGCTCAACCACATATCCCTTCCCGTTCAACACAAATTCATCACCTGCTTTTTTGCCTTTTAGTATTAGCCCAATAGGCGATGCCGGAGATATAGCGAAATAACTCTCCCCATCAATCACCAAATTTCCCGCGCTGATGGCGATGTAAAACCTGCCGTTATTGGTAATTACTATGCTGCCGGTTTCGGCCTCTGCTGCGTTGCCCAGTGTACTGATGCGGTTTAACGCTACCATTAATTTATTGGCTTCGTTTAGCTGCGTGGTATTGCGGTCTTTTTCCTGCTGCATCATGGCACGGCCGGTTTCGTATTTATCGCCCGCGCTGCTTTTGGTATCATCGTTTTGCGCCTGTTCCGCATCCTTAAAAGCATGTTCGGCAGCTTCCATTCGCGATGTTACGTAGGCAAGGCATAGTGCATGAAGTTGTTGTTTTATATCGGGCATTATTAAGATTATTGATGTAGAGACGCAATACTTTGCGTCTTGATATGCCAATTTATTACCTATCAATGGGAGACGCAAAGTATTGCGTCTCTACAGGAATTATGCGGAAAGATAAGCATATAAAAATAAAAGCCCCCTTACACTCGCTGTTTGGGGGCTTTCAACCTAAACCTTATCACAATGTAAGTGGAGTTCACTTACGCATATACTAACGCAATTTTTAAGCTTTTGTGTATGATAAAGTGCAGAAACTTGCAAAAAAATGATAATTATTTTTCCACGAGGTTTTAGCCGTTTCAATTTCAGGCACTTAGCTTATCTTAATAATTCTGTTTTTATATATTTGGCGCTTTGCGTAATGCTCGCATCCCAGTCCATCGCGAAACTTTCCTGCTCCATAAAGGCATAATCAACACCTGCCAGCTTCTGATATTTAAATATTTCTTTAAAATCAATGCTGCCGCTGCCTACTTCGGTAGTTAGGTTGCGGTTGTTTTTGTCCATATCCTTAACGTGCCATAATTTATAGCGACCGGGATATTTCTTAAACAAAGCAATCGGGTCGGCATTGCCGTTTACTATCCAGTAAATATCCATTTCCATTTTTACCAGGTCGGGGTCGGTTTGGCCCAGTATGATGTCATAACCCTGCTGACCGCCCATATCCGTAAATTCAAAATTGTGGTTATGGTAAGCCAGGTGAATGCCGGCGGCTTTTACTACTTCGCCGGTTTTGTTCATTTTTTCGGCAAGCACTTTATAATCATCAATGGTTTTTCGGTACTGTTCAAACAACCAGGGGATTACCACATATTTTTCGCCCATCATATTGGCAGTATCGGCAAAGTATTTTGCATCATCAAAATCTTTTTGTCCGCCAATATCAAAGTTATACATGCCGCTGGTGGTGGTTAAATTATTATCATTCAGCAGGCTTTTAAACGCCTTCGCATCCATCCCGTAAAATTTCCCGTCGCGACCAATACCCGAAGGCTCTACATTGGTATAACCCGCCGCCGCGACTTTGGCAATAACGCCGGGCACATCCTTAGCTATTTGCTCGCGCACCGTGTATAGTTGTAGCCCCACCTCCTTATGCAGCTTTTTAGGCATCAGCAGGTTGGGTTTTACCATTATGCCCGCGCCAAGCAGGCCGGCTTGCTGGATGAATTGACGGCGGTTTGTTTGCATAGTATTGTATTCTAAATATTCCCCTTTTTCAATTCACTTACCGCGTAATTTGCTGCCCTTGCGGTTAACGCCATATAGGTTAATGATGGGTTTTGGCATGCGGTAGAGGTCATGCAGGCGCCATCGGTAACAAACACGTTTTGGGCATCCCAAACCTGGTTGTGCTTATTAAGTACCGATGTTTTTGGGTCGAGGCCCATGCGGGCGGTGCCCATTTCATGTATACCGGCACCCATGTGGTAACCCGAATCATACTTGGCGGCATCCTTAATACCCGCAACGGCAAACATTTCCATGGCATCGTTCACCATATCAACCCGCATTTTTTTCTCGTTATCCTTTATTTCGGCATCGATGGCTAAAACCGGCAGTCCCCATTTATCTTTTTTGTTTTTATCAAGATAAGCCCTGTTTTCGTGGTATGGTAATATTTCGCCGAAGGCAGTTACGCCAAATATCCATTTGCCCGGTTCGCCCAAAGCATCTTTAAAATCTCCGCCGATATCCATTTCGGCAATATTGCGGCCCCAGCCTTCGCGGGTGGCAATGCCTTGGTAGCCAAAGCCACGCAGGTAATCGCGCTTTTCGCCGTTCAAATTGCGGTAACGCGGTATATAAATGCCATTTGGCCTGCGGCCAAAGTAATAGCGGTCGTCAAACCCTTCCACCGAACCATAGGCACCGGCTTTAAAGTGGTGGTCCATCAGGTTATGCCCCAGTTCGCCGCTGCTGCTGCCCAGTCCATCCGGCCAAACATCCGTTGCCGAATTCATGAGCACCCAGGCAGTGTTCAAAGTAGAGGCATTTAAGAAGATAACCTTGGCATAGTATTCATAAGTTTGGTTAGTTTGCGCATCCAGCACCTCAACGCCGGTAGCTTTTTTGGTATCCTTATCGTACAAAATTTTGGTAACAATAGAGTAGGGCCTCAAGGTTAAATTACCCGTTGCCACCGCCGCCGGCAAAGTTGACGATTGCGTGCTGAAATAAGCGCCAAAAGGGCAACCCAAAGCGCACTGGTTACGGAACTGGCAATGGCTGCGGCCCGGCAGCGCCTTGGTTAAATTAGCCGTGCGGCCAATAATCATTTTGCGCTTGCCGTTGTAGTGGCCGTTAATCCCGTTGGCAATGTGCTGCTCGGCGCAGTTCATATCCATGGGCGGTAAAAAATCGCCGTCGGGCAGTTGCGGCAGGCCCTCGAGCGAGCCGCTGATGCCGGCATGGCGCTCCACATGGCTGTACCATAGAGCAATATCTTTATAACGTATAGGCCAATCAACAGCAACACCTTCCTTCGCGTTAGCCTCAAAATCAATATCGCTCCAGCGGTAGCTCTGGCGCCCCCACATCAATGAGCGCCCGCCAACATGATAGCCGCGAAACCAGTCGAACGGTTTTACTTCGGTGTAAGGGCTTTCTTTTTCATTAACCCAATAATCAAGGTTGGTTTCATTTAAAAAAATCTCGCGGTTAAGCACGGGATAATCTTTTACCATTTGCTGGGTACGTACTTCGCGGTGCGGGTATTGCCAGGGGGCTTTCATGGCATTTGTATAGTCCTTTACGTGCTCAATGTTGCGGCCGCGTTCCAGCATCAAAGTTTTAAGCCCGTTTTCGGTAAGTTCCTTTGCCGCCCAGCCGCCGCTAATGCCCGAACCTATTACAATAGCGTCGTACGTATTATTTGCCATAAAAATAAATTAATTGCAGGTTTACAAATGTAAATGTAGTTGAAGTACGGTATAGTTGCTTAGCAAAAGAAGTAGATTTTTGGCAAAATACTGGTATTTTTTACCCGTTTAGGAACGCCAGCGGGAATATAGAACTATATAAGCGATTTTTAAAGATAAATTGCTCCACTTTTACGGTAATTTCCGCATTGTTTTTTGGCTGAAGGATGTTTTACTTTGAGTACGGGGATAAACCAATTGCTATGAGAAAATACCAGCTGCTTTTAATGGCAGGTTTGTTATTAATAATGCAGTCTTATGCAAACGCGTTTGTTAAGGGTGATAAAAATCCAGCACCCCAGCCCGAAGTCATTTACCACATTTTTGAGCGCAGTTTTTTCGACAGTAACGGCGACCAGCAGGGCGATTTAAATGGCATACGATTAAAGCTTAATTACCTGCAACATTTGGGTGTAACAGCGATATTGCTAACCCCGCTTTACGAATCGGTTTTTTACCATAACTATTTCGCTACCAATTTTTATAAGATTGATTCCGCCTATGGCACCATGCAGGATTATTTGCGCCTGATAAAAGAGCTGCACCGCCGCCACATGAAGTTTTATATGGATATGGAAACGCAGTATGTGGCGGAAGATCATCCCTGGTTTCAGGGGTCGTTTAACAACCCCAAATCCAAATACAGCGATTATTTAATTTATACCGATAAAACCAACAGCAAACCCATGTCTATTGTTGGCGGCGTAACGCAACTGGAGGGCTACGATGGGGTAACCCGTAAGCTGGTAATGGTTAACTTAAATAACCCGGCGGTGCAGGCTTATAATTATCAATTCTTTAAGTTTTGGGTCGACCCGAACCAGGATGGTAAGTTCGATGATGGCGTTGATGGCTTCCGGCTCGACCACATGATGGATAACCTGGACAACACCAACCGCCTGCCGCATTTATTTGATACCTTTTGGCGGCCGTTGCTAGGTAAACTGCGTAAAATAAACCCGAAACTCAGCATTGTTGCCGAACAAGCCGAATGGGGCAGCTTAGGCGCCGATTACTTTAAACGTGCCGGTATCGACAGGGTATTTGCCTTCAGGCTGGCTTATGGTATACGCTCGTTCAAGAAAAAGGAGATTATCGCGCAAGCTGATTCTACCTTTTTAATTACACCCGCCAATAAACAGCAGGTGGTATTTATAGAAAACCACGATACCCCACGTTTTAGTTATGACGAGAAAGGAGATGCCGGTAAACTGCGGGTGGGCGCGGCACTTAACCTGTTAATTGGCGGCATACCTTCCATTTATTACGGGCAGGAATTAGGCATGACCGGCGGCACCTATAACCTTGGTGGCACCGATGCTAACCAAATACCCGGCCGCCAGGCTTTTGAATGGTTTAAAGCCGATACCGGCAAAGGCATGGCGCTGTGGTACAAACAAAAAGGCCCCTGGAAGGATAAGTTTAATGATGATGTGCCCAACGATGGCATATCGCTGGAAGAAGAACAAAACGATCCAAACTCTTTATATAACTTTTACCGGACTATGATTGCCCTGCACAAAAGTAACCCGGCGCTTATTGCAGGGGCTTATAAGACACTGGCGAATAATAACGATGAAGTATATTCATTCGAGCGTGTTTTGGGGGATAAACGGGTGGTGGTTGTGGTTAATTTAGGCGATAAAGCCGAGGATGCGGTAATCGAATTGCATAGTAGCAATTCTACTATTAAAAACTTGTATGGCGGTTTAAAAGCGGTTGTTAATGATAATAACATCAGCCTAAACTTGCCGGGTTACGGTATCGGAGTTTGGGAGATGGATAAGTAATATGATTACTAAAAAATGTCATTTCGAACGATAGTGAGAAAACTTTTCGGATATGCATGCTCGCCGCCTTCAATATTCGAAAAGTTTTCTCCTCGCGTCATCCCCCAAAACCATTGCTGCTCGTCGGAATGACAGGATTTAGTTGATCATCCTTACGCCTCTACGCTATCCTTCTCGCCAATCTGTTGCCTCCACATGGCGTAGTACAGGCCTTTTTGGTTAATCAGCTCCAGGTGCTTGCCCGATTCGATAATATTGCCTTTTTCAAGCACATAAATCCGGTCGGCATGCATAATGGTGGATAGGCGGTGGGCAATTAATATGGTAATATGATCGCCGAATACCGATACATCTTTTATGGTTTCGGTAATCTCTTCTTCGGTTAATGAATCCAGTGATGAGGTTGCCTCGTCAAACACCAAAATATCCGGCCTGCGCAATAAGGCGCGGGCAATGGATAAACGCTGTTTTTCGCCACCCGAAACCTTTACGCCACCCTCGCCAATAACGGTATCAAGCCCCCTATCAGCGCGCGCAAGTAAGGTTTGACAGGCTGCTTTTTCCAGCACCTGCATACATTCCTCATCCGTAGCATCCGGGCGGACAAACAGCAAATTCTCGCGTATAGTTCCCGAAAACAATTGCGTATCCTGCGTAACGAAACCAATTTTCTCGCGCAGCTGGTCTAAATCAATTTCCTTGCTTAATACGTTATTGTATAAAATATCGCCCTCCAAAGGCTGGTACAAGCCCACCAGTAATTTTACCAATGTTGTTTTACCCGAACCCGATGGGCCCACAAAGGCAATGGTTTCGCCAATATTGGTTTCAAAACTGATATGGTTTAGCGCGTTACGGTTGGCAGTAAGGTGCTTAAAACTTACATTATCGAAGGTGAGGGTATTAATGGTTTCCAGTAAAACCGGTTTCTCGGGTTTAATATCGATGGGCGTACTTGTAATACGGTCAAAATTAGCCAGCGAAACCTCGGCTTCGCGCCATGAAACAATTACGTTGCCCAGCTCCTGCAGCGGGTTAAACAAAAAGAACGAATAAAATAATAAGCTTAAATATTGCCCGGCAGTAATGGTTTTATCGTGTATCAGCAGCAGTAAAACTACCACCATTACGCTGCGTATAAAGTTAACCGTAGTGCCTTGCACAAAGCTCATGCTGCGCACGTACTTCACCTTTTTAAGCTCAAGGCCTAATATTTTATAGGTGGTATTATTCAAGCGGCCAATTTCCTGCTTAACCAAACCAAGGCTTTTCACCAACTCGATATTACGGAGCGATTCCGTGGTTGAACCTGCAAGCGCTGTGGTTTCTGACAGGATGCTCCTTTGCACTTTTTTAATACGGCGACTTAGCGAGGTGCTTACAAACGTAATAATGGGGATAGCGGCCAAGTACACGAGTGTTACTTTATAGCTCACAAAAAGAGAGTAAACGATAACAAAGGTCATACCTGTTAAGCTAACAAACAGTATGCTGATAAATGCGGTGATAAATGCCTCGCTATCCAAACGTACCTTTTGCAAAATGCCCAATGTTTCGCCGCTGCGCTGGTCTTCAAAAACCTGGTAAGGCAATTCGAGTGAATGTTTCAGCCCATCGGCATACATTTTGGCACCCGTTTTTTGGGTGATAATATTGGTATAATAATCCTGGAAGTTTTTTGCTATGCGCGATACCATGGCAACGCCAATAGCGAGGCCCACCAGTGTTAATACTTTTGAAAGATATGGCCCGGTGGCAAGTTTATCGCTCTGGCCGATAACCGTATCCAGTATACGGCCTGAAATGTAAGGGTCAATTAACGAGAAGCCGATATTCATTGCTGCCAGGAATAAGGCAAAAACAACAATACCACGATGTTCTTTAAGATATGATAAGAGTATTTTCATTAATATAATTTGCGTTTCTGCAAAAATAAAAAAAGGGAATGGCTAAGTAGCTCATTCCCTTTAATTTGACATTACGTTGGTATTTTACACCGTCATAACATCCCGTTCCTTAGCTTCAGAATGATGATCTACCTTTACAATATAGGCATCGGTTAGTTTTTGTATTTCACCTTCGCCGGTTTTCATTTCATCTTCAGATACGCCTTCGGCTTTTAGCTTGCGTATCTTTTCGTTGGCATCCTTACGGATGTTGCGGATAGCAATTTTGCCTGTTTCGGCCTCAGCCTTGACCTTTTTAACCAAATCGCGGCGACGCTCTTCGGTTAGCGGCGGTACATTTATGCGGATAATTACACCGTCGTTTTGGGGGTTTAAACCCAGGCTCGATTCTTTAATCGCCTTTTCTATTGGCGCCAATAACGATTTTTCCCAGGGTTGTACTACTATGGTACGTGGGTCGGGGGTGTTCACGTTACCCACCTGGCTTAAAGGGGTTGGGGTACCGTAATAATCAACCATAATATCATCCAGCATGGCGGGGTTGGCCTTGCCTGCGCGTATTTTTTGTAATTCCGATTCGCAATGGTCAATGGCTTTGTCCATTAAAGCCTTTGCATCAGTTACTTGTTTTTTAATGAGTTCGCTCATTTCAATTAAATTTTTCCAAAAATAGTAAAATCTCTCATTTAATGCAGATGCACAATAATGTAGAGACGCAATATTTTGCGTCTCCCGTATGCAAATCATTTGGATAATGCTTAAACAGCAGGAAATACAAAATGTTGTGACTGATTTATGCCTGTTGAAATATGGAATAAATTATGCAACGGGAGACGCAAAATATTGCGTCTCTACGGTAAAATATCTCACCCTTTATTTATTCACTACCACGCCTGCCACACTTTGCAGGTAATTGTTCATCATGCCAATATCTGCCACATCGTGCATATAACCGATGTACATATCGGGCCTTACGATAATTGTTTTTTGCTGGTGCGGGTTTGCCTCGAAAGCCTCAAATACATCCAGGTTTTTGCCTGATGGCGGCAGGTAAAAGAAGTTGAGTATGCCGGGGTAGGCCTGCGTTATCCATCGGGCAATGGTAAATAAAAACAGCTCATCAAACTTGCCTAAAATTATCAGCGTGAAGCCGGGTTTACTGCACCATTGATGGAGGTCAGTTTCCTGCTCCAATTTTTCGTCGTACAGTTTAAGGTAGGGCAGCCTGTCGCCGGCTTTTATTTTGGTACTGTTGCTCAGGTGCAGGTTTATTTTGCTGTGGCGATAACTGATATCAATTTGCGATACGCGTTTAAAAAACACATTCTTTATCTTATCGCTTTTCCACACCGTTTTCAATATTCTAAACAGCAGTAGTTTTTTAAACAGGTCAGTAAACCAGTTTGTCGACATGATGATGTTAAACGCCGCGTCGGTGGTATTTAACAGCGATTTGGCAACCGGCATTCGCTCGGCGGCATAGCTTTCCAATATCACGGGTTTAATATGCCCGTTTACTACGCCTGCCAGTTTCCAGGCCAGGTTATAGGCATCCTGTAAACCGGTATTCATACCCTGCCCGCCAACGGGCGAGTGGATATGCGCTGCATCGCCAATTAAAAAGCAGTGCTGGTCGCTAAATTTTTCGGCCATGCGATGGTGTAATTTGTAGGTGGTAAACCAGTTGTTTTGTGTAATTTTTATGGGCGATTGGGTTACGGCATTTAAAAATGGTAAAATTTCTTCTACCGCTAAATCTTCTTTCTCCTCAAACTCCGGCGGCAGGTTGCCCAATATGCGGTAGCCATTGGCCTCGGGCATCGGGAAAAAGCCTGCGAAGCCATTTTTACCCAAATACAGGTTAATAAAATCTTCCTTCAAAAAATCAGCATCAACTTTGGCATCCACCAAATAAAAATGATGGGGGTAGGTATCGCCCTTAAACGGCGCCTGTATTTGCTTGCGGACTATGCTGTGCGCGCCATCGGCACCGACTACCCAATCGGCAGTGAGGGTATATTCGCCATCTTTGTTTTGTAGGGTGGCCTGTACGTTATTGGCATTTTGTTTTAGCGATGTTAAGGTAGTGTTCCAATAAACCGGGCAGCAGTTTAGGGTGAGATAATCCAGCAAAACGCGTTCGTTTTTGCTTTGCGGGTACATTAAAATGTAAGGGTACAGCGTTTGTCCTGTGCCTACATTGCTTAATGATAATGCGGCTTTTTGTTCGCCATCCTGGTTAAAAACCACACCTGCGCCTGGCTTGCCTTCGGCTATAACTTTATCAACCACGCCCAGTTGCCTGTATATTTCCAGCGAACGTGCCTGCACTGCCAAAGCTTTTGAATGGGTGGTGGGGCCGTCCTTACTATCAATAATATAGGGCTGTAAACCATTACGCAGCAACTGCGCCGCCATCATTAGCCCCGATGGGCCTGCGCCAACAATTAATACTTTTTCTGCTTGTGGTGTCGCGGTCATTTATCAGGCAAATAGTAAATAAATGGTTGGCCGTTTATGCAAATCGGGCACTTTTTTGCGCCATTGCTCAATGGTTTTGGTTTGTATAAATTCTGTATCGGCAGTAATATCGCAGGCAATGCAAAGCTTGGTACGCGGACTGCCCGTTTTCAAAACCTCTTCCAGTAAAGAATTATTGCGGAACGGCGTTTCGATAAATATCTGCGTTTGCTTTAATTTGATGGATGCGGCCTCCAACTCCTTAACTTTTTTACTGCGCTCCACTTTGTCAATAGGCAAATAGCCATAAAAAATAAAGCTCTGCCCGCTAAACCCCGATGCCATCAGTGCCAGCAAAATAGAGCTTGGCCCTACCAGCGGCACTACTTTAATACCCATGCGGTGTGCTTTATCAACTATTTCTGCACCCGGGTCGGCAATGCCGGGGCAGCCGGCCTCGCTCATCAGGCCAACGCTGTTGCCGGCTTGCAGACCTTTAAAAAACTCGGCTGTATCATCGCGGTTATGTTTGCCATAGTCGTGGATGGTGAGTTCGCTTTGCGGGGTTTTTAAACCGGCTTCTTTTAAAAACCGACGCGCGGTTTTTTCATTTTCCACAATGTATTCTTTAATACTGTTAATGGTATCAACCAAATACGGGGTAAATGTTTTGGCGGCGGCGTTTTCGGCAAGCGGCACGGGTATTAAATAAAGGGTTCCTAAAGGCATATTGCAAAATTGCCTTTTTTTATTTAATTTAAGCTATTGAAAAGGAGACCGATATATTGAAATCATTAGGCTTAAACTGGTTTATTGAAGGATCGCTTGATTTTGAGTACAAAAAATACCTGCTTTTAGATTATTTGCAGGAAATAAACCGGCATTTTGATAAAAGTAAATTATACCCCAACCTTGCCGACCTGGTATTTCACTATAACAACCTTATCGATTTTAAACAGAATAAAACACTGCTGCAGCAAGCATTTCCACAGCGCTTAACCCAGGCTGATATTGATGCCGTAAAGCTTACCTATAAAAAGATTATTGAGGATGATAACTCCATGCAGGAAATTGAGCGCATTATCACTTTTGCTATCAACCAAATGGACCCTGCCCTGCAAACCGGTAAGGAGATTTATGATTTTGTGGAAAGTCGGCTGAATATCGACCCCATAGGTTTAGTGCCCTTAATGCCCTACCACGGCTACTTTTCGCTCCGCAATGGCGGCGAGCGCACCAACTGGATATACGAATACCAGATAAGTATTTTTGAAAACGCCGACGATAAATACCGCGGTATTAACATCCAATTTGTAGATACCTACGAGCAAAGCATTACCAATACACTGGAATCCATCAAGCTGAATTTAATAAACCGGCGCAGGCATTTGCCCAACCCTGCGGTATATTATGTGCACAGCGATATTAGCTTCCCGCTGGAACAGACTTTACTGCCCGTGGCGAAGCGGAGTTTGGTGAAGTATATTATGAACGCGGCGTAATATGGATAATTGTGGAATAGACTGGTGGGGATTATCGGACCACATAAGTCTTTTACTGACAGCATTGGCTACTCTGATATTAGCCTTTTTTGCATGGAAGGCATTACGAGGCTGGCATGTTCAAAAAAAATATGATATAATAATTGAAAATTTAGCCTTAGCTAAAGATAGTCTAACTTATATTCAATATCTACGGGGTATACTCTTTTCAACAGGAGAAATAATCGAAAAATACGCAGAAGAAGCAAAAAAAGCCATTGACAAAAATAAGTCTATGGGTAGTATAACATTATATGTTTATCTATCAAGAAGGGAAAATCTTAAACATATATTTGATAAAATAATTGTGGCTTATTCTCAAAATTGGGCAACGAGTGGCGATGAAGGCAATTTTACTAAGTTTTTTGCGAGAATATTAGAGATTGATTCAAAAATTTACAATACGCACATGGCATTAAATATGGCCCTTGCAGATGGTGATTCTGAACACTATAAAAAAACACAAAAGGAAGGAAATTCAATAATTTATAATTCTGATAAAGAAGACGATTTTGTTAAGGAAATACAAAAAAAACTTTTCCTTTTAGAGGAAATTTATCGCAAACAATTACCTCAAATCTAATCTGATTCCGGCACAACTAAGCTCAATTTACATGTGAGATGCTGAAACAAGTTCAGCATGACCGATTTTGCTATAAAAGAATGCAAAAAACATACAAATCAACCATAAGCCCTATAATAATTACTATTGCCGCCCTTGCCCTTGGCGGTATAATTATTACTATGATAATAATTAAGGATTGGATAGGTTTTGCCGTGGTAGCTATACCTGCTGTATTTGTAGTACACCTGTTACTTACAACCTATTACACCATAAATGGTAAACAGCTGCATGTGAGATGTGGTTTCCTCATCAACACAAAAATTGATATAAATACCATAACCAAAATAGTGCCTACAAACAGTATACTTAGCTCCCCGGCATTATCATTTAACCGTATTGAGATTTTTTATAACAGGTTTGATAGCATAGTAATATCGCCCGGTGATAATGCAGCGTTTATTGCCGATTTAAAAGAGATAAATAACTTGATAGTAGTATCGTGACAATTTTAGCTAACCGTTGCGGTTTTATAATTAGCCCTGTTAGCCAATATAGCAGGCATATTTTCTTTTGCCCAATGGGTAAGGCTCTCAATTGCCGGCAAAAGGCTTTCGCCAAGCAGGGTTAGGGTATATTCAACCTTTGGCGGTATTTGCGGGTATATTTTTCGTGATATCAGTCCGTCGGCTTCCAGTGTTTTTAAGGTAACGGTAAGCATTTTTTGCGATATGTTGCCAATAGCATGGTTAAGCTGGTTAAAACGCAGCGTTCCGCACTCGCCCAAAATTGAAATAATCAGTATCGACCATTTATCGCCCACCCTATCCAGCACGTTGCGTACCGGGCAATCATCCACCAGGCTATAATTTTTATAATTTTCTGCTATCATAATATGCTGATTATCAACAATAGTCACTTTAAAGTAAGTGACTGATTAAAAAGTACCTTCTTGTTTGTTGTTCAATTACTATTTACCTTTAACTCTCCAAAGGTAAGTAAGAAACTTTAGAATATTAGATAAATATTAAAAAATCATGAGCAAAATCTTAGTAACAGGCGCCACCGGCCACCTGGGCAAAGCAGTAACAGAGAGTTTATTAACCAAAATCAATGCAGCCAATATCAGCGTATTGGTGAGGGATGCAAGCAAAGCCGAAGCATTTAAAGCACAGGGCATTGATGTACGAGTGGGGGATTATAGCGATTTCAATTCGTTATTAAACGCATTCAAAGGCGTCGATAAATTATACATGGTATCGGGTAACGATCTCGCCAACCGCATACAACAGCAGGATAACGTAGTATTGGCGGCTAAACAAGCCGGGGTAAAACATGTGGTATATACCAGTTATCAGCGTAAAAACGAAACAGCAAGTTCGCCAATTAATTTTGTGGCCGAGGGGCATTTAAATACTGAACGTAAACTGAAGGAATCAGGCTTAAACTACACCCTATTGCAGCACGACATTTATGCCGATATGATCCCCATTTTCGCAGGCGAACATTTACTGGATAACAAAACCATTTACCTGCCTGCCGGCGATGGAAAAATAGCCTACGCCCTCCGTACCGACTTTGCCGAAGCAGGTGCAGATGTGTTGCTGGATGAAACCGGTAAATATATTAACCAAAGCATTGAGCTGGGCGGCAGCGAAGCCTTAAACTGGCAGCAAGTTGCCGGTATTATATCCGAAATTACGGGCGAGCAAATTGTTTACGTTTCACCATCGAATGAGGAATTTAATGCTACCCTTACAAAAGCAGGTGTACCTGCCGAATACATCGGCCTTTTTACCGGTTTCAGCAATGCCGCTAAAGAGGGTGAGTTCGAAAATGTGACCAATAACCTTGAAACGATATTGGGCCGCAAGCCGGTAACCGTTGCGGAATATTTGAAATCGGTTTACGGGAAGTAAGCAGACTTTAGAGCCAATTTACCAGCGCGTCATTGCGAGATACGAAGCAATCTTCGATAGAAAAGTTCACCGCCTGTATATCGAAGATTGCCACGCTATCGCTCGCAATGACGTATTGGTGAATACTGTACTATTTCAATTTTGCCAATGCAGCTTTAACCCTCGGTACTAAGGCCTCAATATCCTGCAAAGTAATTGCTCCTACCGATGCGCGGAACCAGTTTACGCTATCATCGGTACCGAAAGCAGAAAATGGTACAAAAGCTACTTTGGCTTCTTTAATGAGGTAAAAATTTATATCTGTCGAGTTTTTGAGCACGGTGCCATCGGGTGTGGTGCTGCCGGTATAATCAACCTTAATGGTAAGGTATATAGCGCCCATCGGCTCAATACTGTCAACCTTAAAGCCTTCTGCTTTTAATTGCTGGAAGCCGGTGTGCAGGGTATTCAAGCTGGCCTGGATATTTCCTTTCAATTCGGCCAGGTAGCTGTTTACATAAGTATCGTTAGCCAGGTATTTAGCCATAGCTACCTGCTCGGCCTTAGGCGACCAGGCACCCATGTGGCCAACAATAGCTTTCATGCTATTAATTATATGCGCCGGGCAAAAACCCCAGCCCACACGTACGCCGGTAGCGGCAAAACATTTTGAGCCGCCATCAATAAATATGGTATAGTCCTTCAGTTCGGGGCGCAGGCTAACCGGGTCGTAATGGCGGTGAACACCAAATGTTAGTTGCGAGTATATCTGGTCGTACAACAGGTATAAAGGTTTTTGGCCTGCGGCGCGGGTTTTGTTTTCGGAAATTACCAGGTCGCATATCTCCTCCAAATCCTTTTTACTGAACATGGTACCCGTCGGGTTTAATGGTGAGCATAAAGCCAGTAATGCCGCGCCTTTTATGTGTGGGGCAATCTCATCTGCCGTAGGCATAAAATTATTTTCGGCACGGGTTTCAATCATCACCGCGTTGGCGCTGGTTAAATCGCTGTAGTGGTTATTGTTCCATGACGGGGTAGGGAAAATTACCTTATCGCCCGGATCAACCACTGCTAAAAAAGTAGAATATATCAAAGGCCTTGAACCGCCGGAAACCAGAATTTGATTTGCGCCGTACTCCAAATTATACCGGCTTTTTAAAAATCCTGATACGCTTTCACGCAGGGCAAGTATACCATCGGCAGGCGGGTAATTGGTTTGGTTATCGTTATAGGCATCAATAATGCCTTGCTTTAGTTCGGCAGGTATGGGGTAAATGTTCGAGTCAAAATCGCCTATGGTTAAGTTAGCGATGTTTTGGCCCTGCCTTTTTAGTTCGTTTATTTCGCCGGCTATTTTAATAATTTCGGAGCCGTGCAAATTTTTGGCTAACTGGGATATACTCATGGGAGCAAATATAGGTAAAAGGTTAAAGGTGGAGGGTAAAAGGTTAGTAAAAAGCAGAAAGGTAAAAGGACAAAGGTAAAAGGCTTTACCCTTTATTTCCTTCTTCCTTTTACCTTTCTGCTTTAACCTTTTACCTCAATTAAACTGCCTTACGCAGCCTTATCATCCGTATCAGGTGTAAAAATTTCATCACCGGGTAAACGGGGTCTATCTCAAACCAACGTGAACCGAAATTGGCTTTGTTTGGGTGGCGGTGGTGATTATTCTGGAACAATTCGCCCAAAAGCAAAAAGTCGAACGGGGTGGTATTTTTTGATTTGTCTTTATTATCAAAGTTGGCATAACCATATTTATGGCCGCACCAGTTTACAATAGCGCCCTGTATTGGCCCCATTAGAAAATGGATAGGCAATAAAAGAAACATCCACCAATGGGTAGCAAAGGCCACATAAAAGGCTACATAAAACGCGCCGAAAGCGATACGCGCTATCATGGTTGAACCCACACGGTCGATAAAACGCCACTCGGGATAATTGCCTTTAAACTGTGCTTCGGGCTCTTTCAGCCTTTTTTCGTAATCGCGGTAGCTGGTTGCGGTAAACATCATCATCTGGAACACATCTTTAAAAAAGTGCGGCGAATGAGGGTCTTTTTCTGTATCGCTGTAAGCATGGTGTTCGCGGTGCATAATAGCGTAAGCGCGGGGATTTAAAAATGATGATCCCTGGCAAATAAAGGTTAAGAGGTAAAATATGCGCTCATTAAACTTATTGGTAGTAAACATTTTGTGTGATGCGTACCGGTGGAGGAAAAATGTTTGGAAAAACAGGGAGAGGAACCAGTGAGCCAAAAAGAAAATTAATATGATCACGAGAAATTGGGAATTAATAAAAATATAAAAGTTAACAAAGATACGTTTAAAAAGGGTAAAAAGTTTTTAAAAGTATAAGAGCTGCCATATCATTACACAACAACAACTAAAATAACATCATTGCTTAATGCCAAACTGTTCGGCCAGTAATTTGTATGAAAGCAGCCTGTCACCAAAATCCTCGGCAATGGTTACCGCAATAATTTCATCAACCTTATAATCCTCGGCCAGCTTGGTTAATTTGGCTTTCATCTCTGTTGGCGTGCCGGTAATTACGCGCTTGCGGTTGTATTGTATGCGGTCTTGCTCATCGGCGGTGTAGGCTACATCTTTAATATCATCGTAATTAAATGGCAAAAATCCCTTACCTTTTTCAAACTGGTTAAAGCGGAAATCCATTACCGCCTGGTGCCGGCGTATCTTATCCTCATCTTCGGAACAAAAAACAAAAATGGCCACGTTGGCCTGCGTATTTGCCAAATCGTCGGATGGTTTAAAGCGCTCGCGGTACATGGCTACTGCCTCGGGACCGCCAATGGGATTGATAAAGTGGGCAAATGAAAAACCCATACCAAAATGAGCGGCAAACACACCGCTTTGCCCGCTGGAACTTAGCAGCCACATATCGGGCACGGTTTTTACCTGCGGAATGGCCCTTATTTTATCCTGTGGGGTACCCGGCTGGCCGGTATCATGAAAGTAGTTGCGTAAATCGTACAGTTGCTCAACAAAATCATCCTCCCTGAACTGATTTGATGGGTTTAGTACCGAAGCCGTTAACCTGTCGGTACCCGGCGCGCGGCCCATGCCCAGGTCAATACGGCCGGGGGCAAGCGCTTCCAGCATCCTGAAGTTTTCGGCAACCTTTAGCGCGCTGTGGTTGGGCATCATTACCCCGCCCGAGCCTACACGGATATTTTTTGTTTGTGATGCCAGGTAGGCTATCAAAACCTCGGGCGTGGAGCCCGCCAGGCTGCCGGTATTGTGGTGTTCCGATACCCAAAAACGGGTATAACCAAGCTCATCGGTATATCTTGCCAGTTGGATGGTTTCCTGCACGGCTTGCTCGGCGGTAACGCCTTTGCGCACCGGCGATTGGTCGAGCACGCTCAAGCGGATTTTATTTGTATCCATAGTAGTATAAAATACAAAGGTAGACAAGCGGTTGTTGAGCGATTGTAAAGATTTGGGGCTTCATCTCATTTAGCTTTTTAACAGCGCAGCGACTTTACGAGTGATCCTGTGTGTAGAGTAACATGGTATTTATTAATTTCTTTTTAAGATATTGCAAGTCATTCCGTATACCCGGCGGAAAGTAATTATAACCATGCAACAAACAAGCATCATCAAAACCAAACCCCATTACGCCATACTCGATGGGTTACGGGGCGTTGCCGCGATAATTGTAGTGGCCTTCCATATTTTCGAGGCGCATGCAGCCAACTCGCACGAACAGATTATTAACCATGGTTACCTGGCGGTTGATTTCTTTTTCCTGCTTTCGGGCTTTGTAATTGGATATGCGTATGATGATCGTTGGCCTGCTTTAACCATAGGCGGCTTTTTTAAACGCAGGCTGGCAAGGTTACAGCCCATGGTAATTATGGGTATGCTTATTGGCGCTGCCTGTTTTTATTTCGGCGACTCGGCCATGTGGCCCATGATACATACCGTGCCTGTATGGAAAATGCTGCTGATTATGCTCATTGGGTTTACTTTAATCCCGATACCTATATCCTGGGACATCAGGGGCTGGCAGGAAATGCACCCGCTTAACGGGCCTGCGTGGTCGTTATTTTTTGAATATATTGCTAATATCCTGTACGCGATTGGCGTGCGAAAGCTTTCTAAAACAGCACTGGGCATTTTTGTATTTATTGCCGCTGCGGCGTTAATCCAGTATGCGGTAACCTGTAAATCGGGCGATTTGATTGGTGGCTGGTCAATTAACGAGGAACAATTAAGGATAGGTTTTACCAGGCTTATTTATCCATTTTTCGCGGGCTTGTTGCTATCGCGTTTGGTTAAACCCGGTAATATTAAAAAGGCCTTTCTTTTGTGCAGCATTTTGCTTGGTGTTATTTTATTTATGCCGAGAATAGGGGGCAATGACCGTGTATGGATGAACGGCCTTTTTGAAGCCGGCAGCATTATCATCATATTTCCGCTAATTGTTTACATAGGGGCCAGTGGTACTGTCGCCGGTAAATTTGAAAGTAAGGTTTGCAAATTTCTGGGCGATATTTCATACCCAATTTATATTACACACTACGCGTTTATATACCTTTATACCGGCTGGGTAAGCAATCAGCACCCGGTGAATATTGGCCGGGCTATGCTATATGGGAGCATGACCTTTATTGCATCAATATCAATTGCTTATTTGAGCCTGAAATATTATGATGAACCTGTTAGGGCATGGCTAAAGAAAAAGTGGAAATAGGGACAATTTATCATCGTCCCACACCTGCAAGCTATCTCATTCCCCCTTTTTACCTTCCACCCGCTTCCTTATCCTGCTCAACGAGGGATTGGTGATCCCGAGGTAAGACGATATATGATAGGCCGGGATACGCTCAATAATTTGCGGGTGCTGTTCCAGTAAGCGGGTATAGCGTTCTTCGTGCGAGAAAAAAAGAAATTCCTCGGTGCGTGTTTGCGCTATAGTAAAGAATGATTCGGCCAGCAGCCTGCCAAATTTGCCCCAATTAGGATGGCTTTCATAAAGCCTGTTGAGATCTTTGTAGGAAATGAAGAAAATTTCCGAATCCTCCATCGCCTCAATAAAATACCAGCAGGGGTTGCGTGATATAAAGCTCCTGAACGAAACCAGGAACTGATTTTCGGAGAAAAAGTAGATGTTCTTATCTTCCTCCGTATTTGGGTCGTGATAATAAATCCGGAATATGCCTTTTACTACCAGCCCAAGGTCGTTACAAACCATTTGCTGCATGTTAAAGAAATCGCCTTTGATCATTTTCCGGGCTTTCCAAAACGGCTGGCTGTCGTTAATGTCTTTATCGTTCAGTTGGGCAAAATCTCTTAAATGCTGAAAAATGCTATTGTTACTTTGGCTCATCAGGTCGCGTATGCTGTACAATCTCAAATATACTGAATTTACTACTGGGCAACATTGTAATTTAAGCGTCATATCCAATCCGTATTTTCACTTAAGTGAAAATTGCGCCGGACCATACCACGGAACTTTGAGGTATCAAAAACACTAAATATTAAAAATCATGACATCAAGTTCTCAACCTAATGCAATAGTAAACGGGCAGACCGTTGAAACCGCCAAATCATTGCGCACACTTTATTTTACCCGCACCACCTTTTCGGTAATTTGGGTTATCCTTGTGGCCCTTTTTGCCAAAACATCTATGGAGATTGCTACCATTTTGCTTATCATTTATCCGGCCTGGGATGTAGTGGGTACGTTTCTCGACATCCGCGCCAATAAAAACAACACATCTAAAAAGACACCACAATACGTAAACGTTGTAATCAGTAGCATTACTACTGTGGCTGTAGGCATCGCTTTACAGCATGGCGTTCCGGACGCATTAATCGTTTTCGGTATATGGGCAATTGGAACAGGCTTAATACAGCTGATTTTAGGCTTACATCGCCGGAAATTATTAGGCGGCCAATGGCCTATGATTATTAGCGGCGGGCAGTCTGTAATAGGCGGTACTTCGTTTATCATACTGGCACATGACCCCACAAAGGGAATTACCAGCCTGGTAGGGTATGCAGCCTTTGGCGCCTTTTATTACTTGCTTGCTGCAATTCGCTTGTCAAAAACGGTTAACCAAGGTGTTGTAGCGGCTTAAGAAATAGCAGAGTGCCAACACAATAGCAAACTTACAAGTTTTAAAGGCAAGTTAATAGGGCTTCCGTCCCCCGCAGGGCCTCTCGCAGAAGATACTACGGGGACGGAAATCGCCTATACCAGCACCGATCCGCCATCGACCACAATCATTTGCCCGGTGCCATACTGCTGGCGTATTAAATACAAATAGGTTTGTGCAATATCCTCCGCTTCGCCAACACGTTGCACGGGCAGGCCATTGCCTATAGTGGTATAAAAGCTTTCGCGTTGCTCATCGGCCATATCGTTCCATAAATTGGTTTTAACCACCCCCGGCGAAACCAAATTAACCCTTACTGGTGCCAGCTCAATGGCCATAGCGCGCATAAAACCCTCCATTGCCGCGCAAATACTTGCCCCTAAGCTCCAGCCCTTGCCCGGCCTTAAACTGGCAACGCCTCCTGTTAAAGTTATAGAGCCACCTTTATTAATATTGGGTGAAGCATATTTAACTGCCGTAAAAGCGCCCCAGTAACGCAGGTCGAAAAACTTTTTAGCAGCAGTTATCACCGCGTCCTCAAGGTTAACCAGTTGCAGCGACTCGCCCGCGGTATACACCAAATGGTCAAAGCTGCCAAGCTTCGCGAAAATAGCCTTTACTTGCTGCTCATCAGTCAAATCAACAGCATAGCCCTGGCTACCTTGCGGCAGTTGGGTTAGCGCATTATCAATCCGTTTTTGATTGCTTGATATGATGATGATTTCGCCGCCCCCAGCTGACGCGGCTTTTGCAGTTGCCAGGCCAATGCCCGAACTGCCGCCCAATATCACTACCTTTTTACCTGTTAGAAACCCTGTTTGTTTTTTTGTTAGCTGTTCCATATTGTTTGTATTTTAATGATACAAATTTCCTGAAGCCGCAGCACTCAACACTTACCAAATGGTAAAAAGCGATTTTACCTGATATTTTTGCGGATGCGGCTAAGCGATTGTGGTGTAATGCCCAGGTAGCTGGCTATATCGCTCAAGGGTATGCGCAGCGCTATTTCGGGCTGGCGCATCATAAACATTTTATAGCGGGTAGTCGAGTCCTGGCCCAAATAGGCTGTTCTTATTGCAATTTTATCCAGCAGCGCCTGGTGGGTAATCTGGGTGATGAGGGGTTTTAGGTAGGGCAATTGGTTGTACAATTTATCAAGCGACTGCCTGCTCATCACTAACACCTCCGCATTGCAGGCAGCCTGTATGCTTTCATGGGCAACAACGCCATTATTAAAACTGTTTAATATACTGCAAAACTGGTTTTCCTTTAAAAAGAAGTGCGTAACCTCGTCGCCGTTTTCATTAATTACCACAATGCGTAGTACGCCTTCGCAAATAAAAAACATTTCGCGGCACACCTTCTCTGCTTTAAACAGGTAATCGCCCTCCCTGTAACTGCGACAATCCAGTGCCCCGGTTATCAAAGCCTCGTCGGCAGCAGGGATATCGCTAAACAATTTCAGGAAAGAGATTAACGGATTGGGCATGTGGTAAACGAAAAATACTTTTTGATAATTATTACAAAAATTGTAGTTTAACAAAATTAATCAAATCTAAGCATATCACGGCCGAGTACAACCTTACTCCACCCCAATCTTTTCTATACCTAAATGAAAAGATAAGCGCTTAATCGCTGTTGGTTCAAAACCACCTCGCTCCTCGCTGGTGCACGCGTGTGTTAAACCCTGATTCATAGGATTAAAAGATTGCCATGATTTTAACCCTCATCAAGCCATCCTAAAATCATGCAAATTACAGTTCACACAATAACAAACTTGCGAAGTTTTTAAAACTTCGCAAGTTAATGTCCCCTGGTGCTTTCATACTGTGCTCACCTAATTCAACTTTATCCACAATTCCATTTGCATATCACACAAAAACCCGTATCTTTGCAGTCCCTAAAAAGAGGGGTATAATAAACGTTTAATTAATTTAATTTAAAGCAAGTGAATACGTTAAGTTACAAAACTGTCTCAGCCAACAAAAAAACCGTTAACAAACAGTGGGTTGTTGTTGACGCACAAGGCGAGATTTTGGGGCGCTTGTCCACTAAAATCGCAATGATTATTAGGGGAAAAACCAAGCCTGATTTCACCCCGAACGTAGACTGTGGTGATAATGTAATAGTTATCAACGCAGACAAGGTAAAACTGACCGGAAACAAATTCAGCGATAAGCAGTATGTTTCTTACACCGGTTATCCGGGTGGTCAGCGTTTCATTTCTCCTAAGGAGTTAATGGCAAAGCATCCAACACGCGTAATTGAAAAAGCCGTGCGTGGTATGTTACCTAAAAGTCGTTTGGGCAAAGCATTGTTTGGCAATTTGCATGTATATGCAGGCGCCGAGCATCCTCATGCAGCACAAAACCCTACAGCTATTTAACTTTTAATTTTTAAAGGAGAAAAAAAATGCCAACAACTAACACTTCGGGCAGAAGAAAAACCGCAGTTGCACGCATCTACTTAACAGATGGCAGCGGCGCAATTACCGTAAACGGTAAAGATTACAAAACCTATTTCCCTACATTGCCTTTACAGTACATCGTTACACAGTCGACAGAAGTTTCTGGCTCGACCGGTAAATTTGATGTTAAAGTAAATGTTGCAGGTGGTGGTGTAAAAGGACAGGCTGAGGCCGTTCGTTTAGCTATCGCGAAAGCCATTGTTGAACTTGATCCTGAAAAGAAACCTTCATTACGCGCTAAAGGTATTATGACCCGCGACGACCGTATGGTTGAACGTAAAAAACCGGGCCGCAAGAAAGCACGTAAGAAATTCCAATTCAGTAAACGCTAATCAACAAAGGAGGACAACAAAATGGCAAGAACAACATACGACGAGTTACTGGACGCAGGTGTACACTTTGGTCACCTTACCCGCAAATGGGATCCAAAAATGTCACAGTACATTTTTATGGAGCGCAACGGTATCCACATTATCGATTTAAATAAAACCTTAACTAAGGTTGAAGAAGCTGCTGCAGCTATAAAACAAATTGTAAAATCAGGCCGTAAGGTATTATTCGTAGCAACAAAGAAACAAGCGAAAGATATCGTAGCCGAGTACGCAAAAAATGTAAACATGCCTTTCATAACCGAACGCTGGTTAGGTGGTATGTTAACCAACTTTGCAACCGTACGTAAGTCAATCAAAAAGATGTCTAACATCGATAAATTGACTAAAGACGGTACTTACAACAACCTTTCGAAAAAAGAAAGGCTGATGATACAGCGTGAGCGTATTAAATTAGAAACATTGTTAGGTGGTATATCAGACCTTAACCGTTTACCGGCTGCCTTGTTCCTGATTGACGTTAAGAAAGAGCACATTGCAGTATCGGAAGCGTTAAAGCTAAACATACCAACCTTTGCAATGGTTGATACCAACTCCGATCCTTCAAACATCGATTTCCCTATCCCGGCAAATGACGATGCTACCAAATCAATTTCGTTGATTACCGGTATCATAATCAAAGCTATCGAGGAAGGTTTGGATGAGCGCAAGCGCGAAAAAGAAGACGAAGCTGAAAAAGAAGCAGCAGTAGCGAAAGCTAAGGCAGATGCTCCTGAAGCAGTAACGCCAGATAGGGCCGAAGGTGGTAAAAGGAGCCGCAAAACTGCAGCTACAACCGCTGATGTAGCCGAAGCTGCTGCCGAAACCGGTACCGAAGCCGCTGAAACAGAATAAGCCCCCGGCCCCTAAAGGGGTGAGGAGGTAATTAACAAAAATATTAATCAAAAAATTCCCCCTTTAGGGGGTTAGGGGGCTATATGTCTACAGTACAAATATCTGCAGCCGATGTAAATAAACTGCGCCAGCAAACTGGTGCGGGTATGATGGACTGCAAAAAAGCTTTAACTGAAACCAATGGCGATTTTGAAGCTGCTATTGATTATTTAAGGAAAAAAGGCGCTAAAGTTGCTGCCAGTCGCCAGGATCGCGAAAGCAACGAAGGTGTGGTTATTGCGCGTACCAGCGAAGATAGCAAACGCGGTGTAATTATCGAGCTTAACTGCGAAACTGATTTTGTGGCTAAAAATGCTGCCTTTGTTGCTTTTGCTAACGCCATTGCAAACGAAGCTGTGCAATTCAACCCAAAAAACATTGAAGAATTAGGTGAGCTGGAAATTGATACCGAAAATGCTCGTGTAAAAATTGCTGATGCTATTATTAACCAAACCGGTAAAATTGGCGAAAAAATTGGCGTATCAAAATACGAAGTGGTTGAAGGCGAAAAAGTAATTGCTTACATACACGGTAACTTCCGTTTAGGTGTATTGGTTGCTTTAAACCAAAACCCTGATAACGCTGCCGAAGTAGGTAAGGATGTAGCAATGCAAATTGCAGCTATGAACCCTGTTGCTATTGATAAAGATGGTGTTGATGCTACTACTATTGAGCGTGAGCTTGAAATAGCTAAAGAGCAGATTCGCGCCGAAGGCAAACCTGAAGAAATGGTTGAAAAAATCGCTGCAGGCAAGCTTAATAAATTTTATAAAGATTCTACTTTACTAAACCAGGAGTTTGTAAAGGACCCTTCTAAAAACGTTGCCCAGTTTTTGAGCACTGTTGAAAAAGGGCTAACAGTTACCGCCTTTAAACGGGTAGCTTTAGGAGCTTAAATATTTAATCCCTTTCGTTAATTCGAAAGGGATTTTTTTTGAGCCCCACCCAACCCTCCCCGGTAGGGAGGGCTTTAAAAACTTTTTAAAAAAAGTCTCCCCTACCGGGGGAGATTTAGAGGGGGCTTATGATAACTGTACTCCACAACCTCAATCTCATTTCCGACGGCTATATAGCCCGCGGCAAAGCCATTTTAATTGATGGCGCTCAAATCATCGATGTAATTGATGATACTGCCATTCCCCAAAACACAAATACTATTGATTTAAACGGTGCCAATGTCGCCCCGGGATTGATCGACCTGCAAATTTACGGCAGCGGTGGTAAGTTATTCGCAGGTACACCTGTTGTCGAGGCATTGATTCAAATGGAAGATGATCTGCTGAGCCAGGGCACAACCGGCTTCTTTGCCACAATCGGCACCAATACCGATGCGATTGTTGAGCAAGGGATAGCCGCAGCCAAACAGTACCGCGATAGCTGTAAAGGCAACTTTTTGGGCCTGCACCTGGAAGGCCCGTTTTTAAACCCCATAAAACGCGGCGCTCATCCCGAAAAATTTATTAAAAAGGCTACGCTCGCATTAGTGCAAAGCTGGATTGAACAGGCGGATGGTGTAATTAAAATGATGACCATTGCGCCGGAACTTCAGGACGATGACGTGGTAAATTATTTAAACGATCATGGGGTTATCCTGTCATCGGGCCATAGCAACGCCACCTATTTGCAGGGCAAAACTTTTTTAAATAACCCGGTAAAAGCGGTTACGCATTTGTTTAATGCCATGCCGCAAATGCACCACCGCGAACCGGGTTATATACCTGCTATCTTCGAAGAAAGACCCTACACCAGCATTGTTGCCGATGGTATACACGTTGATTTTGCAATGGTGCGCCTGGCCAAGCGCGAACTGGGCGATAAACTGTTCCTGATAACCGATGCCGTTACCAGCACCACCGAAGGTGCCTACCAGCACCAGCTCAAAACCGATCGCTATGTAATGCCCGATGGCACACTTTCAGGCTCGTGCCTTACCATGCTAAAGGCGGTACAAAACTGCGTTGAGCAGGTGGGTATTGGTTTGGCCGAAGCGGTAAACATGGCTTCGTTATATCCGGCACAACTGGCATCGCTAACAAAAAAAGGCAAAATAGCTGCCGGTTTTGATGCCGGTTTAATCGTTTTTAATGATGACTTTGAAGTGCAAGGCACCGTATTTCAGGGGAATTATTTAACAAAGTCGACATAATATTTTAACACTGCTTTTAATTACATATTTTTGGCAAACTTACCTCAACATGCAATACAAAAGAATTTTACTAAAGCTTAGCGGCGAGTCGCTAATGGGCGACAGGCAATACGGCATCGACAACAAACAGGTTTTACAGTACGCCGAGGATATAAAAGGCGTATTTGATACCGGGATGGAGATTGCTGTAGTTGTGGGCGGCGGTAATATATTCAGAGGGTTAAGTGCCGAAAAATCGGGCATGGAACGCGCCCAGGCCGATTATATGGGCATGCTGGCCACCGTAATCAACTGCATGGCGCTGCAAAATGCCTTAGAAAGCATAGGAGTTGAAACCCGCCTGCAATCGGCCATAAAAATGGAGCAGATATGCGAGCCTTACATTCGCCGCCGCGCTATGCACCAACTAGCAGAGCGTAAAGTGGTGATATTTGGCGCAGGCACAGGTAACCCGTATTTTACTACCGATACCGCTGCGTCGTTACGCGCTATTGAAATTAAAGCCGATGTAGTGTTAAAGGGCACCCGTGTTGATGGTATTTACTCTGCTGATCCTGAAAAAGACCCTACCGCTACTAAATACACCGAGATAAGTTTCCAGGAAGTATACGACAAAGGCCTTAATGTAATGGATATGACGGCCATTACACTTTGCCAGGAAAACAACCTGCCCATCATTGTTTTTGACATGAACCAGCCCGGCAACTTCATGAAAATTGCCAGAGGCGAAGCTATAGGTACGTTGGTGAAGTAAAAAAATACGGAACTGATTACCAACTTTTCACCCACGCTATCGCTGGCAATGACACTTTTTCAATATTTTTTCAAATTTCAAAACAAACACACGCTATAAATTATTAATTTAGCGGTGTTATAAGGTATTACAAAAACTACACAAAAATGAAACCTTTCATTTCAACAAAATTTTACGGCGTTATTAACTGGGTTGGCTGTATTTTATTAATTGCTTCTCCGTGGAATACGCCGTGGTATTCGGGCTTTTATGTATATGGCGGGGCAGCTTTATTTTTGCCTTTGCTAATAGGCTGGTTAGAGTTTATTATGGCTGTTTTCAGCAATAATGAGCATGGCCTGATAAAAGTTTTCCCGATGGAAATGCACTTATTTTTGGATGTTATTGTGGGTTCGTTCCTAATGGCATCGCCTTTTATTTATGCTTTTAGTCACCAGGTATTTTGGCCACAGGTATTATTAGGCGGTATGTTCTTCTTCGCCGGTATATTTACCAAAGGCTCGTTATTAACTAAAGAGCACGTTTATCCACAGGGACAGTTAACAGGTACTGATTCGTTATAAGAGAAATCTTAATTAAAATATTAGCCTCGCAAAGTTGTTTGCGGGGCTTTTTTGTTTTTTGCCCATTGTCGATCCAACTAAGGTGTTATTAAAATTTTAATAAAAATTGCTGTCATTTCGACGAACAGGAGGTGGAATTGTGCATTAGGGTGAGGAGAAAACTTTTCGAACATGGAAGGCGGCGAGGATGCACATTCGAAAAGTTTTCTCACCCGCGCCATAGCATAGGCCCATGCTGCGTGTTCGAAATGACATCTTTTTTTAATTTCAAGCGCCTGCTAAGGCGGAGAAGAATCTAACCGGTGGTACACCAGGCGACAGATCCTTCGCTATCGCTCAGGACGACAAGGTTCGGGATGTTTACTCCGTATCCGGCTTAAACATCCCTATAATTTTTATCATCCCAAAAATGAGCACGGTTAATAAAACCCACAATATGAGATAGTACAACCACATAAGCCACTCATCGTTGCCAGAGAAGCCAATACCAAACGGTATAACATGAAAGGCAAAGCAAAACCTGCCGAATGGTGTAAGGCTTAGCATACTTTGCGATACTATTGCTGTTGAAACGATAAAGATAATGGCGATTAGCGCGGGGAGTATGAGTTGATTTATACGTTTGCGCATTTGCCGGGGTTTAACAGGACATTTTGTTTACCCTGTTTGCATGGCGGCCACCTTCAAAATCGGTACTTAAAAAGGTTTCTACTATTTTTTCTGCCACATCAACCGAAATGAAACGGGCGGGTAAGCATACAATGTTGGCGTTGTTGTGGCTGCGGGCCAGTGCTGCTAACTCGTCTGTCCAGCATATAGCCGCGCGTATGCCCTGGTGCTTGTTGGCGGTTATGGCTACACCATTGGCGCTGCCGCAAACCAGTATGCCTAAATCAAATTCGCCGCTCTCTACAGCAAGGGCAACGGGGTGGGCAAAATCAGGGTAATCAACCGAGGCCGGTGAGTAGGTGCCAAAATCTTTTACTTCGGCACCGCTTAAATTGGCTTTAACAAGTTCTTTCAGCTCAAAGCCCGCATGATCGGCGCCGATGGCAATTTTTAGTCCCGGTTTCATTGGTTAAAAATGATATGTGTGATAAAGATAACTTACGAAGTCATCATTTCCTCATGTTCCTTAATCTTTCTTTTCTCAATACGGCTGGCAATAACAATACCTAATTCGTATAAAATAAGCAAAGGAATGGTAGCTACCGTGGTTGATAAAATATCGGGAGAAGGTGATATAACTGCGCCGACTATCATGATAATGATGATAGAATAACGGCGTGTTTTACGCATAAAGGTACCCGTTAATATACCCAGGCTGGCCAGTATATAAATGATGATAGGCAGCTCGAACACAATGCCCGATAGCAGGGTAATGGTAGAGATGGCCGACAGGTACGAGGTAATAGTAAACTGGTTGGCTATGGTATTACTTATATTGTAATTGGTTAAAAATATAATGCCCTCGGGCGCTATAAGGTAGTAACCAAAAAGAATACCGGTAACAAACAGCGCGGTTGCATAAAAAACAAAACCGCTGGCGGCTTTACGTTCATTATCCAGCAATGCAGGCCTGATAAAGCGCCAAATCTCGAACAAAATATATGGGAAAGCTACAATTACACCTAATAATATGGAGGTGTTGAGCTTTAACATAAACTGGCCTGCCAGTTCGGTGTTAATGATTATGCCGTTTATTTTATGAATGCAATAACCAAATTTGCACATCATGCGGTAGGTCCAGAAATCGATATGGAAAGGCCCCATAACCACCTTATCAAACACATAATCAAAGTACCAGAAGGCTACAATGCCGCAAAGCACTACCGCAATAGCCGAACGGATAAGGTGCCAGCGCAGGGTTTCCAAATGATCGAAGAACGACATTTCGGATTCCAGGTCCTTACCTTTGTTTTTTATTGCTTTGATGATGTCTTTTTCGGCCATTGGGTTTTGTACACTAATAGGCTATGTACGTTTTATCGTATTGGTATAGTTTCAATTATTCGGAATATTCAAACGTTTCCATAAACTTGGTGGTAAAATTGCCTGCGCGGAAGTTAGGGTCCTGCAGTAATTTTAAATGGAAAGGGATGGTAGTTTTAACGCCTTCAATAACAAACTCGCTCAGGGCACGCTCCATGGTGCTCAGGGCTTCATCGCGGGTTTGGGCCACGCAAATTACCTTGGCAATCATCGAGTCGTAATTAGGCGGGATAACATAGCCTGTATACACATGCGTATCAATACGTACGCCATGGCCGCCGGGCGAGTGGAAGTTGGTTATCTTGCCCGGTGACGGGCGGAAATTGTTAAAAGGATCTTCGGCGTTGATGCGGCACTCTATGGCGTGCATGGTTGGCTCGTAGTTTTTGCCCGATATAGGTATGCCGGCGGCAACTTTTATCTGCTCTTTTATCAGGTCGAAATTAATTACTTCTTCAGTTACGGGATGTTCTACCTGTATACGGGTATTCATCTCCATAAAATAAAAATTGCGGTTTTTATCTACCAAAAACTCAATGGTACCCGCACCTTCGTATTTTACGGCTTTGGCGCCTTTGATGGCGGCATCGCCCATTTTTTTACGAAGTTTTTCGGTCATAAATGGCGAAGGGGATTCCTCTACCAGTTTCTGATGGCGGCGCTGTATGGAGCAATCGCGTTCGCTCAGGTGGCAAACTTTGCCGTATTGATCGCCCACTACCTGTATTTCTATATGGCGCGGGTCTTCAACATATTTTTCGAGGTACATGCCATCGTTACCGAAAGCCGCGCCCGATTCGGCACGTGCCGAGTCCCAGGCATTTTCAAACTCTTCATCCTTCCAAACAATGCGCATACCACGGCCACCGCCACCGGCAGTTGCTTTAAGTATAACCGGGTAGCCTATTTTTTTCGCGATAGCGATGCCTTGTTTAAAGTCGGCCAATAAGCCCTCAGAGCCGGGTACAATGGGTACGCCTGCCTTTTTCATGGTTTCCTTGGCCGAAGCCTTATCACCCATAGAGTTTATCTGGTCGGCAGTTGCGCCAATGAATTTGATGCCATATTCGGCACAAATAGCCGAGAACTTCGCATTTTCGGATAAAAAGCCGTAACCGGGATGTATAGCATCGGCGTTGGTTAATTCGGCAGCCGAAATGATGTTGGGGATATTTAAATACGAATCGCGACTGGGCGGCGGGCCTATACAAACTGCTTCATCAGCAAAACGTACATGCAGGCTGTCGCGGTCGGCGGTAGAATATACAGCTACGGTTTTAATGCCCATTTCCTTACAGGTGCGTATAATACGCAAGGCAATTTCACCACGGTTAGCTATTAATATTTTCTTAAACATTTCTTTTGCTTTTGGGATATCGCCGCTAATATTTGATTTCACCGATTTTAGTTTTAAGATTACACCGATTTCTACTATTGGGATTTCACCGATTAACTTTTATTGATTTCACAGATTTAGTTTTCAATTACACTATCATAAAATTGGTGCAATCCTTCTAATCCCGATAGCTACCGGGACTGTGTAATTATATTTACATAGGTTCAACCAGGAACAAAGACTGGTCGTACTCAACAGGCGAAGCGTTATCAACCAGTATTTTTACAACACGGCCCGAAACTTCCGATTCGATTTCGTTAAAAAGCTTCATCGCCTCAATAATGCAAAGTACCGTGCCGGTAGTAATTTCATCACCAACATTAACCATCATAGGTTTATCAGGGCTTGCCGAGCGATAAAATGTACCTATCATAGGCGACCTAACAGTGATATATTTAGAAGTATCGTCCTCAGCCGGGGCGGCAGGTTCTGCGCTGGCCGGTGCCTGTGCAACAGGGGCCGGGGCACCTACTTGCTGAGGCGCAGGTATAGTAGCGTTAACATAGGTTGCCGCCTGGTTGGTTTTTATCGTAATCTTAAAGTTTTCCTGCTCAATCGCGACTTCGTTAACACCCGATTTGGCTACGAAGCGAATAAGGTCCTGAATTTGTTTAATATCCATGTTTGGGATAAATTGGTTTTGGATAAAGTTACTATAATAATGTGCAGATATGCAAATGTGCAGATGTGCAGATAGTTTTAATTAATGTAGATAATCAAATATAAAATCAACAACAGTTTATAATTTATAATGTTCTTTTCCAGCCTTATAAATCAGCATATTTCTTTCATCTGCACATCTGCATATCCACGCATCTGCACATCCGAACTCAATAAGCCCATTTTAAATAAATGGAACCCCAGGTAAACCCGCCGCCAAATGCAGCCAGTATCAGGTTATCGCCTTTTTTAAATTTGCTTTCCCATTCCCATAGACACAGGGGTATGGTACCGTTGGTGGTATTGCCGTAACGCTCAATGTTAATGATTACCTTATCGGCGCTAACACCGGTGCGGTTGGCGGTGGCATCAATAATGCGTTTGTTGGCCTGGTGCGGTACCAGCCAGGCAATATCTTCACTTTTCAAATCGTTACGCTCCATTACTTCGGCGGCCACATCGGCCATATTGGTAACGGCAAATTTGAATACCGCCTGGCCTTCCTGGTAAGCATAATGCTCGCGGGCATCAACAGTGGCATGGGTGGCCGGTTTTATGGAGCCGCCTGCTTTTTGGTGCAAAAACGGTATACCCGCGCCATCGCTTTTTAATATCGAATCCACAACGCCATAACCTTCGGTATTAGGTTCCAGCAGCACGCAGCCGCAGCCATCGCCAAAAATAATACAGGTGGCGCGGTCCTGGTAATCAACCATAGACGACATTTTATCGCCGCCAACTACCAAAACCTTCTGGTGTTTGCCGTTTTCGATAAACTGCGCGCCGGTAGCCAGGCCGAACAGGAAGCCCGAACAAGCAGCCTGCAAATCAAATCCCCAGGCGTTTTTGGCGCCAATTTTACCGCCTAATATATTGGCAGTAGCCGGGAAAGGCATATCGGGGGTGGTGGTACAAAAAATTATAAGGTCTATTTCATCTGCGCCGATGCCGCGTTTTTTAAGCAGGCCTTCAACAGCAGGTACGGCAAGGTCTGATGTGCCCAAGCCCTCGCCTTTTAGTATGCGCCGCTCTTTTATACCTGTGCGGCTGGTTATCCACTCGTCGTTAGTATCAACCATGGTTTCCAGCTCCGCGTTGGTTAAAACATACTCGGGTACGTAACCATTTACAGCGGTAATAGCAGCATGAATTTTAGTCATTTGTGTGTTTTTTATTGAAAAGCTTCGGTGATCTTATCAATCACGCCGCTTTCATAAATGTTTTTTGATAAAAGCACCATATTCTTAATAGCCTCGGGGTTTGATATGCCGTGGCCAACCACAACCGAGCCATTTACGCCCAAAATAGGGCTGCCCCCGTATTGTTCGTAGTTAAAGGCATCAAAAAAATCGTCTTTTATTCCTTTTTTATGCGCTATCTCGTAGAATGATTCGGACAGCTTGATAATGATATTGCCGGTAAAGCCATCGGAAATAAGCACATCGGCTAAATCGTCGAACAGGCAACGGCCCTCAATGTTGCCCACAAAGGTAAACTTGCCCGATTCTTTTAGCAGCGGGAAAGCGGCAAGGGTTAATATATTCCCTTTCTCGTCTTCTTCGCCAATGCTAACCAGGCCCACGCGTGGGTTATCGATCTTATAAACGTGCTGTGAAAATAGTTTGCCAAGTATGGCAAATTGCAAAAGCATTTCGGGCCTGCAATCGGCATTGGCGCCAACATCAAGCAGCAGGTTTACACCACCCTTAACCTGCGGCACTACCGATGTTACGGCCGGGCGCAAAACGCCGGGGATAGCCTTTATACTAAACATGGAGCCTACCAGCATGGCGCCGGTATTGCCTGCCGATGAAAATGCCTGTATGGCGCCTTCCTTCAATAACTTAAACCCAACACTAATACTAGAGTCGGGTTTTTGCATAATGGCTTTTGTGGGATGTTCGCCCATGCCAATAACTTCGGTTGTGTTTACAAACTCGAAGTTATCAGGGCTGTAGTTGTTGTCCTGAAGTATCTGTGTAGCTATAGCTTTATCACCAATAAGCACCAGTTTTGGGCCAGATAAGGCTTTATGGGCCAGTATCGCGCCTAAAACGGCTGCTTCCGGGGCGAAATCACCGCCCATAATATCTAAGCCGATCTTCATTTTCAGAAAATAACTTAGGCTACGGCTGCTTTCTCTATCAGTAATTTACCGTTGTAGTATACGTTACCATCAACAGTATACGCACGGTGTGGTAAATGCACTGTACCGGTTGCCTGGCAAGTAGTTAAAGTAGGCGCTACGGCCTTGTAGTGTGTTCTGCGTTTATCTCTTCTCGATTTGGATATCTTCCGCTTTGGATGTGGCATAACTTAATGTATTAAATCATTTAATTTTTTTGAGCGCGTCCCACCTTGGGTCTGTTTGCTCATCCTGTTCATTATTTACCGATAGCTTATTAAGGCTATCAAGCATTTCTTTATCACAATACGAAGTGTTACCCTCGTTGCTGCAAACCGCTATAAAAGGCACTGCAACATTTATGTATTCGTAAATTAACCCGGCAATATTGATCTCGTGATCGTTTTTGCCAATGGCAATTATTTCTTCATCCTCATCAATGGCCTCATCGCTAAACTTGGCCACCTGCTGTTCGCGTATATCAACCGGCTGCGGGTATTGTGCCAGGCACCTGTCGCAATTAAGTTCCAGGTGGCCGGTGATATGAAAATTCAGGACAATTAACGTTTCCTGTTTTTCCAGCTCAACCAAACATTGCAGGTTGCCTTTTTTTACGAGCGAATAGTCAAACTCGTCAAAAAAGCTATCTGTAATAGCAAACTCAAACTGGTGCTTCCCCAACTTTAACCCGGTAAAGGGAATCGAATATGTTCTAAGCGATTTCAACCAGCAACAATTAGCCCGCAAATGTAAGGGAAAAAATGGATATGTGGAAAGGGTTTTTTTATTTTGGTGGAGGATGTGCAGATATGCGGATGTGCGGATATGCAAATGGGGCGAAATTGGGGTGATTTGGATGTGATTTTGAAGTAATATCGAATACCGAATGTTGAATTTCGAATGATGAAGTAGGGAAATAGTTTGCAGTGGGCAGTTTGCATGGTTGCACGGCTGCTAAACTGCTAACTGCCCACTGCAAACTGAATAATGGCGTTCCCTGCGGGCCAGGCTTTCCGCTCATACTGCACGGGCATTAGCCACGGGCCGGTATCCGCTGCAATCCTTAACGCGAAATCTCCAATCGTCTTTGCGGTACGAAGCAATCTCTGCGCATGCAAATCAATTGGAGAGTTGCCTGAAACTTGATTTGTTGGATTAAAAGGATTTGCCTGATTTGACTACCGGCAGCGAATTGGTAATGTTTTTTACCGTTAATTCATCCAATTAGAATCTATCGCCTTTAACCTTTGATTAACCTCTTCTTTATGCAAATCATCCTGTGTGATAAAATAATATTTCCATAACAGTTGTAATGCTTTCTCGGATGTCGGATTCAATTCTGCTGCTTTAAGCACATAGGGTTCAGCCGGCGTTGCCAATGTAGCCGCTTTCTTTAATTTACTTGTGTAAAAGGATACATTGTCGTTTATCACATGGTCCTCATAAGCAGATACCGGCATCAAAAGGGCTACCGCCATTTCGTAGTTCAGCTCAAAATCATTTGGGTCTATGGCTAATGCTTTTGTGTAAAATGCTGCCGCCTTAGTATAACTTTCGTCCCTGGTATCCTCCAGCAATTCTTTAATAGTTTTACGTGTATGGGTCCGTGGGCGGCCGTTCGGTGCGAAATAGATGCATGAACCGGCGGTAGTAGCCACGCGCGTGTAACAAAGCCCGGCGTTATAGTATAGTTCTTTAGTTGGTGGTTTTCCGGCCATACTGCTTTCAAACGCTGCTGCTGCATTTTGCTGGTTTTCCAAACTCGAGCTTAGCTTGGCATACATATCTGCGGCCTTAGCCTTTTCCTCTGGTGTTTCTTTGGGCTTTCCGTTGCCTGCGAAGATATCGGCTATTGCAGACGCGGTAACTACCGCCATTACTTCCCCTGCCATAACATTCACTTGTGCTTGTGTGGTTGGAATGGTAAAGCCGATTTGCTGTGATTGGGTCGCATCGCTGCCCTGGTCGGTAGTGCCTGATTGCACCGGTTTTGCAGCTGCATCTGCTTGCTGCTGGTCCAGTTGTTGTATCTGTTGTAATTGCGCTGCGGTGGCGCCTCCGGGTTTCATAGCGTTTATTTTAGCCTGGCTCACATACAGTGCTTTAGTTGTAGCATCGATATTAGGATTTTGCGCCCGGTTAATATATTCCTGTGTTTGCCGGCTGTTGGCGTTTAAGCCGACTGAATTAGCAGCCTGGGTATAGTTAGTGACAACGGGTGTTGCTATTTGTACGGGGGCTACTGCATCAACCTGTTGTTTGGCATCGTTAGATTTTAAATCATCCGCGTCTTTTTTAGTACTCCCAACTGCATCTCCTCCGTCATTTACAGGTGCACTATCATTTTTCCCGCTCAGGCGCCCGCATTCGTCGGTGGCGTAAGGCAGGCTCTGGTCGTCATTGCCAAAGCGTACATTTTTTATAGCGACAAACAGCTTTGTGCCGGAGGTAAACAAAGCCGATGTACCCGGCTGCACACCAAAGTAGTCCTTTGGATCGGCTGACTGATCTTCGCCTGCGGACAGGGTCATCCTGCCATTCCTGCCCAGCGAGCTTGGCGACCATGTACCTGCCTGGTAAGAGGCGACTTCCTCGGGCGATAAGATGGAAAATTCAAAACTGACAGGCTGGTTATAATCGTTCTTAAACTGGCAATACCACGTGTATTTTTGTGCCGAAGCGTTGTAATCGCCTTTGGAGAGATGAAAATGCAGGCCTTTCCAGCATGATACCGGGTTCCATGGCCCCCAATTAACGTTTTGGCTAAAGCCTGTTTGGCTGAAAAGGAGCAGGGCAAGTAAGGTGTAAAATAATTTTTTCATGATAAGGGTTAGTTATTAACTTTTTTTACGCTTATGCACAACTTTATTTGCGGGCGGATCATTTAATATTTTGATCGCGTTAGCGGCGGGAGCAAAGCCAGCATTTAATGCCATTGTATACCATTTTAACGCTTCAACTTTATTTTTTAAAACACCTCTTCCATTTTCATAACACGTGCCTAAATCGTACATACATTCACTATTATAGGGACTATTTGATTCGGCACACTTTTTAAAAAATTTTGATGCCTCTTGGAAATTTTTTTTAACCATTTCTCCTTTATAGTAGGCCAGTCCTAACCAATAGCAAGCATCACTATTACCTACATTCGCTCCTCTTTGGTACCAATTTATACCCTCAGACAGATTGCGATCTACGCCCCAGCCATATATATACTTGCGAGCTAGCCAAACCATAGATTGCCCATCACCTGCTTCTGAGGCCATTTTTGCCCATTTAAAAGATTCAATTTGATTATCGTTGGCGTCGCCGGCATCATAATACAGTGAGAGTTTTATCATCGCTTTTATATTTCCTGAATTGGCAGCATTTTTATACCATTTAAGAGCTTCATCGTGACTTTTTTCATCTTCATCTAAATGTTTTGCCTTTAAATATTTATCTTCCGCACTCATTCCAGCGTCTGCATCTTCCTCCGTTTTCGGGGTTTCGGGTACAGTATAATTGGAAACATTATTAGCCGCGTCATTATCCCCGGCAGCCAGATAATATTTTCTCGCACTGTCTGCATTTGCTTCTACACCGGTACCTTTTTGATAATAAGACGCAACAGCCCTATCGGCAGATTGCATTTGTTGTTGAGAATAGTCTCCCGGATATTGTATCATAGAGTAATAAAGTCGGTATGCTACTTTAAATTTTCCTTGTCTTGCATTATCTTCTGCATAGGTGGGCACTTCTGAAGTGTTTATAGCAGTATGGGTTGTAAAAAAAGCTTTTACTTCATCATAAGAACTACTGTTCGGATCTGCATAGTCGGGTACAGTTTGGTCTACAGGAACATCTTCTTTTTTTTCTTCTGTTGGCTGACTTGGTGTTGGTTGATTTTCTGGCTTTTTAAATACATTTACAAATGCACTAGCTAAATTATTAAGTGATGTTTCCACCGCTGCATTATTTGCATCGGTTTGCTGCTGCTGTGCCTGCTGTATCTCCTGCTGTTGCGCAGGCGTTGCTCCGCCGGATTTCATAGCATTTATTTTGGCCTGGCTTAATGCCAATGCGTTTTGTATAGCATCATTATTTGTGTTTTGCGCCCGGTTAATATAAGCCTGCGTCTGTTGGCTGTTGGCGTTTGAGCTTGCTGCGTTAGCAACCGGAAGGGGTGTTGCTATTTGTACGGGGGCTACTGCTGCATTAACCTGTTGATTGGCATCGTTAGGTTTTAAATCCTCCGCGTCTTTTTTATTATTTCCGGCTGAAACTCCTCCGTCATTTACAGGTGCACTATCATTTTTCCCGCTCGGGTGCCCGCATTCGTCGGTGGCGTAAGGCAGGCTCTGGTCGTCATTGCCAAAGCGTACATTTTTTATAGCGACAAACAGCTTTGTGCCGGAGGTAAACAAAGCCGATGTACCCGGCTGCACACCAAAGTAGTCCTTTGGATCGGCTGACTGATCTTCGCCTGCGGACAGGGTCATCCTGCCATTCCTGCCCAGCGAGCTTGGCGACCATGTACCTGCCTGGTAAGAGGCGACTTCCTCGGGCGATAAGATGGAAAATTCAAAACTGACAGGCTGGTTATAATCGTTCTTAAACTGGCAATACCACGTGTATTTTTGTGCCGAAGCGTT
>Ga0206848_1037_pt1 | contig 38329 bp, 25 predicted proteins | sample Alteio_BWOrgCont_18_FD_152635 | JGI IMG/M metagenome (GOLD analysis project Ga0206848, IMG submission 152635) | Enriched cells from forest soil in Barre Woods Harvard Forest LTER site, Petersham, Massachusetts, United States -... | ecosystem: Environmental > Terrestrial > Soil > Temperate forest >...
CGACCTGGTCGTCAACGACCAGTTTATGTCTCGCGTGCATTTTCAGCTTCAGTGCAACGGGTCGATTGTCATACTCCTCGACCCTGGCAGCAGCAACGGCACCTTTATTAACGGAGTGCGCTCGCGCAATGTGCCATTGCGCCCGTGCGACACCATCTTTGCCGGACGAACCGCCTTCCGCTTTGCCCAGGCCGTTAACGGCAAGCCGATGCTGGAGTATCTGCCGCCGTCACCGGGCGAGATGCTGCTGTGGCAGCAGCAGATTCTCAGCGTGATTGGGTCCACCTGCAACTATGCGATTCTGGACGGCGCAATCAGCCCGGCAATCCTCGATCTGCTCAACCAGTCCGGCGCGTACTACCAATCACTCTATGAAGGCGAGCAGAGCGCCGACATTGCCCGCTACGGCCCGTATGTGGCCCAATTGCAGCCAGAGAGACCTTTTTTGCCGTATCTCGTCAAGGCAGCGTGGGGCATGTCCTGGGGAGTCTTTATCGGCTCCGATCAATCCTTTGAAGAGACCAGAAGGCACTTGCGGCGCTTCTTGATTGTGGACAACAACTCCGGCAGCAAGTCTATCTTCCGCTTTTACGATCCGCGCGTGCTGCGCGTCTTCATTCCCAGTTGCGAGCCTGCGCAGAGGAAAGACTTCTTCGGTCCCATCCGCTGTTACTTTGTTGAAACCGAGCCCGCGCCGGGTCTGGCAGCTTTCACTCCGGATGGACAACAGCAGGTTGCGCTGGAATAACTGTGCCCGCCTGCGCTTATAAAGCCCTGGCACAGACAGGCACAGTATCGCTACGCTCTGCTAACTCCCCTTCTGCAATGCGCCACCAGCGGTACCATCGTCGGCCGTGTCCGGGGTTGCAGGGGTTTTTGGATCAGTAGGCGCCACCGGAGGTGTCAGCGGACCGGCCATGCCTGGAATAGCCATTCCGCCGCTGTTGATGAGGACCATGGTTCCGGAGATAGAGATGCCTGCGTCCGAGATGGTGATAAATCCGCCTGGACCACTGAGCGTAATTCCGTCTGCTGCCTGAATGACAAGAGTCGCGCCGGACTGCACGTAGGCCGCCCCAGTGACGGTCATCGAGTAACTGCCGCCCACCTGCACTGCATTACTGCCGCCAATATTGTGCGAACTGTTGCCGCTAACCTTCTCATTGAGATTGCCGCCAATACTCTGCGAGTCATCCCCGCCGGTCTTCTCCGAACGGCTGCCGCCAATATTCAGTGATTCGTTTCCGCCAACCTTTTCGGTGCGGTTAGAGCCGATGGTAATGTCCTCGTTGCTGCCAACATTTTCAACTCGATTGCCCCCGATGCTTATGTTCTGGTCCTTATTAATGTCCTCGAGTTGATTACCGACCACAATCACCGAGTCCTTACCGCCGATATACAAGCGGTGATCATTCTCAACGCGGTGATCCATATCTTTTTCCGCGTTGATAAAAATCTGTTCGGAGCCTTTCTTATCTTCAAAGCGCAACTCGTTCGCGTTGGCTGCACTGCCGCCTTTGCTGCTGCGCGTGACCCACCCGGAGCGCGTGCTCATATCCGGCAACGCGTACTTCGGCATGTTCGTGGCGTTGTAAACCGATCCAACTACTAGCGGATTGTCGGGATCTCCATTCAGAAATTCAACAACAACTTCATCGCCAACGCGCGGCCAGAAGTACGCGCCCCAGCCATTGCCGGCCCACTGCTGCGCCACACGCACCCAGGTATTATCCGGAGTGTTATCCTTGCGCACCTTATCCCAGAAGAACTGAACGTTGACGCGGCCCATCTTGTCGAGATGAATCTCTTCTCCCGACGCGACAACCACCTTTGCTGTTTGAGGGCCATATATTTTCGGCTTCCCAAACGTCTGCGGCGGCTTATAAACGACCGTGGACAGCACCGCCATGAAGCGATTGCGATATGGATTCCCGGAGCTTGTTTTGGTGCGATACGACGGACTCTGATCGACTGAGTGCGTTACCCCAGCCAGCAGATACGTGCCGTTCAATGTCGGATGCTCGCTCAGCGTAAATTTATATCCAGGCAGCATGGTACGAAGAGTTCCGTTGCCGCGATACGTTTGAAAAACCGACTCGGAAGCCTGGAATCGAGCCGTAGAAATGAGATTAATCAGGTTGGTCTCGTCGGGTTCGGGGTTTTGCCCCGAGATGGACTTGATGTACCCTTCCGCACCGGCCGGATAGGGGTAAACGGTATAGGAGTTCACGCCGTAGTCGCTTTTGCTCTTCGATTGCGATGAGTCGATGCGCTTGTAACTCCGGTAGCTGTAATCACCGGTTATATGTGCGCCGGAAACCATCGAGGCTTCCATAATGAATTCTGTAACGCGCGACCCGTAGGCGCCTTCTTCCCCGGAACCGCTCACCTCGAACTGCACCGAAGAAACGACAGGGCAATCCTGATAAGCGCTGGCGTCATCGGCAAGAATGATTTTATTGTCGCTATCGGAGTGCTCAAACCAATAATTGATACCTTGTTCCTGCAGCAGCCGGGAGACGAAATGGAAATCGGATTCTGTATATTGCGTGCAGTACTCGAGTTTGGTGTAAGTGCTAGTTGTACTGTCTTTGACAGACAGGCCATAGTCACTGAAGATTTGCTTCACGATATCGAGGACCGTCATGCTTTGGAAGACGCGGCAATTGGTAGAGAGCGTCAGCTCCCACATGGACGGCATGATGGTGGCGTAGTACTCATTGAATTCTCCGTCTCCCGCGCCCTGCTCGAAGGAAGTGACAATCCCGTTGATCCATCGCGTGCCGGTATCGTCCGTCAACGCAATGGCAACAGTGACATTGGTCCCGACGATATCCTTTGGATCAATCGACGTATCTTTATCCGCCAGCAGATCCGCACGAAACTCGAAGAGATGAGAGATCCCCTCCGAGCCTGTGAGCCCTTCGATGAGCAGCACATCCTTGCCCAGCGGGCTCGTAAACTGCATCAACCGGTCGTCTTGTGTGAGGTCGCTCATTCCGTTCCGCCCTTACGCGCGAGAATCCGCGCTCATCTCATGCCCAGTATCAGGCTTCAACGAGCTCGGAATCCCACGCATACGTTAATTCGCCGCCGGCAACTGAAACCTGCACGCGGTTGGCCGATGTGCCTTCCGCGAGCCGCCCGAGAATCTGGCGGGACAGATCCGGAAGCATCGTGTTGGACAATATGTTGTCCACGTTTCTTGCTCCGCTCTCCACTTCCGTGCAGCGTGCCGCCACTTCATTCAAGAGTGTGTCATCGTAGTCAAGCGTGATCTTGTGCGTTTCCTTCAGCCGCTTCTGAATCTTGCCCAGCTTGAGCCGAATGATCTGCTTCAACGCCTCGTCGCGCACCGGATAATACGGAACAATCATGAGCCGCCCCAGGAACGCAGGCTTGAAGACCTTGTCCAGATCCGGCTTGATGGCCTTGGCCAGCGCCACATGATCCGGCGTCGTCTCCGGGTCGGACGTGAGCTTGGCAAGCAAATCCGTTGCCGCGTTGCTGGTAAGCAGAATGATCGTATTGCGGAAGTCGATCTCGCGGCCTTCGCCGTCTTCCATGCGGCCCTTGTCAAAGACCTGGAAGAAAAGCTCCAGCACATCCGGATGCGCCTTCTCAACTTCGTCGAGCAATACCACGGAATAAGGCCGCCGCCGCACAGCTTCCGTCAGCACGCCACCTTCGCCGTAGCCCACATATCCCGGAGGCGAACCCTTCAGCGTGGAAACGGTATGCGCCTCCTGAAACTCCGACATATTAATGGTGATCATGTTGCGCTCGCCGCCGTAGAGAATATCCGCAAGCGCAATTGCGGTCTCCGTCTTGCCCACGCCGCTGGGGCCAACCAGCAGGAATACGCCGACCGGCTTCACAGGATCGTCCATATTGGCGCGCGAGGTGAGAATGCGCCGGGCAATCGCCGCAAGCGCATGATCCTGCCCGATGACGCGCTTCTTCAGATGTTCATCCAGAGTCAGCACCGTATCGATCTCGTTCTTCACCATCTTGCCCAGCGGAATGCCCGTCCAGGCCGAAATCACCTCGCCGACAATCTGTGAATCTACCGAGACGCGCATCATGCCCTTCTCGCCCTGAAGTTCCGCGAGCTCGGCTTCCAGCTTGCTCAGCTCAGCTTGTGTCGCAGGGTCGACAGGAGCAGTATGGTCGGCCGCTTCCAGCTTTTCTTTCAGCGCACGAATGCCTCCAATCAGTTCCTTTTCCTTCTCCCACTGCTCATTGAGTTCAGCCTTCTCCGCAGTAGCCGTTTCAACTTCAGCGGCAATCTCGATGAGCTTCTCAGAGTGGTTCGCGCCCACCTTGGTCTCGCGCTCCAGCACGCGCTTCTGCACTTCGAGAGCGTCAATCTTCCGCTGCAGGTCTTCAATGCGCGGCGGTGTCGTGTTCTGTCCTAGCGACAAGCGCGCGCAGGCAGTATCCAACACGCTGACTGCCTTGTCCGGCAACTGCCGCCCGGCAATATACCGATGCGATAGCTTCACCGTCGAGGTCACCGCTTCATCCAGAATCCTCAGGCCGTGATGCTTCTCAAGCGCCCCGACAATGCCGCGCAGCATGATTGCCGCGACAGCCTCGGAAGGCTCTTCCACCTTGACCACCTGGAAGCGCCGCGCTAGCGCAGGATCTTTCTCGAAGTATTTCTTGTACTCGGACCAGGTCGTCGCGGCAATTGTCCGCAATTCACCGCGAGCCAGCGCAGGCTTCAGCAGGTTGGCAGCGTCGTTCTGACCAGCCTGACCACCAGCGCCAATCATCGTATGCGCTTCGTCGATAAACAGAATAATCTTCGTGGCCGAAGACTTCACCTCATTGATGAGACCTTTGAGGCGATTCTCAAACTCACCCTTCACGCCGGCTCCAGCCTGCAGCAGCGCCAGATCGAGCGTGTGAATATGCACGCCCTGAAGCGCAGGAGGCACATCACCCAGCGCCACGCGGTTCGCAAGCCCTTCCACAACAGCCGTCTTGCCCACACCAGCCTCGCCCGTAAGAATCGGATTATTCTGGCGGCGACGCATCAGGATGTCGATCATCTGACGAATCTCTGAATCGCGGCCCAGCACGGGATCGATCTTGCCTGCCTTGGCGTTGGCCGTCAGGTTCACCGTGTACTGATCGAGATGCGGCGTCTTACCGCCGGAAGCGCCCAGACCAGCCGGAGCTTCGCCCGCCTCCTGTGTCGCGCCCGTAGCCAGCGCCACCTGACTCTCGCGCGAGGCGTGCACAATGTCATAAAAGTTGGCGCGCAGCACCTCGGGCGAAACCTTCGCCAGCTCCTTACTGGTTTCCTTCACCAGCCGTGACAGCTCCGGATTATCCAGCAGCGCCAGCAGTGTGAAGCCAGTGCGAATGTTGCCCGCATTGAAATCGAGACTGGCCACGGTCCATGCCTCGGTCAGCATCTTCACAAGGTACGGGCTGAAGGCTGGCGATCGCGCATTGCCCGTCTTGAAGTTGTCCAGCGCGCGCTCCAGCTCAGCCGTAAGCCGCGAGCGGTTCACCTCAAAGTGCTTCAGGATTGAAGCTATGTCGTTATCGGTTGCGTCGAGCACCTTTGCAAGGTAGTGCTCAATCTCAATGTCGTAATGCGTGCGCCCCACGCACAACCCTGCGGAAGCCTCAAAGGCCTTGCGAGTCGCATCGTTCAACTTACTGATCAGTGTCTTCAGATTGGTGCTCATGCCCGTATCTCCCCCGCTGCACTCTTCATTTACTGCACAAGATACTTTGCGTCGCCCGGATCCCTGTCGATGGACCGTGTGCGTAGCCAACTGACAAACCCAAGCTGCGGACCTGTCTGTCCCGCAGCGCCAAGCTCGCAAAACGGCACATCCTCGCGAGCCAGGATTAACTGCACTTCTGCTTCATAACTTCCGCTGGAATAAAACCGCACCCACGCGGCCAATTCGTAATACGCACTTTGCCCCGGCAGCAGGCTGCGATATTGTTCAAAGCGCATGGGCCCCATCGCAATGCGAATGCGGCCGTGATGGTCATATACTTCATCGCCCGCAATCGTACCCACTCCCAGCCGTTCGTTCGATCCGCCGAGACCGTTCATCCATGTCTGATCTTCGCGCCGCACCTTTCTCCACGCGCCCGCAAACTGCTCAACCTTGACCGGAACCTCAAAGTAATCCTCCAGCAATTGCTCAAGCACGGAAGCGGAGCGAACATGCCTGCCGAGCAGTCCAACGTAATTCAGATAAGCTGCATCGGGAATTCCCTGGCGGCCAAGCAGCGCGCCCGTACCCAGCCCCAGAATGTCGTACAGCTTTTCAGAAAGACGATCCTTGCCGGTCCGCTCGTATTCAATGAAGAACCGATATTTCTCCCAGCCCCGATAAAAGAGCGAGATCATGCGATGGTTGAAGATGTTGAAAAACTCCTCCATCGCATAGTCTTTTTCTTTCGCGCGTGCAATCAGCAGCTCTGTGTAAGGAGCAGGCATCACGGAGATCGCCGCATTCAGGCCCATGAATTCGACCGTCATTTCCAACTGTCCCGTCTCAAGGCGGCGCGTCTTGTGAATCTCGCTTGCTGGAAACTCGAGCGAAGTACGTGAGACAAAACGAATCGTTTCTCCCTGCGGAGTTACAAAGTAACCCACAGGTTTGCGCGGCGCTTCGATGCGCTGCAACATGCGCACAGCCTGGAAGAACTTTACGCGGAAAGGCTCATCATCCAAGAGATGGCGGATCTCGCGCAGCTTGGGATCGTCAACCGCGTCAGTCGAGACGGCGAGAGTCTCGACCGGCTCGATAATGGGTTCTGCCTGCGTCTCTACAAAAGGGTTTGCGTTCCCGCTCTCGGTGGCCATTTCGCCAGCGCCTCCTTTCGCAGGGTACTGCGCGCCGTCAGTTGCGCAAAGCTGTTCATCGAGGCATAGCCGGCAAGAAATCTCTCCAGTACTGCGGCAAAGAGATACAATCCCGAACCCGCAAACTGCTGCTCGTCAAAATCGATCTCCACCTGCGTGCCGCGCGCCGGAACCAGTCCATACGCCGAGTTAACCAGCGCAAATCCCGGCTCGGTTTTCAAGTTCAAAATCGAGCCCACCTGGTTATCGGTCGCCACGGAGTCCGTCATATTATGCAGCCGCAGAATCTCCTGCAACGCGCCGCATCCTTCCTCACAAAGCGAAAGATAGTTCAATGAAAGCAGCGAGACCAGCCGCCAGACATGCCCCTTGCCCGCAGGCGGATCGCAGCTCTGCGTAGGGCGGCGGAAGGCCACAACATTCTTTGCCGCAGGATAGCCGGGAATTTCAAAATCTCCCTGCTCGCTGCCAAACCGGATGCGCGACGGTTGATCGAAGTTCGTGCACAGCGTCTTCACCATCAGCACATCGGCCTCGGGATCGACAAAGCTTCCCTTCAGATCCACGATGGAGATCGCCATGGTGGACGGCTGGCGCTGCCCAAGCTCATTCATACTGCGCGAGGCCACCCAGAAAGCCATGTCCGGCTGATTGCGCGTCTGGTGCCGGTAAGCATGGAACGGCTCGATTGTGATCGACTGGCGCAGCCGCGGATTCGTGGCAACAACCTCCTCAATACTGAAAACCTCCATGATCTCGGAGTGCCGGCTGTCGGGAATGACGGTGTAATCATGCCGCATCTGGTTCAGCAGAATCGGCTCCGCGCTCTGCGAAAACAGGTTGACCGCCGGCGTGCAGCCCAACCGGAAGGTACGCTCATTGACTCCAAGCTCCAGCACCTGCTCTCGCTCAAAGCGCTCGAAGCAGCCAATGATAAACACCAGCTCAGCTTCGTCCGTGAACCCTCCAGCCGCGAGTGGCTCCAGCCCGGTCACATCGAAAAATAAAAACTTGTCCGGAAATGCGAAATACTCCTGCAGCAATCGGTGGCCATCGATAGACCGGCGCACAAACGGCAGCAGGCTCTCATCCTGCGCAAAGCCAACCGGCTTAATATGATCCCTGCTCAGAATGACAACGCGGCTCTCGTCTTTCGGATCGCGGAGTTGAATTTCGATGCACTTCTCGAAGAGCAGTTCATACGCGGTATAAACGACATTCGCATCGCCGGCGAGATGAAAACGCAGCGTGCTTAGGGGTTGGCCTGCAAAGGTTGCGTCCCGCTGGCACTGAAGCTTCACCCTTACCGCGGCTCCGGCCTGCGCGCTCTGCGTGGAGCGCGGCGGACGTTTCATCCGCTCAGGCTGGTTCCACTCCGCCGCAGAAACATAGAACGGCCATAGATCCACGTCATACGCCGTCTGAAAGCGGCACGGCAATCCATCCACCGTTCCTTTTGAAACAAGCTGTGCGCCTCTCGGTACGCGCATCAGCTCCGTCTTTTTACCCTGCGCCGGATCTCGCTGGCACTCGACAATCGTCATGGACGGGATGGGCCGCAGATAGCCCGGATGAACAACGCGCGTCAGCGCCTCAAAGACTTCGGGAAAATCGTCATCGATGCGCTTGTGTACACGCGCGGCCATCAGGGCAAAGCCTTCCAGCAGCCGGCTTACATGCGGGTCTTCGCAACGCTCCGGGTCGAGCAGCAGCCGTCCGGCAATATTGGGATACTTACGCGCAAACTCGCCGCCCATCTGGCGCAGATAGGTCAGCTCCCGCTCGTAATATTCCAGCAGTTCTTCGCGCATCGCCTCAGGAGACCTCGTATTCCCCGCTGATCAACTCCAGAACCGTATCGAACTTGATATCTTCCTTCGTATCGTCGTACCGAATCTGACCTTCGATATGAAACCTCAGGCTGCGGACCAGCGTGTCCGATCGCGTCAGAAATACGCGTGGCTGGTGAATACGAGGCTCAAAGATTCGAATACACTTTTCGAGAGCGGCTGAAACCGCGTCCTTATCATTCCCCTGCGATTTATCGAAGTTCTGCAAATCGGGAAAGCCATAGTTGAATACAGACTTTGCAACTTCGGGAAATTGCTCCAGGATGGGCATGACAGGCTTGCGCGTATTCAGCATCCATTCGAGATCACGCCGCAAAGCATCCCTGTATTTGTCCATCGAATCTTTGCGCGTCTTTGGCCAGTCGTCCTGCGAAAGAAGGAACCGGTCGATAATTGTCTGCGTGACAAGGGTCTCTGTCTTGAGCCGCGCCATTTCGTTCCTCCCTTCAAGATTTGTTCGGCATTACCACGTATTTCGCATTACGCCGGTTTCCGGCGAGTAACTGAATCTTCCGGCTCTATCCCTGACCCAGCACGGTGGAATCAATCCAGCGTTGCGTCTCCGGATTGGCTGCACCGGTATCATCCTCTAGAATCCAGTACCGCAGCTCCGGCTGCACAGCCAGCAGATTTCGCATGGTCCCAACCACTGCCGCGGCAAGCGCCTCTGCGCCATTCTCCTGCGCGGCCCTCCATATATAACGATGGAGATCGAGCCATGCGCGACCGCACTCGCTGGCGAGAATCGGCAACGATGTCCTGAGCAATTGACCCCATGCCTGCTGTTGAGCCAATGATCGCAACGCAAAGCGCACATCCGGCGTGGGCCCCACCGCAAATCCCGGCTGAGGCGACTGGCCCTGCATCAGCGTCTCACCCAGCCGCAGCCCCGCACAGATCAGGTACGGGACAGCTGACCGGCTGTCAGCGTCAAAAAAATACTCCGCGCTCGCCACTACAGAACCATAGGCCGCGCCCAGCTCTCCGGGAGCCGACATACGCGGAATCTGCAGCGAAAATCCCGGGACACCAGCCTGCGCCCCGCCTTCGGCTTCGACGCCACCTTCACCTGGTTCCCTCGGCGCTACTGGATCGGGCTCAGTCTTTCGCTTCTCATTCAGTAGCGTCTCAACGACCCGGTGCACCGCTTCGAGCGATTCATGAAACTTATCGAGCGATGGATAGAAATCGGTTCCGTACGCCTCCCGCTGATAGCTATCCAGCGTTGCGACTGCTTCCAGGGTTGCCCGCAGCGCCGCATCAGCATCCGAGTAAACAGCCTTTGGAGTGGCCAGAAAGGCCTGGTCGAAATCCTCGGCCGTAAGCCGCCCGCGATTGATTGCATCCTCGCGCGATTCACGCCTGGAGTCCGACGTCGCGTCTTTCTCGTAACCAACGATGCGGGAATCCTGGTAGATCTCAAAACTCAATCCGCTCTTGGTCAGCGGCAACTTGCGAACGGCATCGGTCAGCAGCCGCGTTGCCGCATCCACAGACATGGCGCGATATTCAAGGTCTCCGCCATCCTCCATCATTGGATAGATCGTGTCCCAGAAAGTTTCCTGCAATCCGCGCAGAAGCTCAATCGACGGAGCCAGCGCGGAAAAACCTTCCAGCCGGATACTCGACTCGATGTACCATCCGGCCAGGCGAAGATCCTTGCTCCGCTTGGCAATCGCTTCCCCGGACAGCTTGTTGGCTGTGCGGAAATCGGCCTTTTTCCTGTTCGTTACATCCCACCCGCCAGAGGGCAGATCATCCACATCCTCGCGTCGAGCTTCTTTGATTTGCTCAAAGACGGGGTCATAGTAGAGTTCCGGCCCGGAAGGATTATCGCCTTCAATGGGCGTCAACAAATCGTCGCGCAGAGGCATCTCAGGATTTCTTCTCCTCCGCCGACCACTGCACGCTCAACAGTTCCAGAATCGGAACATCGGCTCCATCCACAAGCATCGTCTTTGCCCCATAAGGAATCGCGTCGTATTTCTCATCCGCTTCCCAGACAGACTCGCGGCCAAGCGCGACAATCTCTTCCGGGTAACGGAACGACAGCGGGCAAATCGCCGGAATCAGAACCTCACCCAGGTCCTGCAGCCGGAACTCTTTGCTTGTCTCAATGCGCGCTCTCGCCCAGATCAGGTCGCGCAAATTCGCTGGCCGCTCCATTTCGAGGCGGCGCAGGTGTTGAAATGGAATCCACGTATAGCTGCCGGCAATAAAGACTTCAAGATTCGGACCGATGCGGGGGTCCGGATCGGAAATATCGTCAAATGGTTTGCCATTCAGAAGGCCACCAAACGCGGGGCTATCCTTTACCTCTGGCGTTTCGCCGCTGGCAAACATCTCTGAGCGTGTCCGCTCCGCATGTACTGCGCTGCGGTACAGCAACGCTCCGCCCGCTGCCTTGGGCGCAGTGGTGGCAAGCATATCGAGTTGCTTCTCCGCGCGATCATACTCGCCGGCAAAAAGAAGAAGCTCAAAGAGAAACGTGCGGCGCGTGGCGTCGAGTGGATTGGATTTCAACTCGTCGCCAAGCGCCTTGATCGCTTCCCGCAGTTTTCCTTCGCGGTACAGCTCTTTGGCTGTCATTTGTCCTCAGGTAGTCTTGTTCGCCTTCAGATCGTAGGAGACAGCGGCCACAGCCGTCAGGATGCCCTTCTCGTCCTGCGTGCTGTATTCCACCTTGATCTTGTTGTAACTGAAAGAAACGCTCTCCGCCGGAACTTCGCTCGATCCACTGACCGAAAGGTTCGTGACGAAAAGCTCTTCAAAGGAGACCTTCAGGAATGGTTTGCCGCCTGTGACGCCGGACTTGCAAGCGCTCAACACGCCGGTCTTGATGTGCGTGCCCGAGATGAGCGACTTGAAGAGCAATGGGCTGGACTTGTCGTAATACTTCATCGCATGGAGATTTTCCAGGCTTACTTTGCCCGCGCCCGATCCACCGGTCCCGGCTACGGAACTCACCTGGTTACCGCCCCAACTGAAGGAAAGAAGCGAAATCTCATTCGTGTGGCCGTCAGCCACCGACTCGCCCTCGATGCTGTCGAGCTTCAGAAAAAAATCTACCGCCATAAGACGAATCCTTTCACGTTATCGCCTCCACCAAGGCGAGCTGAAGATAATCTCAAACGAGCAACGCCGACTTATTTGCCCGCAGGTTTGGGAAGTTCCGCCACCAGACGAAGTGAAACGGTCAATTCATCCAGCTGGAAGTGAGGACGCATGAAAGCTACCGCGCGCAGAGCACCCGGATTGCCCGGTACTTCCATGACTTCTATACGCGCCTCACGCAACGGACGCTCAGCCTTCGCCTCTTTCGAAGCATTGTCGTCGGCAATCACGTAATTTGCGATCCACTGGTTCAGATAGAGATCCGCCTGGCTGCGGCTCATCGGGCTGCCGAGCTTATCGCGCATCATCGCCTTGAGGTAGTGCGCAAAGCGAGACATGGCCAGCATGTACGGCAGCTGTGCCGAGAGCTTTGCATTGGCATTCGCCTCGTCCTTGTCGTACTTCTTCGGCTTGTTAGCCGTCTGCACGCTGAAGAACGCCGCGTAGTCTGTACCCTTGCAATGCACCAGTGGCACCAGGCCCTGATCGGCCAGTTCTTTCTCGCGTCTATCGGTGATTGACACTTCTGTCGGGCACTTCAACGCAACATCGCCCTCGTCCGTGCGGAAGTTATGCACCGGCAAACCTTCCACCAGGCCGCCATTTTCCACGCCGCGAATCGCAGCGCACCAGCCGAACTTGGCAAACGAGTTCGTCAGCCGTGCACCCAGCGCGTAGGCGGCATTCCCCCAAAGGTACTTGGAGTGATCCGAACCATCCACCCCTTCTTCGTAGGCAAACTCCTCGATCGGCCGCGTCTCCGCTCCGTAAGGCTCGCGCATCAGGATATGCGGCATAGTCAGGGCCACATAGCGCGAATCATCCGAAGCGCGGAAGCTCTTCCAGCGAGCGTATTCCGTGTTGTCGAAGACCTTTGAAATATCACGGATGCCGGTCAGTTGTCCGAATCCGGAAAGGTTCAACAGCTCGGGACCGGCAGCAGAGAGGAATGGAGCATGGGCAGCAGAAGCCACTTGGCTTACCTTCTCCAGCAGTTCAATGTCCTCGCCCGTGCGGCTGAACTCATAGTCGCCGATCAGTGCCCCGAACGGAGCGCCGCCGTAGATACCGAACTCTTCTTCGTAGGCCTTCTTGAAGAGTGCGCTCTGATCGAACTCCGGCGCGCGCTGCAAGTCGCGAAGCAGATCCTTCTTCGAGGCGTTGAGCACCTTGATCTTCAGCATGTCGTTCGTTTCGCTGTTGTCCATCAGGTACTTGATACCGCGCCACGTACCTTCCAACTTCTGAAAATCCTTGTTATGCAAAACTTCGTTCAGCTGCAGGGAGATCAGCTTGTCGATCTCCGCAATGCGGGAGCCGATGGTAGCTTCGGCATCGCGCGAGAGAGTCATGTGCCCTTCAAGAACCTGGTTGATGAATTCCTTCACCATGTCCTTGCCGCGCTCCTGTGAGGCGGTGTCCTTGCCGAACCGGCCCTGGGCGACAATCGAATCTAGCAGCGTTACTTCCGTAGTTTCTGCGGCAGCGGCTTGGGACGCGGCCTGATCAGCAGTGCTCATCAGTTACCCCCTTCAGACTTCTTATCCAGCTCGGTCTTCAGCTTGTTCAGTTCTTCAGTGTTTGAAACAGCATCGAAGAGCGCCTGATCCAGTTGATCGTTGCCCTGCAAGCTGCCGCGCAGGTTGGAAAGGCGCGTGCGAAGATCCAGAAGCTCCTTGATGGGGCCAACCTGCTCGGCCACCTTGGCGGGCGAGAAGTCATCCATGCTCTCAAACTTCAGATCCACGGCAATCTGGCCGGCCTTGTCGCTGAGCTTGTTCTCAACCTTGAATTTCAGGTGGGGCTGCATGCCTTTAAGCACGCTGTCGAAGTTGTCAGGATTGATCTCGACAAACTTACGGTCTTTCAAAGCTGCCAGAGGCTGCTCAGGATGACCTGTCAGATCGCCCAGCACGCCCATCACAAAGGGCAGTTCCTTCAATTCGATTGCGCCGCCGGTTTCCACGTCGTAAGTAATCTGCACCCGAGGAGCCCGGACGCGACTAAGTTTTTGCTGGGTGCTCTCCCTGCCCATACAACCTCCGCTATTCGATTGATTGCCGTGCCACTAACCAGAACACAACGCAACTCGTCATGTCCATACGATTTTCTGCTGAAAGGATTACTTTAGGCCTAGGCCGCAATACGACCAGCCATGTTACTTCGGGCGTGCCAAGAGACGCCGCATCGGCGCCACCACTTGACATCTCAATTTCAGAGCAATTTTCCCCGGTGAGATAAGCCGAGCAGAATTATGCTCTGGAGCTGTGGCTGTGTCAATCAGTTATTTTTTGGAAAATCTCCTGTTTAGAAATCACCTGATCGTAATCTGCGCTCTCACTCATATGCAATCCTCGCGTACCCCATAGTGACATTCCGATTGTTGCCGTATCATGGGATACTCAAGCGAGGTCCTCACCATGAGACAACTTCAACCAGTCGTTTGGTCGAAAGGAACGTTTCTTTCACCGCAGCATCTGCAATGCCAGGAGCGATTCGTTGAAGACTGCGCCAGATTTTATCTCGACTCTCTGAATCCGCATCTCTGGGGACTTCGCGAACTACAGATCGACACCAAGGCACTCTCGGAAGGCCGTCTCGCCATCCTCAGCGCATCAGGCTTGTTTCCAGACGCACTGCCCATCGACATCCCAGCCTCGGAACATCCACCTGCAGCGCGCGTTCTCGATGAATGTTTTCGTCAGGGCAAGACAAGCTGCATCTTCTACCTCGCCATTCCGGAATACCTGCACGGCGGCATGAATGTCTCCGTGGACCGCGGCAATGTCAGCACGCGCTATCAGGCGCAGGTGCTTATGGTCCGCGATGAAAACTCCGGCAGCGGTGAGAAGCCAGTTCAGGTAGCGCGCAAAAATCTCCAGATCATCGCCGAAGGAGAAAGCCGCGAAGGCACCGTCACGCTTGCCTTTGCCCGCGTCATCCGCTCGCAGACAGGCTCTTACCAGCTCGACCCCGACTTCGTTCCTCCGCTCATCAATGCCCACGCTCATCCGCTGCTCAAAGGCATCCTGAACAATCTCATTGAGCTGATGGTGACTCGCTCCAGCCAGCTCTCCGGCGCACGGCGGCAAAAAAATCAATCCCTCGCCGACTTCTCTGCTTCCGATATCGCAAACTTCTGGCTGCTCTACACCATCAACAGCCATCTTCCTGTCTTCCGGCATTACCTTGAATCCGGCGGCGTGCTACCGGAACAACTCTTCACGGAGATGGGTGCATTAGCAGGCGCGCTCACCACCTTCTCGCAGAAGATCGCGCCAAGAAACCTGCCGCCGTATCATCACGAGCAGCTTGGCGTCTGCTTCCCGGAGATGGACCGGCTCATCCGCATCATGCTCGACAGCGTCGTGCCCAGCAACTTCGTCTCGCTGCCGCTCAAGTTCGTGCGTGACACCATCTACGGCACATCCATTGAAAAGGACTCTTACTTCCAGGGCTCACGCTTCTATCTCGCCGTCGCTTCAGACACGCGCGACGCCGATCTCATCGAACGCGTGCCCAAGCTAATGAAGACCGGCTCAGCCAGTGAGATCGAGTTGCTCATTCGCAATGCGCTCCCCGGGCTGAGGCTGACCTATGTGGCCACCCCGCCGCGTGCCATCCCGGTTAAGCTCAAGCATCACTACTTTTCCGTGGAGCAGGGCGGAAGCTTCTGGGACTCGGTAGTGCGCTCGCGCACCTTCGCCAGCTACGCACCCGCAGAGATTCTCAATCCCTCTATGGAACTGATCATCCTGCTACCCGAGGCGCAGTAAGGCTCAGTGCTTCATTAAGAAAACAACTGTCACAATCAACGCCACCAGCAGAAAGATAATCACCACCAGCAGCAGTGGAATCATCTGCTGCAGTTTGTTGGGTGGAGCCGCTGGCGCTGGCACCGCCGGCGGCTGCATGTTCATCTGTGGCATTTGCATGTGAGGCATCTGCATTCCGCCGCCAGCACCACCACTGGGAGCAGCCTGCCCCGGCGCTGCCATACTGCCCGGGTGCATCATCGCCTGCGGATTCACCTGGGGCACTTGCATCTGCGGAGGAGTGAACTTCATACCGCCCGGCATCGACGGCATCCCCGGCGCACCACTTGTCTGCTGCGGCAGAGCCGCAGGCTGCTCCTGCGCTCCACCTCCACCACGCAAAGCCGATTCCCGAATCTTCGATGCATTGATAATCCGCGTCACCTCGCTCGGTCCTGACGGCGTGGATGGCGCAGGCATTGCCGGTGCTGTCGGACTCGAACCGAAGCCCGGGTTCACCGGTATTGCCATCGCGCGCGTCGCCTCGCCGCCGCTCGATGGAGCCGGCGCGTACCCGCCCGCAGCTCCTCCAAAACCGCCGCTTGCCGCAGGTGCCTGCGAAGCAGGCGAACTAAGCGTCTTGAATGTCTTTGTCCACGATTCACCCGCAGGCGCGGGCGGTGGCGCTGGAGGAACATACGCACTCGAAGGCGCGGACGGCGTGCTGTCCAGTCTGCTCAGCAGCCTTGTAACACTCATGTTCATGCCCGGATCGGATGGCGGACCGGAAGGCGCAACACTAAATCCGCTGCCCGCACCCGGGGCGGGCTGGGAACTAAAACTCGCTGGCTCTCGCACGGGCTCCCATGGCGCGCTCTGCTGCGGCGGTGCAGCCGCAGAACGCGAAAGAATCTGCGTGAACGATGCAGGATCGGACGGCGGTGCCTGCGATGCACTCGGCGCTCCACTTCCTGTGCCGCTTAACGCTCCGAACATCTGCGTCAGCGAAGGCTGCGGCGTGCTGGCAGACGGAGCAGAACCACCCGAAAGCGCGCGCTCCCGCTCGTCAGCCGGAAGCTTCGCAAACAGCGATGTGAATCCTCCGGCGGACGACGAAGACGGATCCGCTGAAGCAGCCGGAAATGGCGAAGCGGGAGCAGATGGAAATACAGGCGCAACCGGCGGTGCAATCGAAAACGATGCCGTCGCTGTGGACACATCTGCCACGTGCGTCGCATGAGTTGGAGGTGTAGCCGGTGTCGGAGGCGTCGGAAGTGTCGCCGGCGTAGGCGGTGTGGCCGGAGAACTCGCCGCGGCTCCACCAAACGCGCTGAACGATTCCGTAGCCGACTGCCGGTATACGCCCGTCGCAGATTCCGGGCTGAAGGAAGGCGCTGGTGTCCTGGGCGTTTCCGCCGCAACGGCCGTGCTGAAAAGCGCGGTAAACCCTCCAGCGGATGGCGCTGCCGCAATTGGCGCTACCGGCGGTGCGGGCGCGGGTGGCGCAGGGGGAGCCGCAGCAGCTCCACCAAACGACCCAAATACTTGTGTGAAAGATCCCGGTTGCGAAGCAGGTTGTGGCGCAGGTTGTGGCGCAGGTTGCGCAGCCGCCGATGGAAACAACTGTTCAAGCTCCCGCGCAAGCGGCGTCACAGGCGCACTCTCCGGCGCGGAAACCTTGCCGAAGAGTTCCGTAAATCCACCCGAAGGTGCCGGAGCCGAACCTGCTCCCGGCGCAGGAGTCGCCGCAGCAGGAGCAGCCGAAAGCGAAGCAGTCGCCCCACTCGCTCCGGAGCTCGCCGGCGAAGACACTGATCGTGTCTGAAACATCTGCGTAAATACGCCCGGCTTCGAATCCGCATGATGAGCCGGTGGTTGCGTTTGCGGGACACTCGGCGGCGGCGTTGGTGGAGTTTGCGGCGCAGCCGCAAATGCATTCTGCGCCGAAGTAGAAAACGAGCTCGTAGCATCCGCCACGCGCAAGCGGCTCAAAATATCATCCTGGCTTCCCGAACCACTCGCAGGCGGAGCCACTTCATGCACCACCGGCCCGGCCGGAACGGGCGCAGAAGAAGCAGGAGCCGAAGCAGCCGCGGCATGTTTTTTTTCCACGCCGCTCAGCAGGCTCATCAGATCGTCATCGAAGGCAGCAGCGGGCGTGCCGCCGGGCTTCTTGATCCCAAAGGCCGACGTGGCCCCAAGGCTCTGCCCTGCATCGTCGCCCTGCGCTCCCTGTCGATTGGCAGGCTCACCCGGATTCCACTTCCCCTCGCTACCCATCTTCAGCCTCCAATCACTGCCAGTTCATGCGCCTTTCATCACCACGCAAGATTAACCTAAATGGCTTGAGGAAAATGCATTTGCGTTCTACTATAGCCGACGTTACACTTCGAGCTGTCTCGTCACTATGATTTGTCGCCTCGTTCTATATGAGACCGTTTTTATGCGGTTTCATATTGAGTCCTTTCGGCGAAAGTGTACGAATGAGATAGCTTAGTGGCTAGTCTCATTCGCATTCTGGTTTCTGTTTTGGGAGGGCAGCTTTGCCTTTGTGCTGTCGCACCGTTCCCCTCCTTTGCTCAAAACTCTGTCATCCCCCACGGCGGTCCGACTTATGAAATTCCTGTCTCGTGTTGTGTGGTCTGAAGGAATGCATCTTGGCCCACACCACTTTCAGGCACAAAGCCGGTATTTTGAAGACACCTTATGGTTTCTTAACGCATACCTGCATCAGGAGCCTTGGGGCGTTCTACATTTCTCCATCGACGCCGCCGCTCTCAAGAATGGTGTTGCCACGCTCACGTACGCTTCGGGAATTCTTCCCGACGGCCTCATCTTCGATCTGCCTGACTGCGACGCACCGCCGCCGCCGCTTCCGCTCGACAAAGTCTTCACTGCGACGGACAGCGAGGTACTTTTGTACCTTGGCATTCCCAAAAGGCGAGACGACGGAACCGACACCAATCTCTCCGGCAATGCCTCCTCGCGGTACAGCGCCTCGCAAAAAACCATCCGCGACGACGCTTACGGCAACGGCGAGTACAACGTCTCCTTCGCGCACAAAAACTTCGCTCTGCTCAGTCAGGCGCAAATCACCGACGACGTAGTCGCCTTTCCCATCGCCCGCATTCAGCGCGACGGCAAAGGCGGCTTCATGTCCGATCCGGATTACATCGCTTCCTGTCTCCGCATCGCCGCCTGCGAAAACCTCGTGCTGCTGCTGCATAATCTCGCGCACGCCATCGAAGAAAAAATCGCTTCCACACGCGCCGTGCGTGGAACCTCGCGTGGCATGGAGCTCGGCACCTCCGCTCTCGACGTCGCCAACTACTGGTTCATCCACGCGCTTTCAGTCTCGTTGCCCGCACTGCGCCATCATTTGCAGGACCGCCGCAGCCATCCGGAAGACGTCTACCGCGATCTCACCCGGCTAGCCGGAGCTCTCGGCACATTCGCCGTGCAGGCCCGTCCTGACGAGATTCCGCCCTATCGCCACGGCCATCTCACTGCCACATTCGGTGAAATGGATGCACTGATCCGCAAGTATCTGGAGGTCGTCGCGCCCTCCAACACCGTCACACTCGAATTCAAGCAGTCCGCACAATACATCTACTCCGCGCCGGTTCTCGACGAGCGATGCCTGCGCCGCGCGCGCTGGGTCTTCGGCATCCGTTCTTCCATCGCCGAATCCACGCTGCTGCGCCAGGCTCCGCAACTCATCAAAATCTGTTCCGCGGAAGGTGTCGGCAAGCTCGTGCAGCGCGCGCTGCCTGGCATGGAGCTCGCGCATCTGCAAGTTCCGCCGTCCGCGATGCGCGCGCAGGCTGACATGCACTACTTCTCCGTGTCCATGACCGGGCCCTGCTGGCAACACATTCTCCAGACCAAACAGGTCGGAGTCTACCTGCCCGGCGATCTCGGGGACGCGCAATTCGATCTCACCGTCATTCTGGAGGCCAACTCATGACACCCGCTGCCCCAGCCACTGTTACATCGGAGCAGAAAGTCAGCAATCTCGCTCTCGTCTTTCAGGAGGTCTTCACCGTCGTCCTCCGCACGCGCGTCCTCGGTCAGCGCGTGGAGAGCGCGGACTACTTTCGCACCAGCCTCCGCCAGATGATCTCGAGCGCCGTCAAGGACGCCTCCGCGCAGGGCTACTCAGACGAAATCACCCGCATGTCCATCTATGCCATCATCGCCTTCGTCGATGAGAGCATCCTCAACTCCAAAGACCCCGTCTTCGCCGACTGGGCACGCCGCCCACTGCAGGAAGAGATGTTCGGAGCGCACGTGGCCGGCGAAATGTTTTTCAAGAACCTCACCGATCTGCTCAACCGTCCTGATTCCTTTGAAGTGGCCGATGCGCTTGAGCTGCACGCACTCTGCCTCATGCTTGGCTATCGCGGCAAGTTCGCCTTCGGTGACGCCTCTGAGATTCAAACCGTTCTCCAGCGCATCCGCGACAAGATCATCCGCATTCGCGGCTCCTGGACGCTCTTCCGCTCGCTCGAAACACCCGCCGCGCCAACAGCAAAGTCAGGCGACACAGTTGTCACGCTGCTAAAAATTGCCGCCATCCTGATCGCCGTCTTTACCGTGCTTGCCTACGCCGGATACATTTTCCTTCTCGGGCAATCGGTATCCTCGGCAGCAACCTCCGTTATTGGTTGATTCCCGGAGACTCTCATGATTCGCGTTTTGCTTGGAGTTCTTGCCTTCGTTGTCTATCTCGCACTCGTGATCTGGCTCGCCTTTGTGCTGCATTTCACAGGCACAAAGCTGACTCTCTTCTGCGCGATTCTCGGCCTGCTTGGCGCTGCCATCATCGCCTTCGTCGTCTGGTATCTGCGTCCACGCGGAGCCGCCATCACAGCCGACGCAAACTCCACCGACGCGGCAAATCTTGCCGCGCTCCTTCGCGATGCCGACTCCAAAGTCCGTAAAGCAAATCGCGGTGCCAAGTCTCTCGCCGCACTGCCGCTTCTATACATCGTCGGCGATGAAAACTCCGCAAAGACCCAGACCATCCTGCAGGCCGGCCTCGATCCTGAACTGCTCGCAGGCAGTGTCTACCAGGATGGCGGCGTCGTTCCCACTTCGCTTGCTAATGTCTGGCTCACCAGCACCGCAGCGCTCGTTGAAGCAGGCGGCCCGCTGCTTAAGCAGCCCGGTCTCTGGCAGCGGCTCGTCAAAGCTACCGTTCCACCGCAGCTCGGCTCCGCACTCTCCAGCGGTAAAAAAATTCCTGCGCGCGCCGTCGTCGTCTGCGTAAGCGTGGAGCGCATCCTCGCGCCCAGCACCGCCGAACAGACCCGCGCTCTCGCGCAAACCCTCAACGAGCGCCTCCGAGAGCTCTCGCAAATCCTCGGCGTCTCCCTGCCCGTCTATGTTCTCTTCACCAAGCTCGACACGATGGGTTCCTTCGGCGAATTCGCCACACGCCTCTCAGAAGAAGAAGTCAAGCAGCCCATCGGTTCGCTCGTCTCTGCCATCGGCGCAGGCTCGGGCCTCTACGCCGAGCGCGCCGCCGGAGCCATCGGCCTCAAATTCGATCAGCTGGTCTACGCGCTCTCTGAATTTCGCCTCGACGTTCTCTCGCGCGGCACGGATATTCAGCAACAGGCCCGCGCCTACGAGTTTCCACGCGATCTCCGCAAGCTCCGCGCCGGCATCCTCTCTTTGCTCGTAGAGATCGCACGTCCAACTCAAATCGGCGTCAATCCATTCCTGCGGGGCTTCTTCTTCACCGGCATGCGCGCACATCTCGTCAATGATGTCCTCGATGTCGCCGCGCAGCAGGCTCAGCCGCAAGCACCCGCGCCCGCAGACGGCGCAACCCGCGTCTTCTCGTTCTCCGGCATGAAAGCCGCCGCGCCTGCTTCCGCGCCACGCTCAAGCGGAACCCGCAAGGTGCCGCAGTGGGTCTTTCTGCCGCATCTTTTTTCGAACATTCTGCTCGCTGACAAATCCGCGCTGGAAGCCAGCCGCGCCAGCACCCACACCGGCGGCCTCAAGAAGCTGCTCCTCGGCACAGTCAGCCTTATCCTGCTCGTCATCCTCGGCTTCGCCACCATCTCCTTCTTCCGCAATCGTGCGCTCACCGCCAGCGTGGCAGAAGCCGCTGCCGCTCCACTCGCCGCCGTGCCCGCAGGCTCATTCCCTGCACTGCCCGATCTGCAGGCACTCGACAAGCAGCGCGAAATCCTCGATCAACTTGATAAGTACCGCACAGACGGCGCGCCGATGCTCAATCGCATGGGCCTTGACCAAAGCGCCAAGCTCTATCCCATCGCCTGCAAATCCTACGGCGCACACCTTCGCTCGCTGTTGCTCTCACCCACGCAGCGCAATATCGTAGCCACACTTCGCGCCGTACCCTCCACGCCCAAACCGGAAGACGACTACAGCGCTACCTATCGCCCGCTGAAGGCATACATCATCACCACATCGAATCCCAATCCCGATTCAGCAGCCGACACCGTCGAATTTCTTCCCGCCGCGCTCCTCAGCGCATGGCAAGGCAAGAATGCAGTAGACCCCAGCGTCGCCGCGTTCGCACAAACGCAATTCGCCGCCTACGCACGTCTGCTCGCACAGCCCAACTCCTGCATGGCGGGCATCGGCGGCTCGCCCGATCAACCCGCCATCACCCAGTCCCGCGCCTACCTCAACGGCTTTCAGGGATTCCAGCATGTCTATCAGTCCATGCTCTCCGCCGCAGGCCGCAAAATTCCCGGCTTCACCTTCAACAGCAAATATCCCAACTCATCCGCCCACATCATCAACACATTCCCCATTCAGGGAGCCTTCACCAAGGACGGCTTCGCCTTCATGCAGGATGCGATTCTGCATCCCGATCCCTACTTCCGCGGCGAAGAATGGGTTCTTGGTCCCAGCACCGGCCAGCAGATTGACCGTGCCGCGCTCACCGCGCAGCTCAAGCAGGCTTACTACGCCGATTTCATCCAGACCTGGCGCACCTATCTCGCAAAATCCGCCTTCGTCGGTTACAAGAATTACGCTGACGCCGGCAATCGCCTGAGCGTGCTCGACTCCAACACCTCGCCCATGCTTGAGCTCTTCTGGGTCATCTCCTTCAACACCGCCGTCCCGGCTCCCGAAATCTCAAGCCAGTTCCAGGCGCCGCAATCCGTCGTTCAGCCTTCAGGCTCAGACAGTCATCTACTCGGCCAGCAGAATCAGCCCTACATCGCAGGCCTCCAGAACGTCGAAGGCGCAGTCAAAAAATCTCGCCACATCGCCGAATCCGAACGATCCCGCCGCTACGGCTCCCGTGAATCAGGCAGCCATCAGCGCCGAGCAGGCAGCGGAAAACCTTCGCAACGGCTTCACGCCGGACCGCACCGCCAATCTCGATCAAACCTCCTTCCGCCTGCTGCAAGCACCCATCGAATCCGCCAAAGCACTCGCCGCACAGGCTCCAGCAGCGGCCGCCGGCGGCGGAGCCAAAAACTTCTGCTCCGCAGCCGAGCCGGTCCTCGTCAAATTCCCTTTCAATCCGCAGTCCACCGTCGATGCCACGCCGGAGGAAGTCGCAGCCATCTTCGCCCAGCCGCAGGGATCATTCTGGCAGTTCTACAACAGCTCGCTGAAGTCCATGGTCCAGCAGAACGGAACAAGCTTCTCGCCCATACCAGGCTCCACGGTAAAGCTCGGCCACGGCTTCCTCAGCTTCCTCAATCGCGCCGCCACCATCTCCGCTGCGCTCTTCCCGTCAGGCACTCAGGCTTCGCTCAGCTTCACCCTCGCGCCGGACAAAGCCGACAGCATTCCCAACGCCGTCCTTAATATTGACGGCCAGCAGGTCACCGCAACTGGCGCACCCGTCACCTTCCACTGGGTTCCGCAGGCCACCAGCAAGGTCACACTCACCGGTCCTATCAATCCGCCGCCTTATCAGGGCACCTGGTCCGTACTTCGCTTCGCCTATGACGCCGAGCACCCCAGCACCAACCGCCTCAAAAACAACTTCCAGGTCAACAGCCGCACTTTGGGAGTGGTCATTTACGACGCAACCGGACCCGGCGCGCCGCTCCTCAATCCGGACTTCGTGCGCGGGTTCCGCTGCGTGACCAACCCGGCACAATAACCAACGCAACCAAATCCTCTATGAGGATGATGTAATTGGTGAGCAAAAACCTTAGCCCTCCAAAAGAAGAGGCAGATATGACAGAAGAGATCCAACACTTTACCGCCGCCGAAGAGCACGACCAGCACACTTCAGCGCTTAATGCGGACGCCACACCGTCGAGCCTCGAAACAGCGAAGCCTGCACCCGAACCGGTTCCCGCAACGCGCGGCACTGACGAAGAAGTCGCCGAAGCTCTCTTCGCTTCGGACAAACCCGTCACCACCGATGAATCCGAACCGCCGCCGCTGCTCGAACCCGTCGACCCCGAACCCCTATTACCGGAGCTATCCGCAGACAACATCACTCCGCTCAAGCCCGTCGCAACCGCAGATCCCGAACCCGTCCCCGCATCAACGCCCGAAGACACAGCATCCCGTCCGCGCCTCGCCGTCGATGCCCTCAGCGACGTAGGCTGTGTCCGCACCAATAATGAAGACGCCTACGGCTACGACTCCGAGCTCGGCATCTTCGTCATCTGTGACGGCATGGGTGGCATGGCCGCCGGTGAAGTCGCCAGCTCCAACTCCGTCGCCGCGCTCGTAAACACCTTCGCTGAATCGGCTGGTACAGCTCTGCCCGTAAGCACTCGTCTCCAGCAGGCCGTCCATACCGCCAACACCACTGTCTGGACCATGGGCCAGCTCCCCGAACACAAAGGCATGGGAACCACCGCAGTCGCCGCGGCGCTCGACGGCCAGAAGCTTATCATTGCCAATGTTGGCGACAGCCGCGCCTACGCCTTCCAAAACGGCCTCGCCACGCAAATCACCGTCGACCACTCCTACATCAATGAGCTGATCCGCAATGGCACCCTCACCAGGGAGAACGCGCACCTCGCCGATCTCCACGGCTACGAATCCGTCATCACCCGCGCCATCGGCGTGTCAGAAACAGTCGAGCCCGATTACTACTCCATCGATCTCACACCCGGCACACAGATCCTCATCGCAACAGACGGTCTTACGCGCTACCTCAACGGCGACGAAATCGCCACCATCCTCCAGGTCACGCCGTTTGAAAGCACCTGCGCCAATCTCATTGATCTGGCCAAGCGCCGCGGAGGACATGACAACATCACCTGCCTCTTACTGCTCGTCCTGCCCCCCGAATCCGAGTCGCAACCGGCCGCGCCGTCCGCAGCCTGAGCAGTCAAATGACGGATACCTCGCCCAAAAGCGTTACGGTGAACTTCAAAGTCGCACTCGGAGATGGCGCCTTCAGTGCAAGCGCAACCGTGCCGGAAGGCCCGTGCAATCTCACCGAAATCCTTCCCGTCCTGCAATCGCTGGACGACTCCCTGCTCAGCGCCGTCACAGAGCAATTAGCCGAAGCCAACCTCTCCATCTCCTGTAAAGCAGGCTGCGGCGCATGCTGCCGGCAGATGGTCCCCCTCAGCATCTTTGAAGCCGAAGCCCTCGCCGCCTGGATCGCCACCCTCGACCCCGAAACCCGCCAGCTTCTCGCCCAGCGCTTCCATCAAGCCTTGCTCAAATTCGCCTCCGCCGGGCTTATCGATCGTCTTGCCACGGAAGACTGGCTCACCGACGACGACTCCGCCCGCCAGCTCACGCTCGATTACTTCAACCAGAGCGTTCCCTGCCCATTTCTGCAGGACGAGTCCTGCTCCATCCATCCCATCCGCCCGCTGATCTGCCGCGAATATCTCGTAACCTCCGACCCGCGCCACTGCGCCGATCCTGCCGCCCTCCAGATCGATCCTGTGCCCGTACCGCTCAGCTTCTCGCGCATCCTCAACCACATGGGTGCGGAGCTGGAGCAGGGCACGCATGGCTGGATTCCTCTTGTCTTTCTCTTCGCCTGGATGGAAAGCGGCGCGCATCCCGGATCGGCCTTCAGCGGAACCGGACCTGAAGTGCTGTACGAGTTCGTCCGCCGCTTCGAATTTGCCCGAAAACCGAACAAAAAAGAACCCGAATCACCGGCCCGTGCCGCACCTGCAGTGCTTGAGTAAGAACACCACTCGTAACGTTCACAATCGCTTGGCATTCGTGATACCGTGGACATCTGGAATCCCCGGCATTTCAAAACACAATTGAATCGACAGATCACACGCAAGGCGCAGTGATCAGGTGTTGACGCCGCATGGCCAAAGTCACCGAGGGCAGGATCGGCAAATACGAAATTCTCAGGGTCCTCGGACGCGGAGGCATGGGCGAAGTTCTGCTCGCGCAGGACGATGTTCTCAGCCGCAAAGTCGCCATCAAACGGCCGCTGAAGTCCTCCGGTGAAGAGGGTCTGGCTCGTTTTGAGCGCGAAGCACGCATCGCCGCCGCCCTCAAGCACCCCAACATTCCCTCCGTCTACGACAAAGGGCTATTCGAGGATCTTCCCTATCTCGCAATGGAGTTCGTCGAGGGCGATGCGCTCGACAAGATCATCGCCTCCAACCAACCCCTGGATCTGATCAAAAAGCTCAAGATCATCGAGCAGGTTTGCCTCGGCCTCAACTACGCGCACGAGCTCCGCATCGTCCACCGCGACATCAAGCCCGCCAACATCATCGTCCAACCCGACGGCGTGGCCAAGATCATCGACTTCGGCATCGCCAAAGAAGCCGATTCCACCAAGACCGCCCTGACCGCCACAAGCCAGGTCATCGGCTCGCTCCATTACATCGCCCCGGAGCGCTTCAAGGGCATGAAGGTAGACGGTCGCAGTGATCTGTTCTCCGTCGGCGTCATGCTCTTCAAGCTGCTCACCGGCACGGAGCCCTTCACCGGCGGCGAGGCTACTGCTTCCTACAAGATCCTGAATGAAGCCCACACCCCGTTGGGCAACTATCTCCGCAATTACCCTCCCGCGCTCGATGAAGTCGTTACCAAGTCACTCGCCAAAAATCCCGAAGACCGTTACCAAACCGGCGAAGACTTTGCCGACGCGCTGCATGACATCACCGAAAGCCTGAAGAAAGGCCGCATCGGCGAGCTCTTCAGTGATGCTGAGCGCCTCGCGTCTGAAAGTCGCTTCGCACCGGCTCTTGAGCTACTCGATGAAGCTCGCCGTCTCGACCCCGACAACACGCAGGTCCGCAAACTGCAGCGCCTCGTCCGCGAGCGCGTGCGCGAAGTCGAAAAAGGTCAGCGTTTTCAGGACACCGTCATCAAGGCAGAAGAAGCGCTCGCCGCAGGTCGTTTCGATGAGGCCATCGCGGGCTTCAATGAAGCTCTCCAGATCGACGCTAACTCCACCGACGTTCATCAAAAGCTCAAGTGGACTGAAGACAGGAAGCGTCGCACCGAGCTCGCCGCTCGCGCTCTCGCGGAAGCAGAAGCCATCAAGGCGCGCGGCGACATCACCGGCGCGCTTCGCATCCTTACCCTCGCCGCGCAGGAAGACCCGGAAAACAAAAAGCTCCACGCAGCCATGGAAGCTCTCACGCGGCAAGCGGAAACGGAAGCCAATCGCGGCCGCATGGCGGAGTTTCTTTCCACTGCCCGCCGTCAGCTTGCAGCTCGCGACTTTGCCGCCGCCGACGCCGCTCTCCAGCAAGCCGAAGCCATCGATTCTTCCAATGCCGAAGTCGATGCGCTTCGCGGCGAGCTGAATCGCACCCGCGATCAGGAACAGCGCCGCGCCGCGCTTGAGCAGATCCAGGCACGCATCGCCGATTTCATCCACAAAGAGCAATACGACCAGGCCACGGACCTTATCAACCGCGCGATTGAAAAGCTCCCCAACGAGCCTGTCCTGCACCGCCTCCAGGTAGAAGTCGAAACCCAGTCGCGCAAGCACCAGACCCGCAAGCTCGTCGATTCCACCATCATGCAGTGCCGCGAGCTCTTCACCACCTCGCCCATGGAAGCTCTTTCGGTTCTGCAGGAGGCCATGACGCGCGCACCCGGCGACGAACGGCTCATCGCATACGAACGCGCGCTCCGCAAGGATCTCGAAACCGTCCGCACTGAGAAGATTCTCGCCAGCACCATGGCCAACGCCCGCGAGCTCATCAACTCAGGCGATTACGCCAAGGCCATCTCCGTTCTTGAATCCTTCCAGGTGGAATACGGCAAGAATGCGGATGCCGACAACCTCCTCGCCTTCGCCCGCTCCGAGCAAACCCGCATCGAACGCGCCTCCATCGTAGAGCGCTGCTCAACGCAAGGCCGAGCTCTCATGGAAGAAGGCCGCCTGGATGAAGCCATTCGCATCATCGATCAGGGCGTGCAGCAGACCAACGACCAGTCGCTCTCGCTGCTCCTCGAACAAGCTCGCGAAAAACAGAACGCGCTCTCGCGCAAGATTGAAGCCCTGCAGATACGCGTAGGAAATCTCCGCCAGCAGGGGCGATTACGAAGGAGCCATTCAACTCCTTCAGGAACAGATCAAGGCCACACCGGGACGCACCGCGCTCCAGGAGCAGTTGAAAAACCTCCAGGCTGAACGCACCCAGAAGCACGCCACCGTCCGCACCATCGCCTCCGCGCGTGAAGCCGCTACGCAAAAGGATTTTGCCGGCGCGCTCGAGTCGCTTCAGGCCGTCGCAGGAGCCTACGGGCAATCAGCGGAGCTGCAGACCGCTACCCAGGAAATCGAAGCCCAGCGCAGCGCGCACGCCGCTTCAGCCGTCGAGCAATCCGTCGATGCCGCCCGTACCGCGCTCGTCAATAAAGACCCGCAGGCTGCATACGAAACCCTCAAGGCAACCACGCAGCTTTTGCCCTATGCCGGCGAAAAGAATCAGGCAGACTGGCAGCGCATCGCCCAATCCGTCAAGGAAGCACTCGAAAAATCCGGAACTAAAGTTGACGATCAACTTGCCGCCCTGGCTGGCGGCCACCGCAAGATGCCTGTCTGGATCATTGTCGCGGGTGTCCTCGTGGTGCTCGCCGCAGTCGGTGTCGCCGTATGGCAGGCAATGAAGCCCGTTCCGGTAGTCGCAACCCGAATCAGCATCACCAAGTCGCAGCCCGGAGCAAGCGTCTCCATCGACGGCAAGCCGCAAGGCGTAATCGACCAGGCCGGCTCACTGATGGTTGCCGTAGCACCCGGCGCGGATCACGCAATCTCGATCACAAAAGATGGCTTCGATCCATTCAACGATACGGTTCATCTCGCCCAGGGTGAGACCTTTGGTGAACCCGCTCCTTTGACCAAACTCCAGCCCGGACAAACAATGGGCTCTCTCGAAGTCAACTTCACTCCTCAGGCGGACATGAAGCAGCTTCGCCTCTTCGTCGATGGAGTGAATAAAGGCGCAGTTTCGCCCGGTCAACAAGTCAAGATTCCTACAGGCCAGCACAGCATTCAATACAAGTGGATGGGCTACGACGACTCCCCGGCCAGGACCGTCAATATAGCGGAAAACAAACCCGTCACTGACACCGTAAGTCTCAACAAGGCCGCGCCCAAGCCCAGCGGCACTCTCCAAGCCGATAAATCCGTTGTGGAAAAAGGCCAGTCCGTAACGCTGAGCTGGCAGGTCAACAACGTTGACAACAAGGCATCCATCGCCATCAGCGGCATTGGGTCGGGGTTGAAGGCCAAGGATTCCAAGACCGTCACCCCTCCGAATTCCACAGACTATGTCCTCACGGTTAACGGCGTCCGAGTCGGCGATGCTTCCGTAAGCCTGAAGGACGCGCCACCGCCGCCGCCGCCACCGTCGGTCGATTACTTCAACACCAACACCGATTCCATCGAAGTCGGCAAGTCCGTCACCCTCAATTGGCGCGTCAGCAATGCCTCAAGCGTCACCATCAATGGCCAGGCTGTTCCCGCGCAGGGCTCAAAGAGCTTCACGCCCTCCAGCGCCGGAACCACTAAATACGACCTCGCCGCCAATGGCGTAACGCTCCAATCGCAATCCGTCACCGTCACCAATCCGCCTCCGCCGCAGCCAAAACAGGAACCGGTCCAGCAGCAGGCTCCCGCGCCTGCGCCCGTCGCCGCACTGCCGGATTCCCCGGTGCTAGAGCACCTGCTCGCGCCCTACAACGGGACCCTTAACGCCGCGCTCGCCCAGAAAAAAGAGTGCAAGTCGAAGGCCGGCAGTGTATACGGCGGCACTTTCAAAGACATCGCGGAACAGTGGTGCGGCGTGGCCCGATCCATCAATATGAGCGAAAGTGACTGTCACGTTGCCGGCACACCCGATGCGCCAATACTTCGCTGCACAGTCGCCATCGGCATCGTTCCGCTCAGCGGCGAGTCCTCAAGCGGTTCGACGACCAAGTCCTTCCACTTCCAGAAGAGCGGCGACTCCTACACGCTGAACTCCGTTTCCGCACGATAGAAAATTACGCGCGAATAGCGGATCAGTTTGAACCCAAAGTTCCGACGAAGTGGAACTCCAGCCTTTGGGGTTATGAACCCAAAGACCGCAGAGCTTACAAAGCTGTTAACGAGTTAGGAATTGATCTCCAGCGATGGCTGCGGTGAGGTGTGTGTGAAGAACAGAACGACAATAACAAGTAAAAGGATGGGAATGCAGAACACGCTGCCTTCGGGACCGTCGGTGCCGCCGGAGAAAAATGAATTGCCGATGGCGTGCGTGGCGAAGAGACGGCCCTGCATAAGCCCTCCGCTGTCAGGTACACCATAGAGAAAAGACTGTGCCCAATCCCAGGCCATGTGAAAGCCGATAGCCCACCAAAGGGAGCCGGTGCGCCAGAGCGCGATGACGAACACAATACCGGCAACAAAGACCTGAAGGAGACCGAGCTTATTTTCTCCGCTGTTATGCGTATGCGCCAAAAGAAAGAGGACGGAAGTAATTGACGAAGCCAGCCAAAAGGCGATAACGCGAGCGTGTGGACGGGATACGAGGTTGCCGATGCAAACGAGGCCCCGGGTAAGCGTGAACTGGAGATAGCCGCGAAAAGCATATTCCTCGACAAGACCGACGAAGAGGAAGGCGAAAAACTGGATAAAACCCCAGCGGAAAATGGCGAGGCCATGTAGAAGCCGCGAATCAAAGCTGAGCAGGTGGAAACCGTGAAGGATGACGATGAGCAGCGACATCGCCAGGAAACCCCAGGCAGCACCTGCTAGAAAGCGGGACAAGGAATGAACGCCCCCCAGGCCGAAAGCGGAGAGTTTGCGGTGTTCGGCGGCGGCCATGAGCCAACTGAGGAGTAAGAGGATAGGGAAAGCCATATCCTCAAAAAAGGTGCGAGTCAACATGGGCGCAGCCGCGAGTGATTTTGTAACCGGTACGGAGCTGTCTATTGGCCGTGTTGTGATTACGCTATGGGAATGCTTTGCTTCAACGTGTTGCTGAATGACATGACCGCTGAAAATAATGAAGAAAAGGATCGTGAAGTAAATCAACAAACTCCAACCAGCACGAAGACCGAAAGGGCCGATGAAAACGCGGCGCATGGAGGAAACCCGCTGCGGGTCATGCGATTCGAGGACGGCAGATTGCTCGGGAGTGGAATCCATAGGATGCGGTCCTCTGATTGATATGAATAACAGTGCATGGGGACAACTCAAGCTTATTACCTGTGGAAGGCTGCGTTTGTTCCTGAATGCGGTTGACGCACGATAATGCCCTTTATCATCCCGTCTCGTTAACAGTTCCGTTAACAGAATGTTCGTTGAATTCAAACTGACCTCGTGCCTGTCAGCGCGTCTTCCCTTTCAGCACCCGTCGCCTCGTCCATCAACTAAACTCGTCAACATGAAGCCTTCCGTCATTCGCCGGATCCTCTTTGCGTCTATGCCGCTCGCGGTCTCGCTCGCCGCCCTCTTCGCTATTGTCCCGCCCGCCGCACACGCTCAAGCCGCTCAGGCTGCTTCCCTCGAAGACCGCCGCAAAGCCCTCAACGACCTCTTTTCGCAATATTGGAATGCCGTCATGGAGCACTCGCCGGAATGGGCTTCCGAGCTAGGCGACAAGCGCTTCAACGACAAAATCTCCGACTACTCCCCCCGCGCAGCCAATGATTGGGTTGCCCGCGAGCAGGATTACCTCATGCGTCTCGCCACCATTGACCCGACTGGCTTCACTCCCGCCGAAAAAACCAGCCGCGAGATGCTTCTCCGCGACTTCGCCGACGACATCGAAGCCGTCGACTACAAAGAGTGGGAGATGCCCCTCAACCAGATGGGCGGCATCTACACCGAGTTCCCCGATCTCGCCGGCCATCTCACCTTCGCTGAGGTCAAGGATTACGACGACTGGATCGCCCGCCTCCGCGCCATGCCCACAGCCTTCGATCAGACCATCACCAACATGGCCACTGGCATCGACGACCACCGCATCCCGCCAAAATACCTTCTCGAAAAGACCCTCGATCAGATCAAGCAGTTAGCCAGTCAAAAGCCTGAAGACTCCCCGCTCGCCTCCCCGCTCAAAAAATTCCCCGCATCCATTCCCGCCGCCGAGCAGGACCGCATCAAGACGGAAACCCTCGACGTCATCACCAGGCGCGATCTGCCCGCCTACCAGCGCCTCGCCCGCTTCGTTGAAGTTGCTTATATCCCCGCAGGCCGAGCCGAGCCCGGCATCTCCGCCATCCCCGGCGGCGCAAAATACTACCAGTTCCTCATTCGCCGCGAAACCACCACCGATCAGACCGCCGATCAAATCCACAAAATCGGCCTCGATGAAGTCCAGCGCGACGAAACCGAGATGCTCGCCATCGTGCAAAAGCTCGGCTTCAAAGACCTCGCCACATTCCGCGCCAGCCTCAAGGACAACCCAAAACTGAAGCCCGCCTCGGCAGACGCCCTGCTCGCCACCTACAAGGGCTACGCCACCGCCATGCAGGCCAAACTCCCCACGCTCTTCGGTACCCTGCCCAAAACGCCATTTGAAGTCGTGCCCATGCCCGATTACCTCGCCGCATCCGGTCCGCCCGCCTATTACGACATCGGCTCCGCCGCCGCAGGCCGCCCCGGCCGCATGCTCGTCAATCTCACGAACGTCCCTAACCGCAGCCTCCTCAACGTGGAAGCCATCGCCTACCATGAAGGCGTCCCCGGCCATCACCTCCAGTTCGCTCTCGCGCAGGAGCAGACCGGCGTGCCTGAATTCCGCCGCCACGCCGAGTACACCGCTTTTGTCGAAGGATGGGCGCTCTACGCCGAGCGCCTCGGCAAAGATGCCGGCTTCTACCAGGACCCCTACTCCGACTTCGGCCGTCTGGACGCCGATCTCTGGCGCGCCATCCGCCTCGTCGTCGATACCGGGGTCCACTCGCAGCACTGGTCGCGTGAGCAGGTCATCGATTACTTCCACGCCCACTCTGCTCTTGACGAGCCAACCATCCAGTCTGAAACCGATCGCTATATCGCCTGGCCCGCGCAGGCTCTCGCCTATAAATCCGGCCAGCTCAAAATCCTCGCACTCCGCGAGAAAGCCCAGAAATCCCTTGGACCCAGATTCGACATCAAAGCTTTTCATGACGCCGTGCTCGATTTCGGTGCGCTGCCGCTCGACATGCTCGAAGACAACATCAACGCTTGGATTATGAGTCAATCCGGAACACAGTCACCGCCTCAAAAGTAACCTGGAAATAATCGATTTTACGGACGCCCGTAACTTGATTTTCATTTTTGTCATGGTGATGCTGAAATCGTTCCTGATCTACTTGAAACGATCGCAATTCGGAATCACTACACAGGAGTGCAACAGGTGACTGCGCGCTGGTTTAGAGGGTATGCGCCGCTCATATATATGGGCTTAGCGGTCCTTTGTGCGCACCCAATAGTCGTCGTCTTCTTCCCTAATCAGCTTCTCGATCCCTTTTACTACTTTGTAACCTCATTCGCGCTCTTTGCCCTGGGTGCCTGCATCTGGCGCGCATGGCATTGCCCGCGTGGTTTAAGGGTGCACTGGCTTCTCATCGCCGCGGCAGTCATCTCCTGGCTTTTCGCAAACGGAATCGTCATAGCCAGCACGCTTCTGAATCATCCTCCGTCGCCCACCACGGCCACCCTCGACGATTTCTTCTACTTTTTCTACGGCATTCCCCTCCTGCTCGCCATATCCATGCCGGAAAAGGACAAGGCGTCCCGCGCATTTTTTCTGCTGGAGCTCTTACAGGCAGCAGCAGCCGGTTACCTCGCCTACGTCGTTCTCTTCGGATCGCTGCCCTTCACCAACATCCCCGCTCGTCCCATCTCTCAGGTCAGTCTGGTTATCGTCTTCGACGTCCAAAATCTGCTCCTTGCCGTCCTGGCCACAGCACGCCTCGTGGCCGCTTCCCGCGGATCGGTCGAGCGCCGCTACCTGGCCATCCTCACCGGTTATCTCTGGCTCTATGGCATAAGCATCGCCATCTTTAACCATCTCGTTATCCTGAGCAGCTTCCAGGCAAACCATCCTGTGCTCAGCAATGTGCTGGCCTCCGTGGCAGATCTGCCTTTCCTCGCACTCGCACTGGCCGCGCTCTTGCTCCCTAACCCGGTCTGGCACGCTCAGGGCGCAGAGGAAAAAACCTCGCTAGCCTTGCTCGTCGATAACGCCCGTCCCATCTTCTTCGGTTTCTCGCTCGTCATCCTCAGCGCCATCGTCGCCCGGCGCCATCTCGCGGTAGCTCTGGGATTCATCATCGGCGCATTCGTTGTCTACGGCATCCGCTCCGCTCTCTTGCAGAGCCGTCTCCAGCAGACCCGTATCGCGCTTGAAAAAGCCAATGGCCGTCTCGGAGAGCTCGCCATGCAGGACGGTCTCACCGGGGTCGCCAACCGGCGCTCCTTAAACCTGCGGCTTGAAACCGAGTGGGGACGCGCACAACGCTCCGGCAAACCCCTGGCGCTGATCGTCATGGACATCGATCATTTCAAGGTGCTCAACGACACCTACGGTCATGCTATCGGTGACGAATGCCTCAGGCATCTGGTACGTGCTCTGCGCAGCGTGCTCCACCGTCCCGGCGACATGTTGGCGCGTTTTGGAGGCGACGAATTTGTGGCGTTATTACCTGAAACAGATCCTCCGGGAGCAATCCATGTAGCCGCTCTGATGAAGGAGGCTCTCGGAGCCCACGCGTGGTGCGGCGACGGCCCTCCCATCCCCATGACCATCAGCATCGGCTGCTCCTGCAGTGAACCCCATGCCGGCACAGTCGAAGCGCTCTTTGAAGCCGCAGACAAAGCTCTCTATCAAGCCAAGCAGCAGGGCCGTGACCGCGTGGAATTCATGGAAATGCTGTCTGTCGCCGTGCGATAGGTGGGATCTTAGCCACCGGTTCCTGCCTCTTTCTCAATCGCCACTTCCAACGGCCCAGTAGGCCCCACATCCAGCTTTGCGTACACACCCGCCTGTCCATCTTCTGACCATGCATTCAACTGCTCAGTTGTGATGGAGATCGTAATCGCGCTGTTCAGAAAACTCACCGCCACTGGCACCGGCTGTTCCGTCACCACCAGCGAGTAGCGCAGATTACCCTGCAGCTCAGGGCCAAAATGAATAATCTCAGCCACCTCGCCGCCCGCTTTCAGCCGAGCCAGCTCAGCCTCAGTCAAAATGAACCGCACAGAATTGACGTCAATATAAAGCTTCATACAGCCTCTGATGCACACCACGCCAGTTACGCAACCCCGCGCAGTCCCTAGTCCACATTTGCTTTTGCACTTGTCTGTCCTAGTCCCTAATCTCTAGTCCGTAGTCCCCGGTCCCTTGTCCCACTTCCCTTCACCCTCGTACAATCATTCCGCCTTCGGAAAACGATTTCACGCGCCCCGAAGCGAAATTCCTTCCCACGGATGGATTCCAGAATGAAGCTCCTTCCAGGTTTTGCCGCCATCGCCATCATGATCGGATGCACCGCCATGCCAAGCGCAATCTCCGCCCAGTCCGACACAGAAATCGGCGGCCAGAAAGTCGTCACCCTCAGCCGCAAAGCCGTCAGCACCACCCACCCCGAGTTCACCAGCATCACCCTGGCCCCCGGCCGTGGCATGGAAGTCCTGCAAATCACCGCCAACTTCCCCGGCAAAGGCGAAATCAACGTCCTCGCCTCGCCCGATCTCGCCGGCGCAAAGCAGATGCTCGACGTCAAGGACGACGATTTCGGCGACTTCGGCTACCGTCTCGGCGCAGCCTTCCTCGTTCCCTATCCCAATCGCATTCGCGGTACGCTTTCAGCGGATAAAAAGACCCTCACCACCACCTGGCAAGGCCACACCCTCACGCTTCCCGCCAACAACTCCGGCAAGCTGCCCACGGCAGAAAAGCACGCCATGCACGGGCTCATTCTGAAGGCAAAAACGGATGACGTAAAGATCGCCAAAATCCCCGGCGGCGAAAAAGTCACGGGCACCATCCACGCCGGCAACTTCGGCGGCCGCTGGCCCTCCAGCACCGATCTCGACGTCACCATCACCCTCACCGCTGACTTCGTTGACGCCAGCATCGTCGCCCGCAACGTCGGCAAGGAGGCCGAGCCCATCGCGATCGGCTGGCACCCGTACTTCAACCTTCCCTCCGGCGACCGCACCCAGGTAAAAATCCACATCCCCGGCGAAAACTACGCGCACGTCGACAACTACGACAACGTCTTCCCCACCGGCCAGCTCTCACCCGTAGGCGGCACGCAATACGATCTCCGCGCGGCTGACGGCGTCGCATTAGGCAAAAATTTCTATGACGACAACTGGAGCAAAATCGACTGGAAGGACTCGGCAGCCACTGTCAAAGTCATCGACCCCGCGGCCAAGTACGGCGTAGCCATTGAAGGCCTATCGCCAGAGATCAAGACCATCCAAATGTACGCCCCGCCCACGCAGAAATTCGTAGCCATCGAGCACCAGTACAACTTCGCCGACCCCTTCAACACCAAAATCTGGAAAGACATGAACACCGGCATGGTCACCCTAAAACCCGGCTCCAGCACCCGCTGGCACGTCCGCCTGAAAGTCTTCGTCCCGTAACACAGGGACAGCAACGATCTCATCAGAGTAAGCACGAACGAAATCGGAGGGAGCAGGGGCCTTCAAACCCCTGAAACAAGCGAGAACCTGAGATAAGCGAAAAGAGGATGGGCTTTATCCCGGATCTCTCGCAGCCGGTCGAAGCGTTTGTCGAAGGCCATCCCATCAGCCCTTTGCACGCGGCTGCAAGTGCTCCCATGCCATGGATGGCGACTCTCCCGGTAATGATTCAATCTGAATTTTTCGATTTACGGCAAGCCGCCATTTGGGCTCTGCGTAACTTCTACATGCCGACTTCACGGGACTAGACCTCTCACCCCCAAATAGGATCTTGCGTTGCCTCGCCCCGCCCTATCGATGTAGCCTCATCACAGTCGCGAAAAACGACGCCGGACCTGAGTGTGCCCCGCCTGGCCGGTTGTCGAATACACGTCAACCATGCTCTTCCCATGGTTTGGCCAGCGTCTCCGAAAAGCAACTGCCCAGGCATTCTTCCGGGCAATCGCAGCTGTCAGCACGAACAATGCTGGTCGCAACAAAAGGAGCGCAAAACATGCCAAACCCGATCACAATTATTGGCGCCGGACTTGGTGGCCTTACCCTTGCCCGCGTTCTTCATCTTCATGGCGTTGCAGCCACAATTTATGAAGCGGAAGCCTCGGTTCATGCAAGATCGCAGGGAGGACTCCTCGACATTCACGAATACAACGGCCAAATCGCCCTCAAAGATGCGGGTTTGTTTGACTCATTCACCCGTCTCATCCGTCCGGGCGAAGATGCAAAACGCATTGTTGATCAAAATGGAATAGTGCTGTTTGATAACGTCGGCGGTCATTCCGACAAGCGCCCCGAAGTGGATCGGGGCGAGCTTCGCAGGCTCCTGATCGATTCAATTCCAGGAACGACGATCCAATGGAGCCATAAGGCGATGGACGTAACATCGATTGGCGACGGAAGACATGAAATCGCTTTTTCAAACGGCTCAACGGTTACCTGCAACCTTATCGTGGGAGCCGACGGTGCGTGGTCAAAGATCCGTCCCCTCCTTACCGACTCAAGGCCTACCTACACTGGCACCTGCTTTGTTGAAACATCCCTGCCGGGTGGAGACACGCGCTATAAGGCAAGCGCCGATGCGATTGGCAGCGGCACGCTTATGGCAGTTGCTCCGGGCAAAGGCATCCTGGCGCACCGCAATGCGGACGGAAGCCTGCACATCTATGTCGCTTTGAATAAGCCGGAAGAATGGATCTCTTCCATCGATTTCAGCGACGCAACCGCTGGCTTGTCTCGTCTCGCTAAACAGTTTGAAGGGTGGGCTCCGCAGCTTATTGCCCTCATTCAAGAGAGCGAAATCGAGCCAATACTTCGACCTATCTATGCTCTTCCCGTCGGACTTCGATGGAACCGGGCGCCAGGCGCAACCTTAGTCGGTGACGCGGCACATCTGATGTCACCTTTCGCAGGTGAAGGCGCCAACCTCGCGATGTATGATGGCGCGGAATTGGCCAAAGCGCTCCTGACCAATCCTGATGACATCAAAGCCGCACTTGCTGCCTATGAAAACGATCTCTTTATCCGAAGTGAAAAGTTTGCTCGAGAGGCTGCCGAGAACCTTAAACGATTTTTCGACGATACCGCGCCCCTGAGCGTCGTGAACTTGTTCATCAAGCATCTTGCGTGAGTGGAGGGATCTTCGTTAGTCCTCACAAACGGGCTTCGCGTCACTCAATTTCCGATTTGCCTCCCGTAATCCTCAATCCGTGGATTT
>Ga0206848_1036_pt1 | contig 38048 bp, 26 predicted proteins | sample Alteio_BWOrgCont_18_FD_152635 | JGI IMG/M metagenome (GOLD analysis project Ga0206848, IMG submission 152635) | Enriched cells from forest soil in Barre Woods Harvard Forest LTER site, Petersham, Massachusetts, United States -... | ecosystem: Environmental > Terrestrial > Soil > Temperate forest >...
TCACTCCCGGCGCGACCATCACGCGCTACGAGGTTTATCCGGCGGCGGGCGTCCGTGTCGACAAGATCAGCAGCCTGAGCCGCGATCTTTCCCGCGTTCTTTGCGCGGAACGGATCAATATTCTCGCGCCCATTCCGGGCAAGGACAGCGTCGGCATCGAAGTCCCCAACTCCAGCAAAGTTGCCGTCTTCCTGCGCGAGCTGCTCGAAAGCCGCGACTGGAACAACACTCACGCCAAGATTCCCATCGCGCTCGGCAAGGACGTTTATGGCAAGACCCTCGTCGCCGATCTCGCCGCCATGCCACACCTGCTCATCGGCGGCACGACCGGTTCTGGTAAATCAGTCTGCATCAATTGCATCCTGATGAGCTTTCTCTTCCGCTTCAGCCCCGACGATCTTCGACTCATTCTCATCGATCCCAAGCAGGTCGAAATGCAGGTCTACAATGCAATCCCCCACCTCGTCGTGCCGGTCGTCACCGACCCCAAAAAAGTCATGCTCGCGCTGCGCTGGGTCATCAACGAAATGGAAAAGCGCTACCGCATCCTCGCCAAGGTCGGCGTCCGCAACATCGCCAGCTTCAATTCGCGTATCCGCAGCAAGGATGTCAAACCTCCAGCCGAATCGCCCCAACTTGAACTGAGTGTCGACACTTCGGAGGAGGACGAGGAATCGGACGAGCAGCCATCCTCGCCGCCAATTCGCGTGCCGCGTGAGGACGACCTTATCATCCCCGACAAGCTCCCCTATATCGTCGTCATCGTCGACGAACTGGCCGATCTCATGCAGACCGCGCCCGCCGATGTCGAGAGCGCTGTCGCTCGCCTTACAGCCAAGGCGCGCGCCGCCGGGATTCATCTCATCGTCGCCACTCAGACGCCGCGCCGCGAAGTCGTCACCGGTGTGATCAAGACCAACATTCCGGCCCGGATCGCCTTCCAAGTGCCGAGCGGACTTGACTCACGCGTGATCCTCGATGAAAACGGCGCGGAAAATCTGCTCGGCAAAGGCGATCTTCTTTATCACCCGCCCGGCGTGGCCGGACTGACCCGCGGTCAGGGCGCTTTCGTTTCCGACGATGAAGTGCAAACCGTCGTGAAATTCGCGGGTGATCAGGCCGAGGCAACGTTCGCGCCCGAGCTCGACGCCAAGCTTTCCGGCAAGGCTCCTGCCGAAATGCAGGTCACCGAAGAGGACAAGGAACTCATCCTCGAATGCTTCGAAGTCATCCGGCAGGAAAAGCGCGCCAGCACCTCCAATCTCCAGCGCCGCCTCCGCCTCGGCTACAACCGCGCCGCCTATGTCATCGATTACCTCGAACGCGTCGGCGTCCTCGGCCCCGGCGAAGGCGCCAAGCCCCGTGAAATCCTTGTCGATCTTGAATCGTACGAATTGAATTTTTGACGGTAGCCATCGATCTCCGAGCGATGGTGCGATTGAACCGGTGCTTTTTGACGGAATTACGGAATGAACGGAAAGGGTTTGGACAAAAAATCCTGTCATCCTGAGCAAGCCGAGCTTGTCTCGGCGCTATCGAAGGACCTCTAATTATTCTTTCCCGCCGTCATCCTGAGCTTGTCGAAGGATCAGTTCATATTCGAGCGCGATTGAGCGTGGTGCAGGAAAGAAGACGTTATAGATTATTTTTATTCCATCTTCCATGATAGGAAGGCATGCATCCTGTAGAAGAGCGGCCCAACATACCAAAACTGATCCTTCGACAAGCTCAGGATGACAGAAACTACTCTTACAGTTCAATTCCCTCACCCGGAAGAGGAATGACGACTTTCATGCCGGGAGCCTGCGCGGCGAGTTCCTGCCGGAACCAGTCCAGGGCAGACGGATCGCCATGAACGAGAACACAGACACGCGGATTTACCTCGAGAATGTAGCGGAGCAAATCTTCGCGTTGCGCGTGCGCGGTGAAATCGAAATGCCTCACGGGACAGCGGACAGGTTGCGCGCCATAGGCGGCACTTAGAGTCACGGAATCGCCCGGCTTGGTCGCGCGCAACAAACCTGCAGGCGATTGCGGGTCGCAGTAGCCGACAAAAAAGATGCCGTGCCGTTCATGGGCCAGAAATTCCTGCGCGAAAATATTCGAGAGCGTATTCTCCGTCATCATTCCGGAAGAGATGAGATAAATGTGCCCTTTCTTCGGACTGAAATCACGGGCGCGACGCCCATCCATGACTTGCGGCGCGATGTCGTCCAGCAAGCGAAGCTTCGGATATTTCCGTCGCGTGCGACCGGCGAGGCGATCATAAATTTCACAGAACGAGCGTCCCAGCCCACCGATGTAAATTGGTGTTTCGGGCAGACGACGGCTCTTCTGGAAAAAATGCAATTGGGCGAGTAGTTCCTGGGTCTTGCCCATCGCAAAGACCGGCATAAGCACCGCACCTCCCTTCGCAAAAGTTTCCTCCAGCGCCAGCGCCAATCGTTCGATTTCTTGGTCGCGGCTGAAGCCTTCCACCATCGGCTGAGCGCCGCGCGTCGTCTCGATGATCAGGACATCAATCGAATCGCGGGGGAAATCGGCCGCGCGCAAAAGAGTCTGATCGGTAAAATTGACGTCGCCGGTGTAAAAGATCGTGCGCCCCCGATGTTTAACGGCGATGCCCACTGAACCCAAGATGTGTCCGGCGTCGTGAAAGGTGAAGGTGAGCGGTTCATTGTCGGGATCGGGGTAGCCATTCAAGGACCATTCGCGCTCCAATCCGCAGGCCTGCCAGACCTTGACAAGTTGGTCCAACTCGCGATGGGTGAAAAGCGGATATTCCACGATGCCTTTCTCGGCTTTCTGCTTGAGCATGACCTGAACGGAATTATGCAGGAGCGGCTCGGTCAGGTAATAGGTCGGCTCACTCATGAAGACCCGGGCGCTCGGGTGATCGCGCATAAGCAACGGCAACGAACCGGTATGATCGTGATGGGCGTGACTCACCAAAATAGTATCCACCGAATCGAACTTGAGCTTCTCGAGATGAGGTAGTCCCAGAAGTCCCTCGGAGCGGGGATGCATGCCTGCATCAAGCACGAGACGACCATCCGCCCCGAAATCGAGCAGGTAACTGTTCGCTCCGATTTCGTTGGCGCGAGTAAGGTTCGTGAGAGTCATAGGTAAAGCTTTAGAATGACATTCCCAAAACCGCCCCGGATGGCTATAAGCAAATAGCGTTACCTCGCAAAAAAATGAAAAATCTTCGATCTTCTTCCGGTTGGACGGCTTGTGTCCTGATTGCCATCTGTATTGGTTTTTTATTCGCCGGGTCTCTTCCCAAAAGTCTGGCGGAACCGGTGGATAATTCAGCGGCAGCTCTTGCGACGGCACAAGATTGGTTAGCGCAAATTGACGCTGGAAAGTACGAGGATATTTACACAGGCGGTTGCGTTGCCTTTCACGAAAAAGTTTCGCTAGAAAAATGGGTGGCGGTGCTCAGAACGATTCGCCAACCTCTTGGTTCGGTTATAAGCCGCAAGGAAATAAGTCACATCGACAAGCCCGATGGAATCGAAGGCCTCGAGGGGGAATGTATGATCATCAAATACGAGACTTCCTTCAAGAACCTACCTGCTGCAATCGAGGTGATCGTCGTCAAAAAAGAAGATGGAAAGTGGAAAGGCGGGGGATACAACCTTGCACCCAAGCCGGCAACCGAATCAAACCCCGTACCGACCGTCCAGTAGACTCTATTCCAAATAAAGGCTCGTCCTTTATTTCAGTAAATCGACGCTGACCTCATAACGCAGAAACGGCGTGATGAGATAAACTCCCCGGAACGCCTCAAGCGCCACGTCGCGGACTTCCCTCGCCACTTCCAAACCGATCCTCGTTGCGGCCTGATCGTCGGCATGACGCAGACGCTCTCGCAACGGCTCCGCAATCTTGATGCCGGGCACTTCGTTGTGCAGAAACTCGGCATTACGGGAACTCAGCAGCGGCATGACGCCAAGAAAAATCGGGACACCGAGCGGTTTGAGCCTCGCCACGGTTTTTCGCGCCAGATCGATGTCGAAAACAGGCTGGGTCATCACGTATTGCGCCCCGGCGGCAAGCTTGCTTTCCAGTTTCTTCACCTGCGAATCGAGATTCAATGCGTTGGGATTGAAGGCGCAGCCGATGATGAATTTTGTCTGTCCCTGCAATTGCCGCCCCACGGCATTGACGCCGTTATTCATCCCGGCGAGCAGCTTGATCAACCCGACCGAGTTCACGTCATAAACGGAGGTCGCTCCGGGATGGTCGCCCACCTTGGCCGGGTCGCCCGTCAGCGCGAGCACATGACGAAAACCGAGCGTGCCCAGCCCCATGATCTCCGACTGGAGCCCAAGCAGATTACGGTCGCGACAGGCGAGATGAATCAGGGAGGCAACCCCGACTTCCTGCCGCAAACGGATGGCCGCGGCAAAATTACTGACACGCAAAATGGCCAGCGAATTATCGGCCAGCGTGATGGCGGCGGCCCCCGCTTCCTTCAGGGCGCGCGCGCCGAGGAGAAATTTGTCCATGGAGAGAGTCTTCGGCGAATCGAGTTCGACGATGGAGACTGTTTGCCGTTTGAGCAGATCGAGAATGGAAACTTCTTCCTCCGGCGCGGATGAGGCGATGGCAGGTTCCGTCACCTCGGTTCGGGAACGAGGAATAACGAGAGAAATTTTTTTCACCCGCACCGGTTTTAACTCCCGCACGACCGCGGCCATGGCGGCGATGTGTTCCGGACGCGTGCCGTAATCGCCACCGATCAACCGGGCTCCCTCCTCCACCAGGCGCGGCAGGGTGGCCGCAAAATATTCGGCACTGGCCGCATAATTGAACCGCCCCTCGTAAAATTCAGGTTTTCCCGCATTGGGAAAAACGGAAAGGAGATCGCCTTCCTCGACAGCCAGCTTGGAAAGAAGGTGAATGCAGGCCTGGGGGCCGCACGTGCCATTGATACCAACAATATCGGCCCCGGCGGCGCGGAGAGTCTTTACCGCCTCAAAAAAAGCTTCACCCGAAGCGAGACGCCCCTCCTCGCTCACGCCAAGCGAAGTCACCACCGGAATGTTGGTCAGGTTTTGAAAAACGCTGAGCGCGAGCAACAATTCATCCAACGCGGTGAATGTCTCCAGAAAGATCAGATCGCAACCACCGTCGAGCAGTGCGCCGATCTGTTCCCGAAAAAGCTCTTTGCGGTCGTTGATGGAAAATTCGCCATCGGTTGGGCGCAGGGAGAGCGGCCCCACCGAACCGCCAACGAAAACGTCACGGCCTTTGACCGCATCCCGGGCCACCCGTGCGGCACGCCAGTTGATTTCGCTCACCTGATGCCCCAGACCAAAGCGAGCCAGCCGAATGCGATTGGCGCCGAAGCTATTGGTCTCGATAATCTGGGCTCCAGCCTCGGCATATTCCTGATAGACGCGAGTTACCAGTTCGGACCGCGTCAGATTCAATTCTTCCAGACACTGGTTGAGGGGCGCGCCCAGTTCGTAGAGGTAGGTGCCGGTCGCGCCGTCGCCCAGAACCACACGCTCTTGCAGAAGGTCGAGAAATTTTGCCATAAAAGCCTACTTTATCTTGCACCGGTCATCCCAAGCTTGTCGAGGGATCAGACGCGCTTCCATTATGCTTCGACATGATTCGCCCATTCGCGCAATCTCCTGCTATTCCTTCATGAATCGACGCAAGAACGGCCTTAAGCTCACCGACGACGAAGCAGTCAACGAGGATATTCTCCAGCTCGTGGCCAAATGGGAAGTGCCTAAATTTTCCAACGACTTCGCCGAGATGATCGCCTCGCTCTATCGACTCTCCCGGCAGGATCTCTCATCAAGCGATATGGTCCTTTTCAAGCGATCCCTGGCGGAATTGCGCTATGCCCAAAAGATTTTCGCACCCTATCGGTATCTCAAAAAAGTCTGCGTATTCGGCTCGGCCCGCATTCGGCCACCCGCTAAAATATATTCCTGCGCCACCGAATTTGCCCGCCTGATGACGGAAGCCGGCTACATGACCATCACCGGTGCGGGCGGCGGCATCATGGCGGCCGCCCAGGAGGGAGCCGGAGCGGAAAAAAGTTTCGGACTCAACATTCTGCTCCCCTTCGAGCAACATCCGAACGAAGTGATTCGCACCGACCCCAAGCTTGTCACCTTCCGTTATTTCTTTACCCGCAAGCTGACTTTTCTCCGCGAAGCCAATGCGGTGGTAGCTTTCCCCGGCGGTTTTGGAACGCTGGACGAGGCCATGGAAGTCATAACCCTCATGCAAACCGGCAAGGCGCGCCTGATTCCGATGGTTTTGGTCGACGAACCCCGCGGCACCTTCTGGAAAAATTTCGTTCAATACGTCAGCGAACACCTGATGGGAGACAAGCTCATCTCGCCCGAAGATTTCAACCTGTTCAAACTCACCACCAGTGTGGCCGAAGCGCGCGATGAAATTTTGCGCTTTTATCGGAATTTCCACTCTTACCGCTTTGTCGGGCCTTATCTCGTCATCCGCCTCCAACGCGCCCTCAGCGAACACAAGCTCGCGGAATTGCACAAAGAATTTCTCAGTATTTTCTCACCACCCGGAGAAATGTTTCAGCGCGACGCGTTCCCCCAGGAAAGTGGCGAGCCGGAAATCGCGCATCTGCCGCGCTTGTGCCTGACTTTCAATCGCATTCAATTCGGCTTTTTGCGGCACTTTATCGACCGGCTGAATGAGGATTAGATGTTCAATCCCGAAGAGAGGTGGTGTTGGGCGCGAAGCTGTGCCAAAATCGGAGGTCGACGGCTACCTTTTAGAATCCTGTAAATCATGTTAATCCTGTTCAATTCTCATTCTTTTAGAAATTCCCGGACTCCGCGTGCCGCCTGGGTCGCGGTGGAGAAGCAGCCTTGCAAGAGATAACCGCCGGTTGGGGCGTCCCAGTCGATCATTTCTCCCGCGCAAAAAATTCCCGGCCAGCGCTTCAGCATCAGATTCGCATCAAGCTCATCCCAGCTCACTCCGCCAACGGTTGAAATCGCTTCCTCGATCGGACGGGGTCCGAGCAGAGACAGAGGATAGGCCTTGGCCAGTTGCGCCAGTTTTTCCGGTGAATCGAAAGGGGTTTTAAGTTCAAGCAAGGCCCGGACGGCTTGGCTCAGTCGCCAGGCGCGGACTGCTTGGTCCAGAATTTGTCCGCCTTTCGCATCGCGTATTTTGGCGACTAATTGTTCCATCGTAACCGCAGGCTTCAGGTCGATCTCGATTCGCGGTTGCGCCATCGCGCGTAAGCGGCGACCCAGTTGATAAAGGGCGCCCCCCTCGAGGCCATATTTCGTGATCAGGAGTTCGCCAGCAACGGCATAATCTCCCGTTGTGACGACCACATTCTTGAGCGGCATTCCTTCGGCCTGGTCGAGAAATGGAGGCGGCCAATCGACCTCATAACCGCAATTAGTTGCGACGAGGGGTGTCACGGCTATTCCGGCCTTGGTGAATAGTTGAGTCCACTGGCCATCCGATCCCGTTTGTGGCCAGGAGGCCCCTCCCAGGGCGAGGATCATGGCCCGGGCTTTTTGCGTGATGGAACCTTGCGGGGTAATGAAGTCGGCTTCCAACCCGCCCGTTTTCAAGCAGCGGAATGCGGTCAGCCGATGGCGTGAATGAAAACTCACTCCCTGCCTGCGGAGACGCTCCACCCAGCGGCGCAGGAGAGGGGCGGCTTGTTTGGTTGCGGGAAAAATGCGCCCGCTCGTTCCGATGAACGTCTCGATGCCAAGGCCCTCTGCCCAGGCACGAAGATCGTCCGGTGAAAAGGCTGCCAGCATTTTCTGCCAGCGCTGGGTAGAGTCGCCGTAGCGTGCGGGAAAATTTTCCACCGCTTCCGAATGGGTCAGGTTGAGCCCGCCGCGTCCCGCGACCAAAAATTTACGACCCACGGACGCCTTGTGATCGACCAGGACGGTCTTCCAGCCGGCCGCGGAAGTCAATTCCGCCGCGCGCAATCCCGCAGGACCGCCCCCCACGACCAGTACGTCACATGTCTCGGAAACCATAGACCTGCTATCGTCCCGTCATCCTGATCCTTCGGCAAGCTCAGGACTAAAGGCGCGTCGAAGGATCAGTTCTGCCTCAGTTTCGTATTTCAGAAGGAAATATTGAGGCTAAGGTAGTGCATGCTTTTTGGAAAAATACTTACTCTCGACGAAGTCGCCGCCTATCGTGCGGTTTTGCGCAAGGAAGGGCGTACCGTTGTCGCCACCAATGGCTGCTTTGACCTGCTCCATGTCGGGCACTTGCGCTACCTGACCGAAGCTCGTGCGTTTGGCGATTTCCTATGGGTCGGATTGAACGGAGATGAGTCGGTGCGGGAACTGAAAGGCGCACCGCGTCCCCTGGTTCCGCAGGATGACCGTGCCGAGTTACTCGCCGCGTGGCGGGTGGTCGATGCCGTGACGATTTTTCCCGAGGTGCGCGCCACGGCTTTCTTGCGTGTCGTACAACCCGATATCTATGTCAAAGGCGGCGATTACACCGCCGACTCGCTTAATCCTGAGGAGGCCAGGGCCTTGCGCGATTGCGGCGCGCGCATTGAGATCGTCCATCTGGTTCCGGGGCGCTCGACTTCAAAACTGGTCGAAAAGATAACCCAGGCATGATCCGCGTCAAAAATGCCACCAAGCTTTACGGTCGGCCCCACGCGAATGGCGCCGCCGTCCATGCTCTCAATGGAGTCAATCTCCACATCAAGCACGGCGAATTTGTGGCGATCATGGGCCCGAGCGGCTGCGGCAAAAGTACGTTGCTCCATGTCATGGGCGGCCTCGATGTCCTGAGCAGCGGCGAAATTTATCTCGATGACGAACCCATCCATCGGCTTGACGAGAAGGGACTGACGCGGCTGCGCCGGTCGAAAATTGGATTTGTCTTCCAGTTCTTCAACCTGCTTCCGACGCTGACCGTGGAGGAAAATATCCGGTTGCCCGGTGTCCTGCAAAATCACCCGGCCAATGAAATCGTCCGGCGTTCCACCGAGCTTCTCTCCGCGGTGGGGATGGAACATCGCGCGCGGCACCGCTTGCATCAGCTTTCCGGAGGTGAAATGCAGCGGGCGGCGCTGGCCCGGGCGTTGCTCATGGAGCCGCGCGTTTTATTGGCTGATGAGCCGACCGGTAATCTCGACTCGGAAGCCAGCGCGCTGGTGGTGAAACTTTTTCGGGAGATCGGGGAACGTCATCGCACGACCATCGTCATGGTCACGCACAGCAGGGACGTTGCCTCCACCGCGCATCGGATTGTTGAGATGCGGGATGGGCGCGTGGTGAGGTAAGTCTGTTTTACTCATAGGTCCTCCTGGGCTTGTCGAAGGATTAGAGCCTATTCGATTTAAATAGACGTATTCAATCCCGTCATCCCGAGCGGAGGTGAGGCGGCAGATGACTTTTGTCACGAGGGCTACCCGAACCGAAGTCGAGGGACCTGGGACGCACGGTCCTCCGGCAAGAAAAGCGTCCATTGGACGTGAACCTCGCAGCGAGAGCATATAAATCAAGTGTAGCCGCCGCCGTAAGGCGGTGGCAGAGCACCACGCTCTTATGAGCGCGGCGACGTGTTTTCTTAAAACGCTCGAGGCATCCCGCTTGGCTGCTCAGACGAAAAGCGGGAGGGCCTTTTTCTGTTTCAACATCACATGCCGCCACGATGACCTGGGGCTCGATCAGGCCAGGTCCCTCGACTTCACCTCGGGTTGACCGGGTTTCCAGCCATCGCCTTGGGACTCGGTTTCGCTCGGGATGACGACGCTTGTGATAAGTGTCTATCTCAATCGAAAACGCTCTAGCCCCCGAAAAGTTTACACAGTGGAAGCTGATCCTTCGACGCGCCTTTAGTCCTGAGCTTGCCGAAGGATCAGGATGAGGGCAACGATTTCATGGATCTTTTTATTGCCTTGGCGCATTCATGGCTGGGTTTCAATTATCGCCGTTCCCGAAACACTTTCGTTAAGGATCAACCTTTGGTTTTTAAGTTGCGCCGACGCAGGCTTCCCGTTGACAAGAACGCTCTTTGAATTTTCATCCGCCGGAAGCTGAACCTGGGCGCTTACACCGGAAGGCAGTTGGAGCGTAAGCTTGAATGTTTTATCCTTTTCCCAGCCAATAGAAATCGGCCCCCGCGGTGTCGGAATCTTTCCTTCCGCACTTTTTAATGGACCCAGGCATGGCCGGATGATGGCCTGGCTCCAGCCTGGCTCCAGCGGCTGGGCGCCCAGGACATATCGTGGCAGTATATTTGCCGGGGCAGCGCCCCAGGCATGGTTCCAATCCTGATTTGGTTTGAAGCGCTGATCCCACGCTTCCCAGGTGATTGTCGCCCCGCTATCAAGCATATGTTTCCAACTCCGGTCGGTGGGAGCGGTCATCAAGGCCATGGCCTGGTTGTCGCCATTATTTTCAAACAGTCCTTCCAAAAGATATTGAGCGGCGTAGACCGAGCAAGCCATGCCGCGTTCGCCGAGCCATGCCGCGATATGCGCGCGATATTGGTCCGGCACAAGGCCAAAGGCCAATGGAAACAAATTCGCATGGACGGATGCATGCCCGGTGCCTTCGCCATCATGATAAAGGCCGGACTCTTGATCGAAGAATTTTGCCTGGAATGCAGCATAGGCGGTCGTCCGGCGCGCAGAGAAGTCTTTGACATCGTCGTCCTTATGCAGGGCGGAGGCCAGTTTTATCATCAGGTCAAGCGCACGCAGATGAAAAGCGTTCACGACCGTATTAAGCGGAGTGAAGACATAACCGTCCCGCTCGCCCGCAGGCCAGTCGACCAGATCATCATGTTTTACCTGGGCTTCGTTGCTACCGAGAAGTTCGTCAACGCGCGCGCGATCGAATTGGAGTTTCGATTTCAAAGCGTCATAATGTGCCGCCAGCCAGTCGGCATCTCCCGTTTGCATCCAATCGGCGTAAGCGATGAAAATCAGATGCGGCGCCCATTCCGTTGGCCAGGTGGGATGCGCCGATAGCCAGTCAAATGTATCGCGGGCCATCTGGACATCGCCATCGCTGTAATAACGGCCTAGTTGAGACAGGTAGGCATCCGCTTCATAGGGAACCCGCTCCCGGTCACCGTCCACATAGATACCGGCAAAGGTCGTAGCCCCGATGGAGTAATGGCATAAATCCCAAATCTGGTTGAGTGTGTCGTCGGATGATTTAAAAGTCGCGGCATTTGCATCCCAATTGCTGGCGAAGGCTGCGTTGCGTCGGATCTGTGCCGGGTCCAATTCACCGGGCCAGCCTTCAATCTCAACCCATCGAAAGGGCAGTACCACGCCCAAAGTTGCAGGCGTGGGAACTGCTGCGGGTCGTGTATTGCCACTATTGGCCGGGGGCGCCACAACGAGGGGGTCGGCCCCTTTCAATTCAGTTTCGACCTCCGCATAACGAACAGAGCCGGGCGGCTTGCGATTAATGCGGCCCTCGCTTAGAGCTTCGCCCAAGCGGACCACGATTTTGCCATCGGCATTCGCGGGCGGCATAAGCTGGAGATTGCCAAAGGCTACACGGCCAAAATCGACAAGAATAACATTGTCCGCAACTTTAGTGATTTGAACAGGAGGTTGTGCGGTCAAGGAAACAGGAGCGCCGATAACTGACATCGGCATCACCTGCATCAACGCCGTATAGGCAATATAAAACCAAAACCCTTGTCGTGAATGTCTCGGCAAGGGTAGCTGAATAATATTTGATACCCAATTAATGGCAAAAAACACTTTAGTCGCTTAGTTTAAGGCGAATCAAATAGTAGTCAATAAAAACGCCTGCAAGGTAGTGGCTCAGTTTGAAAATGAATAGATTTTACTTTAATTTATGTATAAAATTTTTTGACAAAAGATCTGCGGTTAAAGATTTATGAAAACAACCCGCACCGAAATTAGTTGGTTGATCCAGCCGGAGAATAATAAGGAAGAGATCGCGCTCGCATCCTTTTTGAAGGGACACGAACGCCTCTCATTTTCGACTACTTCACTACCGGCTCGAGGGTAATGGTACAGTTTGAGTATTTTGTCATCCTGAGCGGAGCACCGCGTGCGGTGCGTAGTCGAAGGATCAGTTCCGCCAGCCTGTAAATGGAGCCAACCGAACTGATCCCTCGACGGGCTCGGGATGACGGATTGTTTCAAACTGTACCACTACCCTCAGCCGTCTGTAAATCATGGCGGGCTTGCAGATTGAGCCAGAACTGAGCGGAGCCCGTGATAGCCATAGCCTCAGAAAACAAGAAAGCCCGTCATTCCGAATGGAGCCGAGCCACTGAAGCTTATTCGAGCAAAAAGCCATCCCGAGGCGTAGTTGAGGAATCGGTTTGAAAAAACAATGCCAAGCGCGTCCATACCGATTCCTCGACTTCGCTCGGAATGACGGAGGCGGAATTTTCGGATAGCTTCTAGCATGAACCTCGGCGTACGAGGTTGAATAGAGACGGATTTGTTATGCAAATACTTTCCCAAAACATAACTTGTTTGCATTCAATACCATCGGGCTGCAGGGATTTGAACCCTGGACCTCGCCGACCCGAACGGCGCGCTCTACCAAGCTGAGCCACAACCCGAATAATCCTGCCATGCTATCCGACAATCCGGTGAAAACGGATCGGACGCAAACGAAATTGTGGCATCTTCCATGACGCTGGCAAGCCAACTCTCGAGCCGGTAGTGGTACAGTTTGAAACAATCCGTCATCCCGAGCCCGTCGAGGGATCAGTTCGGTTGGCTCCATTTACAGGCTGGCGGAACTGATCCTTCGACTACGCACCGCACGCGGTGCTCCGCTCAGGATGACAAAATACTCAAACTGTACCATTACCCGGCTGAGGGGACAGCCGATTTTCTTTCACGCATTCATCCGTGCCCGGCATTGCTCGCAGCGTGAACTCTTCTTAAGCGATCATTTTTTCAGGTTTTTGTAGGGTATTTTTTGAGTTCCTCCCAAATGAGGGGAGTTATCCTATTATTCCATCATTGGGTGTGTTCGAGGCTGGAGCAAAAATGAGGCAATGCGGCCTTGCCCTATTTTGAAAACACGCCCTAAGATGGCTGCCAAGGAATTCATCATGGACCATCGCTTCATTACCACCGGCTTTGACCTGCCCGGTTATAAAATTACCTCAACGCTTGGCCTCGTCCGCGGTATTGTCGTTCGCTCGCGCTCCGTCGTTGGCAATTTCGGAGCTTCCATCCAGTCCATTTTCGGCGGCAACATCACGATCCTCACCGATCTTTGCGAACAGGCCCGCATGGACGCCTACAACCAAATGGCCGCGCATGCCGAAGCTCTTGGCGCCAATGGCATCATCGCCGTCCATTACGACGCCACCGAGCTCATGCCCGGCATCACCGAAGTTCTTTGCTACGGCACGGCGGTCATCGTCCAAAGCGCAGCTTGAGGCCGCAAGACATCTGCATTTGAAACCGCTTGTCAGTCACCGTTGGAAAACGTAATCTCCCCTTCCCGATCCTGCGTCAGCTGGATCAAAACACCCCCAGCGCGGTTAGCTCAGTGGTAGAGCACTACATTGACACTGTAGGGGTCACAGGTTCAAACCCTGTACCGCGCACCCTGTAGTAAATTGGGAACCCATTAAATTTTTTTCGTCGCAAAGCGACGATGGGGTGGTGGTGGAAAACTGCACATTACCGAGGGACGGGGATACCATCAGCAAGCGCCAGATGAGCAGTTTTCTTTTTTAACAACTCGCCTTTGCCGAATAATTTTCGGCACTGATCGCGGAGGGACTTGGAAATCGGAGCGCAGAAAAAAGAATTTCCCTGAATCACTTCGCGAATAGCCTGGGGAAGAACGTGCGTCGATGATTGCTTAATCAGGTATCCGGATGCGCCCAATAATACGGCTTGTTCGATGTATTCAGGATCAGGGTTTGCAGAGAGAATAAGCACTCGTGTGGCGGGAGATTTTGACATGATCTGCTGGGTTGCTTGGAGGCCATTCAGTAAAGGCATGGCGATGTCCATGACAATGACTTCGGGTTGAAGGTTCATGGCCAGCTTTACGGCTTCATGCCCGTTTTTTGCTTCTCCCACGACCTCGATATCTCCATCCGATTCAACCAATACCTTTAGGGATTTGCGAAAATTCGCATGATCTTCCGCCAGGAGAACCGTGATTTGTTTGATTGACGGAGAATCAATAAGTTTTTGGCTTTTCATTTTGATTTGAGGGGGATTCTACAAATGTTTGAATCATGCTATTAAATAACAGCGAGCTTGATGCTTATCATGAAGTGAACCTAGGCCTGAATAAGGCAGAAGTAATATGGGGTATTTACCCCATTGGAGGAAACGAAGGATGAAAGATAGATTATTTGCGATCAAAACCAGTGTATGAGAATCGCCTCAGAATGATAATCTACGAAATCTGACCATGCAGAAAAAAATCAAAAACCCCATAGATGCTGATGCCGCTAATCTGCGTCATCGTGCCGAAGTTCGACTCAAGGGGCAGCATGCGCATTCAGTTCCGCCCCGAACAGAAGCCGCTACCAAACGAGCGCTCCACGAATTGCAGGTCCATCAAATCGAGCTGGAAATGCAGAATTCCGAACTCCAGGAAGCCCGCGACAAGATGGAGACTCTGTTGGAAACCTATACCGATCTCTATGATTTCGCGCCGATCGGCTACTTCTCGATCGACGAACAAGGCTTGATCATGGAAGTGAATCTGACCGGAGCCGCGTTACTTGGCATCGAACGATCCCGATTAATCAACCGGCGCCTGCAAGGTTTTGTCGACCCACCGAGCCGAACGGCTTTTTTAGCTTTTTTGAAGAAAGTCTTTGCCGGTTCTGAAAAACAGATCTGCGAAATGCCGCTTATGAATGAGCGCAGCCTGCCTTTTTGGGCGGATCTTCAGGCCGCCTCAGCGAGTTCTCTGCGGGGCAAGAAGAAATGGTGCCGCCTGGCAGTCTCGGACGTTACAGCGCTTAAGCAGGCAGAGGAAGTACGGCAAAACCTGGAAGGAATGGCCGCCTCGAACCGGGAGTTAAAACAGGAAATTGTTCAAAGACAGAAAGCGGAAACAGACCTCAAGAAGAGCGAAGCGCATTACGCCCAGTTGTTTGAGCAATCACTTCATCAGCAGGAACAATTGCGGCATTTATCCCGACAACTGCTGCTCACGCAGGAGGAAGAGCGCAAGCGGATCAGCCGGGAATTGCATGATGAAGTCGTCCAGACCTTGGTTGGCATCAATGTCCATCTCGCGTCCTTGACGATCAAATCCCCATTCAAGCTTGGCGACCTCAAAAAAAATATCGCCCAAACGCAACGGCTGGTGGAAAAGTCGGTGACCATCGTCCATCGATTCGCCCGAGAATTACGCCCAACCGTACTGGACGATCTGGGGCTGATTCCAGCTCTCCAATCCTTCATTAAAGATTTTACAAAACGGACAAAAATCCGAATTCATTTCGCCGCCTCTGCCGAGGTGGAACAATTGAACAACACTCAGCGAACCGTGCTCTATCGCGTCGCCCAGTCAGCACTGGCCAATGTCCATAAACATGCGAAGGCCACCGATGTAAAAGTCAGCATTCGCAAACTTCAAAGCTCCATTCGTCTGGAAATCCATGACAATGGCAAATCCTTTGATATGAAACGTGTCTTGTTTGCCAAACGGCATAAACGTTTGGGACTGCTTGGATCGCGGGAACGGGTGGAAATGATCGGCGGCAAATTTGGCGTCGAATCCGCACCGGGCCAAGGCACCACCATCAGCGCGGAGATTCCGATCAACGGCGATGGCTCCCAAAGCACGCCGGAGATTTCTGGTAAAATAACACGGTTGCGATAAACCTCTTGTCAATATATGTAAAGCAGTTTGCCAGTGGCTTCCAAGCCATGAAAAAAACAACTCCGCATGGCGGTCGAAAGCAACAGCGTCCCGCTGCTGTTCGCAAAGCCACGATCAGTCCATTTGCGGAAGCCAAGAACCACTCAAGCCGTTCCTTTCCCATCGTCGGTCTTGGTGCTTCCGCCGGAGGTTTGGAGGCATTGGAGCAGTTCCTTGGACATGTGCCGAAAGAATCCGGTCTCGGTTTTGTCGTCGTCCAGCATCTGGACCCAACCCACAAGGGCATCCTGGTGGAATTATTGCAACGCAATACCACCATGCCAGTCCTGCAGATCAAGGACCGGATGAAAATCGAACCCAACCATGTTTATGTCATCCCTCCCAACAAGGATCTGTCCATTCTCCATGGTGTCTTGCACCTGCTCGAACCAGCTGCGCCGCGTGGTCTGCGTCTGCCCATTGATTTCTTTTTCCGTTCACTGGCCGACGATCAGCACGAAAGAAGCCTGGGAGTCATCCTTTCGGGCATGGGCTCGGATGGCACACTGGGTTTGCGGGCCATCAAGGAAAAGGCCGGGGGGGTCTTTGTTCAAATACCCGCATCGGCCAAATTCGACAGCATGCCCCGGATGGCCATCGATGCCGGGCTGGCCGACGTAGTCGCCCCGGCGGAGGAATTGCCCGGCAAGATTATCGACTATCTCAAGCACGTCCCGCTCCTCGTGCGGCTCGATCGCGATATGGCCGAGAAAGACCAGAGCGCATTAGAAAAGATTATCATTCTGCTGCGCGGGCAGAGCGGCCAGGATTTTTCCCTCTACAAGAAAAGCACCATTTCCCGCCGGGTGGAACGTCGCATGGGCCTCCACCAGATCACCAAGATCAACGATTACGTGCGGTATTTGCGGGAAAACCCCCAGGAATCGGACCTCCTCTTCAAGGAATTGCTGATCGGAGTCACCAACTTTTTCCGTGATCCTTCGGTGTGGGAACAATTAAAAAAGAAGATCATTCCTGAATTTTTGGCAACCCGTCCGCAAGGAGGGGTGCTGAGAGCGTGGACCGCCGGGTGCTCGACCGGCGAAGAGGCTTATTCTCTCGCCATGGTCTTCAAGGAAGTGATCGAGCAAATCAAGCCCGCCAAAAACTTTTCGCTCCAAATCTTTGCCACCGATTTGGACAAGGATGCCATCGATAAGGCGCGCGCGGGCATCTACCCGCCCAACATCAGCGCGGATGTCTCGGAAGAACGGTTGCACCAGTTTTTCGTTACGGAGGAAAACGGCAGTTATCGCGTAAGGAAAGATATTCGCGAGATGGTGATCTTTGCCCCGCAAAACCTCGTCATGCACCCGCCTTTCACCAAGCTCGATTTCGTGACTTGCCGAAACCTGCTTATCTACCTCGACGCGGAGTTGCAAAAAAAGCTCATGCCGCTCTTTCACTACAGCTTGAATCCCGGGGGCATTCTACTTCTGGGCAGTGCAGAGACCATTGCTACGGCGACCGATCTTTTTACCCCCTTGGAAGGCAAGTCACGGATTTACCGGCGTTTGGATACATCCAGACAATCTAATCTCATTGAATTTCCCTCCGCATTTAGCCGCATTAAAGCGAACACGGTTGCGGCTTCATCTGCTCAATTGGGAACGATCCCGCCAGCCCCCAGTCTTCAGTCTCTCGCGGATCAGTTGCTTCTCCAGCGCTATTCCCCGGCGGCAGTTCTCGTCACGAATGAGGGTGATATCCTTTACGTCAGCGGGAAAACGGGCAAATACCTCGAGCCCGCCGCGGGTAAAGCCAACTGGAATCTTTTTGCCATGTCTCGTGAGGGGCTGGGCAACGCGCTGAGCGAAGCCTTCCATAAAGCGGTCCGGCAAAAGGTTGTCGCCACACTCAAGAATGTGAAGGTGGGAACCAACGGGGGCACGCAGACCGTGGATATCACCGTCCAACCCGTGACCAATCCGGAAGCTCTGCGGGGAATGGTCATGGTTATTTTCACGGACGTAGTCAGGGAGTCCCCGGCAAAAACGTCAGGTTCGTCCAAACGAGCAACGATTCATCACGCCCGGCTGAACGCGATGGCGGAGGAACTTCAGCAGGCTTACGAGGATTTGCAGGCCACCCGCGATGAAATGCAGACCTCGCAGGAAGAGCTCAAATCGACCAATGAGGAGTTGCAGTCGATGAATGAGGAGCTCCAATCCACCAACGAAGAGCTGACGACCTCCAAGGAAGAAATGCAATCGATGAATGAGGAGCTGCAAACGGTCAACCACGAGTTGCAGGCCAAAGTGGACGAACTGTCGCGAACCAGCAATGACATGAAGAACCTGCTCAATAGCACCGACATTGCCACCCTCTTCCTGGATGACGCGCTTCTCGTGCGACGCTTTACCACTCAGACAGCCAGCATCATCAAGCTTATTCCAGGTGATATCGGGCGTCCCATCACCGACATCGTTACCGCTTTGGAGTATCCCGAACTGGCCGAGGATACACAGAAGGTGCTGAAGACGCTCGCTTTTGTCGAAAAGCAGGTCTCTGCCCGGGACAAACGTTGGTTCACGGTACGCATCATGCCTTACCGTACGCAGGAGAATCGGATTGACGGCGTGGTGATTACCTTTGCCGACATCACCGTGGCTAAAAATCTGGAGGCTGCCTTGCGAAAGGCCCAGTCGGACTTGGAGAAACGCTTCACCAACCAAACGGTTGAACTGGGCAAGGCCCAGAAGAAGAGGCGTTGAGTGAATTCTTACCTTGGTCGCATGAGGTAAACACCCCATGGCTAACCGGAATCGGAAAACATAGCATCGAGTCATCCCCACATGCCCAGGAAACCACGATGACTAACGATCCGCATCAACCACCCGAGAAATCTGCCGAATTGCGCCATCGGGCCGAGAAGCGACTGAAAAGCCAGACGCCAGAAATGGATTCTCCGTATTCTCCAGCACAAACGCAGCGACTCCTCCACGAACTGCAAGTTCATCAGATTGAGTTGGAGATTCAGAATGAGGAATTGCGGGAATCGCGAGCCCAGGTAGAGGCAGGGCTGGAACGCTATACGGATCTCTACGATTTTGCTCCCATAGGCTATCTCACCCTCTCCATTAACGGTGTCATCCGTGAAATAAACTTACCGGGCGCGCGTCTATTGGGGCTCGAGCGCAGTCGTCTGATGGGGAGCCGTTTCAGGACGTTTGTTTCCGAAGACAATCGATCCATTTTCGATTCATGGCTAAAGAAAGTCTTTGCGACTCAGGCGAAACAAATCTGCGTGGTGTCCTTGGTCAGAGCAGGCCAGTTGCCGTTGACCGTGGAGATCGAAGCGATGCTTTCCCTCGATGGGAAAGAGGGACGTGCCGTGGTGATGGACATTACCACTCGCAAAGCCCTGGAGGAACAGCTCCGGCAAGCCCAGAAGATGGAGGTGGTCGGACAACTCGCGGGCGGCGTGGCCCATGACTTCAACAATATCCTGGCGGCGATGCTTCTGAATCTGGAGATATTGCAGATGAAGCATCAATCGCCCGCCAAGGCTCAGGCATCGTTACACGACCTGGAAGCACTGGCAAAACGTGCGGCCAGCCTCACGCGACAACTCCTCCTGTTCAGCCGGCGACAAGCGATGCAACCCGAGCAACTGAAGATTAACTCCGCGTTGGCCAATCTGCTCAAGATGCTCGAACGCCTTCTCGGTGAAGACATCACCTGTCTTTGGCTCCCGAGCACGCGGGAGCTATGGGTCGAAGCCGACGCGGCCATGCTGGATCAGGCCGTGATGAACCTTTGCCTTAACGCGAGAGATGCGATGCCCAAAGGTGGCACGTTAACGCTGGAAACCAGCCTGGCAGAGTTTAATGCCGAGAGCGCAGCACAAACCCATCCGGATTCACGGCCAGGATGGTTCGTTTGCCTGCGAATCAGCGATACGGGCTGCGGAATGGATGCGGATGTTCTCAAGCATTTATTCGAACCATTTTTTACCACCAAAGCAATTGGCAAAGGAACCGGATTGGGCCTGGCTTCCGTGTACGGAATTATGCATCAGCATAAAGGCTGGATAAACGTGGAAAGTATCGTGGAGCAGGGTACCAGCTTCCGCCTCTACCTTCCTCTTTCGACGAAAGCAGAGGCAGCCCATGCGGCGTCTCCTCGGATATTTTCCTCCAAGGGACAAAATGAAACGATCCTCCTGGTGGAGGATGAGGATGCGCTTCGATCCATAAGCAGCCAGGCCTTGGCGTTGTTCGGCTACCGGGTCCTTTCCGCCGCCAATAGCCAGGAGGCTTTGAAGCTCTGGGCGCACCATCAGGACACCATTGATTTGGTTCTCACCGACATGAGGATGCCTAAAGGAATAAGTGGATTGGAGTTGGCCGAAAAACTTTGGAAGATCAAGCCGTCGCTAAAGGTTGTCATCATGAGCGGCTACAGCGCGGAAATCGTGCGAAACAGCGAGGCCAACAATATCCGCTATACCTTTTTGCCCAAACCTTTTGATTTAAAAGTCCTGGCCGAAACTGTCCGCCAAAGCTTTGATTAAATTTGAGACCAGGTGCTCCGATGCTCGTGCCCGGCTATCCATCGGCACTTCCTATTTGATGATGCTGACATGCACCTGGTCAAGCAGGGTGCCGGTGACTTCCTGAAGCTGCACGAAGGCATTGTTCAAATCGGCCAGGGCGGCAAGTTCGCGGGCCTGGGCTTCCGTGTAATCGCGGCGATATTTCAGGACATCAAGATCGCTGCTCAGGCCCTTTTCCAGACGGGTCTGCTCCTGGTCGAAGCTTTCCCGTGCGGTTTTGGCGAAGATGCGCATGGCGGCAAGGCGCGATTCATTGGAATGAATCGTGGCCACCAGCTTGCGAACGACGAGATCGGTATTGAGTTCGATCTGCTTCATCGCCAGCACGGCCTGCTGCTTGCGGGCCTTGACCTCGTCATACTTGCCACCGGCTTCATTGTTGCCGATGGGAATGGAGAAAAGGACGCCCACGGTCCACTGCGGTCCCTGGGGAATGGTTTCGCGGTAATAAGAATTGCCAAACGTGGCGGAGAGACCGTTGACGCCATACGTGCCCTTGAGATCGAGCTGGGGATATTTTTGATTTTCGGCGTAGACCAGCTTGATGTCCTGCTCTTCAACCTTCGAGCGGGCCTCGAGATATTTGGGGCGATGGCTCAGGGCCTCGCCGATCAGGTCTTCCACGCTCGCGTGCAACTCCGGCGCCTTCAAGGTGGAGATGGGCAGGTAGGTGAATTGCCCCACATCGGTGGGTTGGTTGGAGATGAGGGATTGCAGAATGGTCTGCTGGTTGATCACCTCGTTTTGCGCCTTGGTATAATCCTCGATGATTTCCGCCAGGCTCGATTCGGCCCGATTGAGCTCACGCGAGGAAATCTGGCCCCGTTCCAGGCTCTTCATCCGGTCCTGCACCAGCTTGAGGCCGAGATCCTTGTCTTCGCGCTTGGCCTGCAATTCGGCCGTCAGGTAGGTCAGTTGATTGAAAGACTGGAGCACTTGGGAAACCGTGCCAAGCATCTGGTCTTCCAGGTCGTAACGGCTGATCATTTTATTGACGATGGCCGCGCGGATTTCCGATTCGTTGACGTCGGTGCCGAAACCGCGGAGAAAAGGCTGGTCAACGGTGACGCCGGTGAAGGTTTGGTATTCGGGGGTGAAAAGGGAAAGCGGGCTCGTCCGGTCCAGCGTATTGGAGAGCATGTCCATCTGGGTCTTGAACTCATACGTCATGCCGGTCGGGATCTTGCCGTCGAGCGCGAGTTTGTAGTGGCCGTTGTTTTCCACGAAAATACGGGGGTCACCGCTAAGGATTTGAGACGGAGTTCCGCCTGTGGCAATAAAGTCCTGGGTATTTTGCGGATCACGGATGTCTTCGTAACTCCCCTCGGCATTGAAGACCGGGTCAAACGGGCCGTGTGCCTGCCGGATGAGCGCCTGGGCGGCTTCCACATCGTAGGATTTGACCTGGATGTCGTAATTTTGACTCAGCGCCCGGGCGATCGCCTGGGTCTTGCTGATGGCCTTCATGGGCAAGTCGTGTTCCGAGGCTTCGACCAGGGTATTGAATTCCGTTTCCATGGCCGAGGGATTGGAGGTCATGGCCGAAGGCGGCATGACCTGACTATTTTCCGCGCCTTGGGCAGAGGGGGCGTTTGGGGGAGCGGCATTTGTTCCCGCAGTGGCTTCGCTGACAGACGAACCGGAAGGTACTACGGTTGTAGAGGTGGCATTGGTATCCGCGGCGTTTGTGGAAGGCGATCCGCCATAGAGTAACTGATTCCGGTCTTCCAGGCGTTGATCCCGGTCCGCGCGGTTTTGCAAGATATGGGTCGAGGGCGAAACTCCGGAGGGAGAAGATTGTGCATTGGCGGGCGAAACAAGGTTAAACAGCGTGACGAAAACAACAAGAAGTGCAAACGACGAAAAAATAAAGAGCCGGGCAAATTTGGCAACTCGAATCGAAAGTACCTGGGAATGAGGTTGAGTTTGCATTTAGCAGGTTACCTTTTTCCAGAACCAAGGCGGGAAGTCACGAGGTTCTTCAAGTTTTGTGCAAAAATTTATTCAAAAAATGAAACCATTTAGAACATCTAGGTATTAAATAAACGAGGAACGTCCGGCGAAAGTAAGATTTTCATCCAGCCATGTATCATTTTTAAGAGTTCGCAAGCGGGTGCGTCGCCCAATTGTTTCCGACTTGTTTTGCGCAAGAATGAAAGCCTGGTGCACCAGGGCTCGGCAGACGGGTAGGTTGCGAAGGTGTTCGTGAAGATACTTCGCAACATTTTGATTGAGCGGATATCGTTGAAGCAATTCATCTTCCAGGCTGAGGATGAGGCGGTAGCTTCCGGGGTCGCCCTGGCGTCCGGCGCGCCCGATCAACTGGCGATCGATGCGCCCGGAATCGTTGCGTTCCGTGATAATGACATGGAGACCGCCACGCTCCGCCACGCCCGGCCCGAGTTTAATATCGGTGCCGCGTCCCGCCATATTGGTGGTGATGGTCACTCGGGAGGCTTCCCCGGCATGACTGACGATCTGCGCCTCCTCCGCATGGCGGGTGGCATGGAGTAATTGGAAAGGGATATTCAAATCACGGAATATGTCGGCGAGTTCCTCGCTCGCCTGAATCGAGCGGGTGCCGATAAGCACGGGACGGCCCTGGGCCCGGAGATCCTGCACCTCGGCGGTGATGATTTCGTATTTCTCCGCGCGGGTGCGGACGATGATTTCGGGTTCCTGCCGACGCCGACTGGGTCGATGCGTCGGAATGGCAACCGTGGGCAGATGGTAGTTGGTCCAGAATTCCAGAGATGCTTCCTGCACAGTGCCGGAAAGCCCGGAGAGCAAGGGATAGCAGCGGAAAAAGCGTTGGAAGCTCAGGGAGGCGAGTGATTCATTGGCGGGCGTGATTTCGAGATTCTCCTTCGCCTCGACCGCCTGGTGAATCCCGGCCTGCCACGTGCGGTCGGGCATAATCCGGCCCGTGAACTCATCGATGATCTGGATCTTGTCCTCCTGCACGACGTAGCTGATGTCGCGGTGATAAAATTCACGCGCCATGAGGGCGAGGCGGATGGCCTCGCGGAACCGTTCCGCGCTTCTCCACCACGGGGGAAACCGGCTGGTCAGAGGGAGAAGCCGCTGAAAAACGGACTCCGGCACATGGACATCCCGAAACCGTTGGTTGACCTCGTAGTCGGTTCCCGGCTCGAGTTGATGGGCGATTTCGCGCGCCAGCTTCATGGCGGTTTGCAACTGGGGATCGCCGATGGGACGGCTGATGATAAGTGGCGTGATGGCCTCGTCGATCAACACGCTGTCGGCTTCATCGACGATGCCGAAATGGAGGCCGCGTAAGACGAGGTTGCTCTGTTGGTTGGGAAAACCACCCAGTCGCCGGATGAGCTGTCGGGTCGGGTCCTGGATGCGTCCGACCTTCAGCTTGTCGCGCAAAAAGTCGGCCAGCACCTCCTTGGGCGTGGTGTAGGTGATGTCGGCGGCATAACCCCGCGCGCGGTCCTGGGTTTCCTTGGCGCCAATGACGTAATCGGAACGCAGGCCGAAAAAACCGTAGAGCTTGGCCAGTTCCACGGCATCGCGCTCGGCCAGGTAATCGTTGGAAGTGATGACATGACACGGCAGGCGGGTGATCGCCATTAAGACCGCCGCCAGCGAGATGCTCAAAGACTTGCCTTCGCCCGTGGCCATTTCCGCCAGGTAACCGTCAAAAAGGGCGGAGGCCCCCTGCAATTGCTCGGGATAGGGACTCAACCCCAGCGTCCGTTGCGCGGCGAGCGCGGTGCAGGCGAGACCCGAGACCAGCGCCTCTTCCGGGAAGGGTCTCCGCAAAAGAAGCGGCGCCACGCGCTTTACCTCCTCCACCATCTCGGCATCGGTGCACGAAGACCATTGCTCGATGGTGCGTTCGATTTCCTGCGAACGCTTCACCAGTCGCTCCCGGCTTTCTTGCCAATTCTTCCAGCGTCCGGCCAGGGAAAAGGAAAAGGCGTCGAGTCCTTGATGCGTGGAGCGTTCTTCCCGGATTTTGAGCCGGCGATAATTATCGGAAGAGAGAGCTTTCATTGAATCTTCTCCTGGAAAAGCTGGCGCAACCGGCGCATGCCCTGGGTCAGCAACGGTTCCCATGGCGCGTTGAAACGGATGACGCCGGTGCGGCGGTGTGCGAGGAAGGCATCGGTGGAAGGATCGATCTCGGCATAGACCTCGAAGAAGGGTTTTACGGCGGTCAAGCCGGAGGTGTCATCCCGCATGACGTCGATATCGCCTCCGGCAGACCAGCCGAGCGCGGCGGAAGGCAGGATGCGTTGTTGTGCGGGGATGATGCGGATGCTGTTGGTCTGGATCATCTGCTCGCTTTGACCGTGAAGCCGGATTTGCGCGGAACGAAGCGGCCCGGCGAAGAGGTCGGCCGCCTGATATTGCTCGACCACGGCGGCGAAGCGATAGCGTCCGGGTTGCACGACCTGGCCGAGGGGAGCGCCGCGCGGCATCCAGCAGCCGATCTTGTCGGTGATGTTAAGTCCTACCCAGATGCCATCGATGGGGGCGCGGATCTCGGAGTTTTTTTTCTGTTCCAGAAGGTCGAGCAACTTGGCCCGGGCGTTATCCAGTTGCATGCGGGCCGATTTGGCGGCGACCAGGGAATTGTCGGCCAGATTGTTGACCATGATCATTCCGGCACTTACTTCGGATTGGATCTGCCGGATTTTTAAATCGATCAGCGGATCGGTCATGTGCAGCAGAATGTCCCCGGCATGGACGGGGGAACCCGAGGGGATGACGATCTCCTCCAGATAACCGTTTGTCTGCGCGTAGAGATCGCGCGAGACATCGGCTTGGACGATGCCGCTGGCTCGGAAATGATGCGGCATGGGAACCAGCGCCAGGAAGAGAAAGACAACGGCAGCAGTGCCTGCGCAGATGCCGATGGCCCGCGGGCGACAGCGATCGAGCATCGGATCCTGGGCGAGATAGCGAATCAATTTACCGAGGGGAAAGCCAACCCAGAGCACCATGACGATGATGGCCAGGACCAGGCCGACTCCCAAAAATTGTCCGGCCAGAACGAAGAAAATCGTCCAGATCAAAAAGACGCGGTAAAGCCCGCTGGCGACGCCATAGGCCCAGAGCCAGTGCCCCTCCGACAGCGATTGGGCGGGACTGAGGCTGTGGCGAATGCCGAAGACGTAACGTTCGAGAAGGTACTTGATCTGGAGAAGCGAGCGTTGCGCCAGGTTGGGAATCTCCGCCCAGTCACTGAAAATATAATAGCCGTCGAAGCGGAGCAGCGGATTGATGTTAAAGAGCAGCGTGGTGATGGAGGAGAGCGCCATGATGTTATAGGCCAGGGCATTGAGCGGGCCCGGAGCGGTCGACGCCCAAAGGAAAGTGGCCAGCGCGGCAAGAAAGAATTCAAAGAGCATGCCCGCGCCGCCCACCAGCATGCGCTGATAACGGCGGGGAAAAGCCCAACTGCTCGAAACGTCGACATAGGGCAGCGGAGTGAAGATGAGCAGCATGACGCCAAGGGTCCGCACCTCACCGCCAAAATGGCGGCAGACCAGGCCGTGGCCGAGTTCGTGCCAGCACTTGGTGATGACCGCCGCGACGTAGACCAGGAAGATATTCGACGGAGCGAAGAGGCCGTTGGATTGGTCGGAGATGGCCCGCCAGTGCTCCACCACGATTTTCAGGGCACCCAGGATGGCGATGAACCAGATACCGGCGCCGAAGCGGGAGAAAGCCGGCTTGAACCACGGCAGGAGCGCATCGAGCAGTGGGGTGGGATCGACCAGGTGCGTCCGATAGAAGAGAAAATTCACCAGCTTGCCCTGGAATTCCCTGCCTTCGGTTTTTTGCTGCCGGCGGAAACTCATGGTCGCATCGGGCGGGAGATCGGAGGAAAGCAGGTTCAGGTTGGTGAGTTGGGCGAGCAGCTGGATGACTTCCTGCTGCGTCGGGGCGTCGTCGGGGTAAAGTTGCAGGCATTCGCGCCAGATATGCTCGATGGTCTTGGTCAGCCGCAACCGGCAGGCGAAAAAGTAGGCGGCCGGGGTGATGCGGGCGAACTGGTTGCTGAGCGGATCGCGCACCACGTACCAGAGATTGCCGCGAAACCGGTGGCGCCGGATCTCCGCCTCCGGATGAAGCTTGGCGCGGCTCTGCGCCACGCGATGCCAGGCTTCGCTGAAAAGGGATTCGCTCATTTTGCCTGGAGGCTATCCGGAAAACAGACATGGGTCACGCCGGAAGGGTTGTTTTCCAGATAGCCTCCAGCTTTTACATGGGAAAGCCCCTCATCTCGAATCATTAATTGGGCGTGTCCCGTTTTCTTTTGCTTTCCCGTCTTTTATTCAGGAAGCTCAGGACAGGAAGATTTTATGGTTTCATCCAAACCCGTCCATGACCTAAGTCAGATGATTCTCACCCTGCGCGGTCAGCGCGTGATTCTCGATGCCGATCTGGCCGCACTCTACGATGTGCCAACCAAAGCTCTTAATCAGGCCGTAAAACGTAACGCGGATCGCTTTCCCTTGGAGTTTGCGTTTCAACTTACAGGAGAAGAACTTGCCATCTTGAGGTCACAAATTGTGACCTCAAGTTCCCATGGAGGACGGCGTTTTTTACCTTATGTCTTCACGGAGCACGGGGTGTTGATGGCTGCCAATGTGCTGAATAGCCCGCGTGCGGTGGCAGTCAGTGTGGCCTTGATCAAGGCGTTCGTCCGGTTGCGGGAGGTTCTGGCCCACAATCAGGTTGTGGCGAAGCGTCTGGCCGAAGTCGAAAAGACGCTGGTGACGCACGATGCCGCGCTGCGCGATATTTACCAGAGGATCAAACCGCTTCTCCTGCCTCCGCCCGATCCGCCACGCAAGAAGATTGGTTTTTGAGATCCATTAATTATACCTGTATCATTTTAACCCGCCTCAAGGCTATTCAAGCCACGTAAACCATAAAGAGGAACCAGCGGGTGGCCTTTGGGAAAATTTCACGACAAAATCATAGGTATTTCCTGCTCGTAAAACTCCATTCAAACCACTCGATGGCAAGGCACCTTTCCACCCGAGGATATAGCCCTGCAATTCTGGTGCATCATCAAGCCAATTACACTCCTGCATATCATCAGAGCCAATAGGATAATCTCCGATTTGAGATCCTGAGTGGCTGATGATTATCTCACCATGAAAGGATGGTGGAAGCTGAGATGAATTTGGAACACCAAGAACAATGTGGAAACCATCTCCAGCCTCAAGAGTTCGACTAAAACGCAACTCTGAAAGCGTACAATCTATTAATTTAGCGGTTCGTGGATACGGAACGTGACTGCATCCAACAATTCCCCAAACACAAAACAACCCGCTAAGCAAGATGCCCTGTTTTAAGAAACCGTTCATGATCAGACTCTATTAGTGGAGCGATAAGAGAAGCAATATCTTCGATTAAAGCCACAGCTTGAGCCGGAGGAAATCCATGAGGCGATGGGTGAGGATGAACCAGAGGTTGGTATAGCCGGAGCGGATCTTGATCACGCCGGTCATGCCGGGACGCCACCAGGCCGGGGCGTCGCCATTGAGTTGGCAGCGGACTTTGAAAACATTGCCCTTGTTCATGGCGAGGGCCGCCGGTTCGACGCGGCTGACCGTGAGGGGGAAGACGTCGGCGGGGCGGCTTTCGAGGCGCGCTTCGGCCGTGGACCCGTCGTGCACGGCCTGGATGTCCTGCTCGCCGACTTCAGCTTCGATGTAGAGATTTTTCAGAAGCGCGACTTTCATCAGCACATCGCCTTGCTTGACCGGGCTTCCGAGCTTGTCCTTGAGGTCGCCTTCGACGACGACACCGGCGAGGGGGCTGCGCAATTCCGCGTGGCCGAGATTGTACCGGACCTGCTGAAGTTCCGAGTCGGCCTGATCGGCCTGCGCCTGGTAGACATGCATCTGGGTGACGTCGTCCGCGCCCTGCGCCATGAGAGCCTGGCTTTGGTAATGCTGGGTGTTGGCGGCCGATTCGGATTCCTTGAGCTTCAGTTCCGTGGGATCGAGCGTCACGAGCACAGCGTCCTTATCGACGTTGTCTCCCGGTTCCGCGTGGACTTCCTTGATGTAGCCGTCGAAGGGGGCGGGAAGATTGACGAGGGAATCGGCCTTGAGCATGAGCTCGCCGGTCACGCGATAAGGAAAGGGAATCAGAAAAAGAATGATGGCGGCGAGGCTGACGGTGATGGCGGAAAATTTAATCCAGGTATGTCGTGGCCCGAGGGCCATGGCGAGCCAATCGCGCGCTTGCAGAAAGTATTGGCGCCACCATTGCCGTCCATACCGATCGAGATCGATCAGCCTCCGCGTGGCGAGATCGATGATGAGCCGCAGCGCGTCGATTTCATCCGCGTTGAAGGGGCGATCCTCGCGAATCAGGGTCACCACGCCGCACGGCTTGTGCTCCAGCCGCAACGGCAGGGAGCAGATGGCGTGGAGCGAATAGTGCCGGGCGTACTTTTCATGTTCCCGAGTGATGATCGGTTCTTCGCGGGAGGTGGGCCACAAAACATCGTCATCCTGGTCGAGCGCCTCCTGCATGGCGATTTCGAGATCGCGCATGGTCTGGAGCCGGCGGTCAAACCGGCTCGTGTCGCTGATGGCCACCGTCTCGACATAGTCATCCCGCAAATAGGCAAGGGCGACGCGGCTGGCCTTGAAGTGGAACGCCAGCTCATTGCAAAAGGTCATCGCCGCCGGGGCGTGCCGTGTCTCCTGATTCAGCTGGGACAAAAGTTCCAGCGCGGCAATGAGAGGGCCCTTGGCCTGGAGTTGCGAAGCGGTTGGCTGCATGAATTTCTAATTCAGGTCGTACGGAAAATGGATGCTTTGTCATCCTGAGCGAAGCGCCGCGAGAGGTGCGCAGTTGAAGGATCAGTTCTGCCCGTGCTTAGCGGAGCAAGCTGAACTGATCCCTGGACAATCCTTCGACGTTGCTTCGCTTGCTCAGGATGACGTTTTGTCAGCGGCGGTTTTACCGCCGAGGAAGGCTCGGGATGACGGATTGTTTCAAACTGTACCTCTATCGGAAAATGAGGAAGGTTCGGGAATTTCATTGCCACTTGGCGGTGATTGTACAACAACTTTGATGAAGCAGCCTTCTTTTTTATGATCTTAAGATTTTTTCTCGCGTTTATGGCCCTGGCCTCTTTCGCGGTATTGCGGGGCGATCCTCTACCGGATAATTTCACCAATACTCTCGGCCTGGCCTTTCATCGCGTGCCGGGGACGCAGACGTTGCTCTGTCTCTGGCCGACCCGCGTGCAGGATTACCGGGTTTTCGCCAAGGAGACGGGGCGCCGGTGGCCCGATCCCGGTTTTTCGCAGGGCGACACGCACCCTGCCGTCTGCGTGACTTGGGAGGATGCGAAAGCGTTCGCGAATTGGCTGACACAAAAGGAGCAGGCGGCGGGAAAATTACCCAAGGATTGGAAATACCGGTTGCCGCTGGAGACGGAATGGAACATCGCCATTGGCCTTCCCGCGACCAGTACCGGGGAGGAAAGCGCCGCGCAGGTTTACCCATGGGGCACTCAATGGCCGCCGCCGCCGGGAGCGGGAAATTACAGTCCCGATTTGCAGATCGATCCGTTCTCCCACACATCCCCGGTGGCCAGCTTCAAGCCGAACGCCCTCGGTTTTTACGACATGGGGGGCAATGTCTGGCAATGGTGCGAGGACTACTTTGATCGCTCCGCTGACTATCGCGTTCTCCGTGGCGCTTCCTGGAGAATGCGCGATCCCGACGATTTGCTCAGCTCCAAGCGCATCGGCAACAAGCCCGATACCTGTCTCACCGTTTACGGTTTTCGCCTGGCGATCGAACTGCCGGCTCCGCCGCCGGAACCGGTGGTAAAATCACCTGCCACCAATAATTCCGCCCAACAATAAAATCCGCCATCCCGATCCTTCGGCAAGCTCAGGATGACAGGTTGAAAATTTTGGTAAATGACTGGCTCGCTGGCGCTCGTAAACCACCTCGCGACCCAAATGAACACTACCCTTATTTCCGTTCCGCTCTCCGTTATAAATTACCAGTCAAGGCAGGCCAGAGCTGGTTGAACGCATGGAGATGACGCTCAAGCAAATCTTCCCGGCTCGGAAGCGGGATTGCAGGATGATCGAACCATCCGGCCAATCGCTGGAAGGTGGTTTGATAACTGGGGCGCGACCAGGCACCGCAGAGATCGCCGCCGATAATCCCGGTTTTTTCGCGTAGGATATTTAGCGCCCAAACAAGATCATCGCAGGTAAAGCGGCCATTTTCCCAGTTCGTGACGACCTCGCCGGAAGAGAGGCAATCCATGTCGATGGTGACATAGGTTTTTTGTCCGCGTTGAGTTTCCACCCAATCTGCAAACTGCGATTTCCAGGTTTCGGGAGTCATTGGATTTAGCCAGAAAGGATAGCTTTTCCCCTCCTGTGCCCAGGGATGAATGCGGAGTCTTCCTTCGCGGGCCGCCGAACGGTTGCCCAAAAACCGCCAGGGAAAATTGCATTCAAAATTGCCGCAACCCCAGATGCTGACCTGCCGGATGCGCGGATTTTCCAGCGCGCGGTTGATCCAGGCGCCGCACGACCAGCGTGGAGGGCGGATGTCCCAGTCGGGATGATTGTCGAAGGAGAGAAGCGTAAACGGTTCGTGAAACTGGCGCGTCCAAAGTGCACTCAAGTGATGAAAATCGCCGGAACCGTAGAGGGTAAAGGGACGAAATTCCGCCGCATGCCGCGTGGCAAAGGCTTCGATGCGTGAAGCCGTCGTGATGAAGCGGAGAGCCCGTGCTTCCTCGTGGACATCCTGGACCTGAAACGTGGACGCCACGTCAGAAGAGAGAAAATCCCAGGCATCGTCGGTCCGGAACCAGACCTTATTTGTGGAAACCATGCTGGCGATGCCACTTACCAAAGCTCATGCGCGTTGGCAAAACGACGGATCATCGGATCATAGCGCGTCGGCTCCAGGTAAGGCACCGCGAACTGGAGGATGGGATTGAGCCAATTCCACGAGGCGCGCACATAAAGATCGAGCGGCACGAGGTCGTGGCGCAAGTGATATTTGGGCTCGTAGTTCAACGGAGCGCTGTAGTAACTGCGGTAGCCGTTCTGGATGGCCCAGTTCACGATGTCGCGCCAGGTGACAAAATAGAGATGGCTTTCGAGGGCGACTTTGTAATCGAGACCGATGTAATGGTCGCGCAAAATTCCTTCATGGCCGAAACAGGAGCTGAAGGCCACCGCCTTGCCATTTTGCCGCCAGATAAAAAAGACCGAGCGGTCGTTCATTTTCCGTCCCAAATCAGTGAAATACGATTTGGTCAGTTCCTCGAATTTATAATGGGACCTTTCGAGCACCTGTTGATAAAGCGGAAATAGTTCCTCGATATGGGACGTGATGTCGGTGACCACTTCCATCTGGATGGGGACACCGGCGGCGGCCTTGCGATATTTCAGGCGCAGGTTCTTGCGGGTTTTGTGGCTGAGCTTTGTCTGAAGGTATTCTTCGAAATCCTTGAAATTAAGATCGAGCCGGGAGCCGGGCATGCTGGGCACGCGCGTGTAACCGGCCTGGCGCAGCTGGCGAAGAGGTTTGCGATATATCTTGGGGAAATCCTTGAACACAATCATGGTGGCACCGAGACGGCGGGTCACGGCGGGCAGCACCTCTTTCATGGCCTGAACCACCCACTCAACGCCTCCCGTGGAAGAATCGCGGGAAAGATGTCCCTCACCGGCAGCGCACCCGACCATGAGCATGCGCATGACCAGGGTGGAGGGGAACCGCTGCCGAATCTTGTTTAAGGTGCGACGGATCGTGGCGGGCATGCCGGTGACCAAGTCCTGATTGACCATGAGGAAGGGTTGAATCGCCCGGGTCGTACCCGAATGATTCTTCAGCAGGAGATAATAATGCTCGAATTGTTGTCCGAGGGAATCGTGGGTCACTTCGTAATAGCGATGATCGCTTGCCACATGACTGAGACCGGCGGCCCACGTCTTGGCATCAGCCTCGGGTACGCGATTGGCCACGACAGCTCGTCCAAAGGAAGTTTTAACTGAAATGAGGTGAGAGGCGGATTCGATCGTTTTCTGAAGAGAAACCTCACGCTGAAGCGCGAGCTCCGGATAATTCGCAGGAGGGAGATAAACTTCCTTATGCATAAACAAAAATTGACAGAAAAAGCGGGCCTAATGGATTCAAGGACGCGAGTGTTTTCTTTTGATGAGTATTTGGCTTATTTTGCCAGATGTAAGCAATTGCCTAAGACTAATGATCTTCGCCTCCATTGCAAGTCTAGCTTAAGTATTAACAAAGTCAGGAGCTTACGCGAGCGGTTTCCGGCGGAGAAACTGTATCTGCAACGGGTTCCAAAGGACGGCTTTTTTCGGGAAGATGGGGATCGAGAAAACCCAGCGCGTGGGGAGGCGTGATGATCCGCACCCCTTCCCTGCGTTGTTGATCGGCGATCTGGCGATGAAACTCGTCCATCCGGGTCCAGTGCATCTTTGGCCGAAAATGATGCTCGGCGTGGTAACCGTTGTTGAACCAGAGCCAGTTGTAGAACTTATGATAACTGCTGACCCCCCATGCGATGGGTTTATCGGGGTTGCCTCCGTAATGAAGGTAGTAGCCGTTGAGATAGGAAAAGCAGTGGCCGAAGTAATAAAAAGGCAAAAAGAAAATCATGAAGTGCCAGCTCAGGAAAAAGCCCAAGGCAAAAAAACTGAGGAAAGCGGCGATTTCAAAAACACCCCAAAAGGCGTCGGTCTGGCTGCGTCGTGCAATTTCGCGATAGATCGCCTTGGGATCATCCCGGAAATAGCTCAGAAAAACATAGCTCCAGATGTTCTCCGCTTCCCCGTCGTGGCCGTGCCGGTAAATGGAAAGCCAGTCGATGGTCTCCCCATGGTCATCGGGTCTGTCGCTGTTTCCCATGTGATGACGTTGATGAACGTATTCGTAGAAGGTTTGCGAAAACCCCATGGTCAGCGATTCGATCAGGCTGAAAACCCGGTTCAAAAAATGAGATTTGAAATAGGGATTGTGGAGAAAATTATGGGAGATGCCGTTGATGTTCCACGAAATGCTGATGGAATATGTGAAACCCATGCTCACGAGCACCCACCAGGGAGCGAAGGGAAAAACCGCAAAAAAAGTCAGCACAAAGGCAAAATGGGCCAGTCCGCAAAGGACGGGGACAACATCCCATTTCGAATAGGCAAGTAGTTTCATGGAGGGATCTTGTAAAGACCCGAGCGTAGTCGGATTGGCAAAGTCTGGCAAGTAAGGCGATGTTATCCAAAGCTCCATTGCAATTAGTCATGGGAGAAAAGTGCGCTCTAGCATCTTGCAATTACGGGCAACCGGTATTTCTCAAAATAAAATGTTCAAGTAATTCACTTTAAAAACCTTATGCATGCTACCTTTTCTTGGCGTGATCCTTGCGAGGCGCTTTTAAAGCTTTAGACCAAGTTGCGCATCGATGACTAACACTTCCAAAATTCAGAAAATCGCCATGGTGGGGGATTATCTCCCGCGAAAATGTGGCATTGCGACATTTACCCATTCGCTCTATCAGGCCCTGGTCGAACAATATCCAACGACAGAGTGTTTTGTCGCGCCAGTCAACGATATCCATGAAGGATACGAGTATCCGCCCGAGGTTCGTTTTGAGTTCAGTGAGAATGACCTGAGTTCGTATCAAAGGACCGCTGAGTACCTGAATTTCAGCAATGTGGACGTTATTTCCCTCCAACACGAATTTGGTTTGTTCGGCGGAGCTGCGGGAAGTTTTGTCCTCGCGTTGCTGCGCGATCTTCGGATTCCGGTTGTCACGACGCTTCATACGATTCTCGATAAACCTGATCCCCACCAACGCCGGGTGCTAAGGGAAATTGATACCTTGTCCTCCCGTCTGGTGGTCATGACGGAAAAAGGCCGCCACTTGCTCGTGGCGCATTACGGCATTCAGAAAGACAAGATCGACGTCATCCCCCACGGCATTCCCGATCTTTCTTTCGTCGACCCGAATTTCTACAAGGATCAATTCGGAGTGGAAGGCAAACAAGTTCTACTGACCTTCGGATTGCTCTCGCCGAACAAGGGAATCGAAACGGCTCTTCGCGCCTTGCCGGAAGTCGTCAAAATTTTTCCAAACCTGGTTTATATCATTCTCGGCGCCACCCATCCGAATCTCATGCGCGAGCATGGCGAGACCTATCGCCTCAGCCTGGAGCGGTTGGCCCAAGAGCTGGGAATCAAGCGTAATGTCATTTTCTACAATCGCTTTGTGGAACTCGACGAATTGAAGGAATTCCTCAGCGCAGCCGATATTTACATCACGCCTTATTTGAATATCGCCCAAATCACTTCGGGCACGCTGGCTTATGCTTTTGGCTGCGGCAAAGCCGTGATCTCAACGCCCTACTGGCATGCCGAGGAATTGCTCGCCGACGACCGGGGCGTCCTGGTGCCTTTTGGCGATTCTCAAGCTCTCGCCCGCGAAGTGATCGGTCTGTTGAAGGACGATACGCGTCGCCATTCCATGCGTAAACGCGCCTATCTTCTGGGGCGGGAAATGATCTGGAGCCGAGTCGCAGAGCAGTACATGGAGTCCTTCGACCGAGCCCGGCGCGCTCGACATGCCTCCGTCCGTCGGCTCGGCGTGCGTACCTTGGAAGAAAAGCGGCTCGAATTGCCGATGCTGCGCATGGATCATATTCTGAGATTGTCCGATTCCACGGGCATGTTTCAACACGCGGTGTGTTCGTTCCCCAATTATCAGCACGGTTATTGCACCGACGATAACGCCCGTGCCCTGATCGCGAGCGTGCTTTTTGACGAGATGGAGCGTGAAGCTCCGGGCCTGACCCAGGTCGAGGGCGTCTATGCGAGCTTTCTGCATTACGCTTTCGATCCGGAAAAGAAACGCTTTCGTAATTTCATGAGTTTTGACCGGCGATGGCTGGAAGAAACCGGCTCCGAGGATAGCCAGGGACGCGCCATCTGGGCGCTGGGAACCTGCGTCGGGCGGTCGCGGGATCGCGAATTGCAATCGTGGGCTGCCCATTTATTTGAAAACGCCCTGCCCCCGCTTTTGGAAACCACTTCGCCGAGAACCTGGGCCTATACCCTGCTGGGAATCTACGAGTATTTTCGACGCTTGAGTGGGGACCGGGTTGCCGCGCAAATCAGGGATGTCCTGACTCAGCGCCTGATCGATCTATTCGAATTCAATTCCTCGGACGATTGGCCATGGTTTGAACCCATCTTGAGTTACGCCAATGCACGTCTTCCCCAGGTGTTAATCTTAAGCGGCCAGTGGATGAACAATCCGCGAGCCTCTGAGATTGGGTTGCGCTCCCTCCGCTGGCTATGCGAGCAACAAACCGCGCCCACCGGTCACTTTCGCCCCATCGGTTCCGCCGGTTTTTATCCCCGAGGCGGCAAGCGGGCCGAATTCGATCAACAGCCGATTGAGGCGCATGCCACCGTCTCCGCCTGTCTGGAAGCCTACCGCGCGACCCATGACACCTATTGGTACGAGCGGGCCCGCACCGCCTTCGAGTGGTTTTTGGGACGCAACGACCTGGGCCTTCCTCTCTATAATTCCAATACCGGCGGATGCTGCGACGGGCTCCACGTCGACCGCGTCAACCAAAACCAGGGAGCCGAATCGACTCTGGCTTATGTCATTGCCCTGACGGAAATGGAGCTGATCGAAAATGAACTTCGTGTCTTTGAGAAACCATCGGAATTGGAAATTACGAAAAGCACTTAATCGGACAAACTGAAACCCCTCCAGAAAATCATGAACCTGAATGTAAAAAGAACCGGTATCGTTCTGAAGCCCAATCCCGGACGAGTTCTCTTTCGGCCTTTCAATTTTGTGGGAGATCAACGTCCCCTGCGGATTATCAGCCGCGTTCTCTCCCTGACCGAGGACGAAGTTTCCCAGGTGTTGGCGCAGGTCACGGTCGAATTTCAACCACGACATCAAAAGCTCCTCGATTTTCTCCTGCACCGCTTTGAGCAGGTCCAGCACCTCGTTCCAACCGACCAACCGCTGACTCGAAACCGTCAATTATTGATCGGGAGTTATTTTACCCATGAGTATTCGCTGGAAGCCGCCGCCCTTTTTAATCCCTCCATTATTCCCGATCCCGATCAAACCAACCTGCCGGAGGGTGTCCTGCGCTTCATCCTGAGTCTTCGTGCGACGGGAGAAGGTCACATCTCCTCGATTACTTTTCGCACGGGAACTATCGATGCTCAAGGCGCCATTCAAGTCGATGTACCCACCCCTTTTGTCTCCCTGCCCGATCTTGTTCCCGATGCCTCTTATGAGAAGGCCTTGTTTTCCCGTAAATTGCGCGAACTCGGCCTGGTCGATGGCGTGGCTGAAACGATCCTGAAAAATTTGGGAGATACTTTTACCCTCGATCAACTGACCAAGGAGATTGGTTTTCTCCGCCGCTACGCCCTGCACACGACCAATGAATTTGATCGCACCGCGCTTCGGGTATTAATGCTGGCCCAATCGAATTACCAGATCAGCTATTCCAAGGACCAGCCCATTTCCGAGCGGGTGATTTTCCCCAACGGCCCGACCGAGCTCAATGGGATTGAAGATGCGCGTTTTGTCCGTTTTGTGGATGACGACGGCTCGGTGACCTATCTGGCGACCTACACCGCCTACGATGGACGCGTGACGATTCCTCAACTTTTGGAAACACGCGACTTTCTTCATTTCCATATCAGCACGCTCAACGGCCCCGAAGTGCAAAACAAGGGGATGGCCCTTTTCCCCCGGCGCATTCGCGGTCTCTACGCCACCCTGTCGCGCCAGGATGCCGAGAATCTCTATATCATGTACTCGGACGATCTCCATTTTTGGTACACGAAGGAGCCGTTGCTGAAACCGTCTCATCCGTGGGAATTTTTGCAGATCGGCAACTGCGGCTCGCCCATCGAAACCGACGCGGGCTGGCTGGTCATTACTCATGGAGTCGGCCCCATGCGCAAATACTCGATCGGTGCCATCCTGTTGGATCGCGACAATCCTTCACGCGTCATCGGGCGTCTGCGCGATCCATTGCTGTGCCCCGATGAAACGGAACGCGAGGGCTATGTGCCCAATGTGGTCTATAGTTGCGGATCACTGGTCCATAACGGACTTCTGATTCTTCCCTATGCGATGTCCGATACGGCCAGCAGCTTCGCCACCGTGCCGCTAAATGAGTTGCTGGGCGGGATGAAATAAGCAGGCTCGTCGAAGACTTGCCGTCATCCTGAGCTTGTCGAAGGATGACGGATAAAAGAGAGTCGAATGAAATTGTCTAGAAGGCTTTTATTTTCGCTCTCGTTCCCAAACTCCATTTGGGAACGTGCATGCTGAGGCAATTTCATTGCCGATCCCAAGACCACAACACCAGAGATGGGAAGCTAATTGGCGCGAAATGGAATTTCGCATGGAACAGGAAAGCGCTCCCAAACAGAGTTTGGGAGCGAGGAGGCTATGGGCTCGATAGTTTGAAATGCTCTAGCTTTCTTCCAGCAAAAGCTTTAACCCCTCGGCAAAGGACATCTTCGGTTGCCACCCGAGAAGGCGCTTGATTCGGCTG
>Ga0206848_1039_pt1 | contig 37234 bp, 27 predicted proteins | sample Alteio_BWOrgCont_18_FD_152635 | JGI IMG/M metagenome (GOLD analysis project Ga0206848, IMG submission 152635) | Enriched cells from forest soil in Barre Woods Harvard Forest LTER site, Petersham, Massachusetts, United States -... | ecosystem: Environmental > Terrestrial > Soil > Temperate forest >...
GCGGGAACAGCATTGCCATACATCTCTGCCGCTTTATAGGTAGCCAGTATGGTTTTGCTTGATACAAGCGGGCGCACAGCGTCGTGCACCGCTACAATACTGTTATCGTCGGTAACAAACTCAAGGCCGTTTTTAACCGAGTTGAAACGTGTTTCACCGCTCAACGCAATTTTAACCGGCCTGCGGAAACCATACTCTTCGCACATAGCTTCCCAGAACTTAACGTGGTCGGCAGGGAGCACAAGTATAATTTCAATATTAGGGTCGGTTTCCATAAACTTATCTATGCTGTGCATGATAACGGGCTTGCCGTCGAGTTTCATAAATTGTTTGGGAACAGGGCTGTTCATGCGGGCTCCATTGCCACCGCCGACAATGATTACATAGCGTTTATGGCTAATTTCCGTCATAGCCAGCTAAAAGAAAAATAAACCAAACCCGTACTTGTATTCACCTTCATTTTTAAAGATGTGCAAATTTCATCAAAAAAGAGTTACCTGAATCAATTCAGCACCTGTTTTTTTTTCAACTTAAATGATGAGCATCGCGTCGCCATACGAGTAGAACTTGTACTTGTTCTTTATGGCTTCCTTGTATGCTTTCATAACCAGGTCGTAACCGCCGAAAGCGCACACCATAATAAGCAGGCTCGAGCCCGGAACGTGGAAGTTCGTAATCATGGTATTGGCAATGCGGAAATCGTATGGAGGATAAATAAACTTATTCGTCCAGCCGTCGAAAGGTTTCAGGTGGCCATCGGTAGAAACTGAAGTTTCAATGGCGCGCATAACGGTTGTTCCTACGGCGCATATTTTCTTTTTGCGGTCCTTGCCACGGTTCACTATTTCAGTAGCAGCAGTTGTAATGGTCAGTTGTTCCGAATCCATTTTATGCTTGCTCAAATCTTCTACTTCTATAGGGCGGAAAGTACCTAAGCCGACGTGCAATGTAACATGCGCCAGCTCTATACCTTTCAGTTCAACACGTTTCAACAACTCTTTGCTGAAGTGCAGGCCGGCGGTAGGAGCAGCCACAGCGCCTTCGTGCTTGGCATAAACAGTCTGGTAACGCTCGCGGTCAGAAGGTTTTACTTCCCTCTTAATATATTTAGGAAGAGGTGTTTCGCCCAATGTTTCAATAAGGGCCTTAAACTCTTCGTAGGTGCCATCGTACAGGAAACGCAATGTCCTTCCGCGCGAAGTTGTGTTGTCGATAACCTCGGCTACCAGTTCATCGTCTTTACCGAAATATAGCTTGTTGCCTATACGTATTTTACGTGCAGGGTCAACCAGCACATCCCACAAAAAGCTTTCTTTATTCAGTTCCCTCAACAGGAAAACTTCAATTTTGGCGCCGGTCTTTTCCTTGCGGCCATACAGGCGGGCAGGGAAAACCTTGGTATCGTTCAGTATAAATACGTCTTGCGGGCCGAAGTATGTAAGAACGTCTTTAAATACTTTATGCTCTATTTTGCCGGTTTTGCGGTGTACTACCATCAAACGGGCTTCGTCGCGGTGGGCATTTGGAAATTCTGCAATAAGTTCTTTGGGCAGGTTAAAACTGAATTCGGATAATTTCATAGGTAAGAATTAATTAACATTCGCTTAAAAAAGTGCGCAAATATAATGCGCCAAAGGGCGTTTGTCAATATATATTTTTGAATTGAGCCACTGACGGGCATTATAACGTATCGACAGCCGGAATGGTAAACAGGTTAAGGGCTTCATCCATCTGCATGGCGTCAACAAGCCTGAAATTGCCTATCCGCGTGCGCACCAGTGTGTCTAAATATGCGCCGGAACCCAGTTTCAGCCCGAAATCGCGGGCCAGGGAACGTATATAAGTCCCCTTGCTGCAAACCACCTTAAACGATATATGGTTAGCATCCACCCGTTTAACCTCAAATTCGCTTATATGTACTTTTCGTGGTGACATCCGTACATCCAACCCTTTGCGGGCTTTTTCGTAGGCTCGCTTGCCATCTACTTTTATAGCCGAGTGCGCAGGAGGTATCTGTTCTATCTCTCCCATAAAAGTCTGCGCCGCCTGCTGAACCATTTCATCTGTTATATGTTCCACCGGGTAAGTGTTGTCTATTTCTGTCTCCTTATCGTACGATGGCCTTGTAGCGCCCACATAAAACACCCCTTCATATTCTTTTTCTTGCGCCTGGTATTCATCTATCCTCTTCGTTAACCCGCCTGTACATATAATCAGCAGCCCGGTCGCCAGCGGGTCGAGCGTACCGGCATGGCCCACCTTCAGCCGCTTGTCGAACTTCTTCAGCATGGCTCTCCTCAGCTTGTTCACCACATCGAACGATGTCCACCGGTAGGGTTTGTCTATCAGCAGCATCCCTCCTTTCAGGTAGTCGGGTTCGGTTTCTTTTTCCATTGGGTTGCAAAGGTATTAATTCCCTCGCCTCACAGGAGAGGGTTAGGGTGAGGTCGCAGTTCACTAAAACACTTGGGCGTTCCCCTTGCGCCACCGCTAAAGCTAAGGCGGCACGCGGTCAGGTCGCGCTTTCCGCTCATACTCCTCGCTTCGCTGTGGGCTTTTCACTGCAACAGCCCATGAATGTGCACTGTACATTCATGTCTAACGCAAACAACCGCTCGTCAGCCTGAGCTTGTCGAAGGCCGTCATGCTGTCCCGATAACTATCGGGACGCAGAGGTTTTTAACCCGAAGGCTGCTTCCCCTAAAATCAGAGTAGCCCCGACTGATAGCGTCGGGGGGTATAATATTAATAGCCCCGTGCGATAGCGCGGGGTTAAATAGCGCCCCACAAAATTCCCCTCCAATGGAGGGGTGCAGGGGTGGGTATAATTCCCTCCTAACTATATGATTTTCACAGCTTCCATTCAAAAAGGTAACACTTTTGCCTGCTTTTTTAATTTAACTTATTGATTTTCAATATTATCACTTCTTGAAACTGTTACCTTTTGTTACTATGGCGGGTAAAACAAATTTAAACCAAATGCTTACTATATGTAATAAAATAATGGAATAGTTTTCAACAGGCCAATTAAAAACCTCAAAATAGCTAATTCAACTAATTTTATAGATTACCATAAGTTATTTCAAACATTAGGAAACTTATTTCATGTTTTGTAAAACTAACGTGAATAGCTCCTGAGTATATGAACACTTTTTAATCTTCTCACTAAGTTCTGTTAAACCGGCACTGCGAGTAGCTAAGCCCTTTGGGGACCTTAATCAGGGAAACTCTTTATAAAAGGTACTGCGATGTCCAAAACGAACGAGCCAGATTTTGCCATTCTGTATTTTCAACCCTATCCTATACGTTTCAGATATCTTAATCCTGTATAGGTTTTTGTAACTGTTAAGCTTTTTAAGGTTTTTTATTGCAGAGAGGTCTTTGGCCGTTTCAATCCGTTTAACTGCGTTGTAAACTTCCTTAAGAAGTGATTTATTTTTGTAAGTAGACAGGTCGCGAAGAAATTGCCCCTTAACTATTAACTCCATTCTCTTTAAGGAATTTATACAACTCTTTTAGAGGAATGTCTTTGCTTTTCATGCCTTTTTCAATCCATTTAGCAATAGCCGCATCTTCCAGGTCCTCTTTTGAAAGAACATGCGATTTAAATTTGAATTTCTTCATAAGGCTATTGAAAAAATCTTTTTCCTTTTCAGGTACATTAACTAGAATGGTCGACATAATGACTATTTATCTTACAAATATACGATTTTTATACCGCTTTTGTTCATTGCACATTTAGCTCATTAGGTTCTGTGGGCATAGTTAATTAAGAGAGAAGCGAATTCAAAACAATCTATACCTTTGATAACGCTATAAAGAAGTGATGGAAATAAAGCTGACAGAGGAGTTTACTATTGCGTACAGGTATGTAACCGAGACCAACCAGAACATTTTTCTGACCGGAAAAGCGGGTACAGGCAAAACCACATTTTTAAAATACCTGCGGCAAAACTGCCATAAAAACATAGTGGTGGCTGCACCCACAGGCGTTGCTGCCATAAACGCGGGCGGTGTTACCCTGCATTCTTTATTCCAACTGCCTTTTGCCCCTTTTGTGCCGGCCAAAGATTCTGCACATGCCGATGCTGTTAACAGCCATTCTTTATTGTCGCAGATACATTACAATAAAACCAAGCTCGATATATTCCGCAGCCTTGAATTACTGATTATCGACGAAACAAGTATGGTGGCTTCGCATACTGTCGATGCCATAGATACCATTTTGCGAAGCACCCGGCGCCGCTACCATGAACCCTTTGGAGGGGTGCAGGTATTATTTATAGGCGATTTGCACCAGCTTCCGCCTGTGGTAAAAAGAGATGAATGGGAATTTTTGAAGAACTATTATCCATCTATCTTTTTCTTCGACAGCAAGGTTTTGCAGGAACATGTGCCTGTAATGGTAGAGCTTAAGGAAATATTCCGCCAGCAAGACAATGCTTTTATTGAAATACTGAACGGAGTCAGGAACAATAACCTGGCCGCAGAACACATTGAACTGCTTAATTCGCGTTACCGGCAAAATTTTGTGCCGGCCGATAATGAGGGTTATATTACCCTTACCACCCATAATCAGCAGTCGGATACCATAAATAAGGGAAAACTAAACGCGCTGCATACTTCAAAACATATTTACAGGGCCGATATAGAAGGAAATTTCCCAGAAAATATTTACCCAGCTGAAGAAGAACTGGAATTAAAAGAAGGCGCTCAGGTAATGTTTTTAAAAAACGATACCGAAGGAAGAAAATATTTTAATGGTAAGATTGGCACCATAACCTACCTTGACCGTGAGAGCATAAAAGTAAAATGCAATGGAGAAAAAGAGGAAATTGCAGTAAAGCTGTATGAATGGAAAAATGTAAACTACACGCTTAATGCCGACACAAACCAGATAGTAGAAGAGGAACTTGGCAGCTTTAAACAATACCCCTTGCGGCTTGCATGGGCCATAACCATACATAAAAGCCAGGGGCTAACCTTCGATAAACTTATTGTGGATGCTGAAAATGCTTTTGCCAACGGGCAGGTATATGTGGCCCTTAGCAGGTGTACTTCATTGGAAGGATTGGTATTTACCTCGCATATCAACCAACGCTTTTTGGGCGCGCACCAGAACCTTACCGAATGGACGGAAAAGAACCGGAACACAAAGAAGCTGGCGGAACGTTTTGAAGAAGCCCGCGAGACTTTCATTCAGAAAGAATTGCACAATATATTCACCTGGGGAAGCTGGATTTATGAGTTGAAAAAGTTAGACTACGACATGCAGAGGAACAGTGATAGCATTTCCCCTGAATGCTTTGAATGGCTGGAAAAACTGAAAAGGGAGCAAATAACATTGAATGAAGTAGCCGGAAAATTTAAGGGCTATATGAATAGTGTTATGGCCCTTGATGCTGACGCGGAAAATAACGAAGCCCTGCAAAAGAGAATAAGGGATGCCGCAATTTATTTCTCGAAAGAGATTAGCAAATGGAGGGCAGATTTCGTAGCGCATCCGCTTAAGGTGAAAACAAAAAAAGTATCGAATGTGTTAGATGAATCGCTCGTTGAGATAAATGAAACCACGCGTAAAATTTTGCAGAAAATAGATTATTGCAAAGAAGGGTTCCTGCTGAGAACATATATAGAGCATACCCGGAAACAGCCGGGAAGCCCTCAGCAATTGAAATCGTCGTACCTGGGCAGCAGCACTATAAGTATGGGTAACAAAGATGCCGGGCACCCCAACCTTTACAACCGCATAAGCGAATTGCGAAAAACCCTGGCCCGGGAAAACCACGTAACAGTGTCAGCTATTTTCAGGGACAGGATAATAGAGAAGATATGCGAAAATCTGCCATCGGACAGGGAATCGCTGGTATCGATTAAAGGAATAAATGCCAATAAAATACGTCAGTATGCCGATGAGATAGTTGAACTTGTAAATGCTTACTGCAGGGAGAATAGCCTTGAAACAAAAAAGATAAGCAAGGCAGACACCGTAATGGAAACCCTGCAACTTTTAAAACAGGGAAAAACAATTACTGAAATTGCAAAAGAAAGGGACTTTGTGGAAAGCACAATAGAAGGTCACCTGGCTAAGGCCATTGGCAACGGGCTTATAAATATTAAAGACATTATGCCAATGACAGAAGTGCAGGATATAGCCGGTTACTTTGTTTCTGAGGGAGGTAACATTTCGCTTTCAGGAATTAAAGAAAGGGTACCTCCAGAGGTGTCCTGGGGTAAACTGCGGATGGTACTGGCATGGTTGCAGAAAGAGAAGCAATAAGTTATAAATACCTTACTTGTTCATATTACCGAAAACAACCGACTAATGGGTTGGTTCCCAAAGTTCAACTTTGTTTCCTTCAATGTCCATAATATGGACAAACTTACCATAGTCGTAAACCTGGATGGTGTCTACAATGGTTACCCCATCTTTTTTTAATTGCTCAACAAGGTCAACCAGGTTTTCAACCCTGTAGTTAATCATAAAGTCTTTGGTGGAGGGGGCAAAATACTTGGTGGTTTCAGAAAACGGGCTCCATTGGGTAGAGCCTTTTTTTGTTGAATCGGCCTCTTCACGCCATTCAAAATTCATTCCGTATTCGTTGGCATTAAAACCCAAATGGGTATTGTACCATTCTTTAATTTTTTTCGGGTCCTTACATTTAAAAAAGACACCGCCAATGCCTGTTACTTTTTTCATTTTACTATCGTTGTTTAATTGTTTTGTTACTATAGGTTTCACAGCGAACCCAATACAGAATGATGCCGCAAATCCTATAATTAATACTATCGGTTTTTTCACGTTGCTTAAAGTTTTAATTCAAATATAAATGCTTGTCTGCGCAAGCGCTATTCCCCAAAGCCTTATGCCTTCATCTTGTCGACAAAGGACAGACTTAGCATAACACTCATGGCAATAATACCAATGAACATTACAACAAGCGCAAGTTTGGTTTGGGAGTTTATTTTGCTGGCCCTGAAAAGCATATAGCCAATCAGCAGATTAAACAAGGCCCACAACACATTTATTACCGGCGCTGAAAGCCCTTTACCCGGAGGATTAGAAAAAGGCGTAGGAAAAGCATTGCCTGAAATGCCATTGATAAAGTGCGGAACAAAGTTTGCCAGGAAAGCGCCTGCGAAAAACGCGGCTAAGTAATTATACCATTTCATAGAATAGGGGTTTAAAAGTTATAATACAAAAATAGAAACTTAAACGAATTTCGATTAACGAATAGCGATTAACGATTTCAGAAGTCTTTTCCCTTCCAACGGAAGGGATTCGCGTTAGCGATTATTCGTAACACGTCGGTTCTTTATGGAACTCATGCTTGCTTCGCAGGTGAAGCGGAAAGCCCACAGCGGAGCGAGGACTTGCAACGGATAGCCCGACCCGAAGGGGCACGCCCTAAACTAATGACTATTGACCAACAACTGACGACTATTTCATATATTTGAAGTTTAACAATGCATAATGGAAGACTTTGTAGTATCGGCACGTAAATACAGGCCGTCGACTTTTAAGAGCGTAGTAGGACAGGGAGCTATAGTTAACACCTTAAAAAATGCCATTGCCAACCACCATTTGGCGCAAACGTTTTTGTTCTGCGGGCAGCGTGGTGTGGGTAAAACCAGTTGCGCCCGTATATTGGCCAAAACCATAAATTGCATGAACCTGGGCCCCGATACCGAGGCCTGCAACCAGTGTGAATCGTGCAAGAGCTTTAACGATGGCCGTTCCCTTAACATACATGAACTTGATGCGGCATCGAACAACTCGGTTGACGATATAAGAGGACTGATTGAGCAGGTGAGGTTCGCCCCTCAGCTTGGTAAATACAAGGTATATATAATCGACGAGGTGCATATGCTGTCAACTTCGGCATTTAATGCCTTTTTGAAAACGTTGGAAGAGCCGCCCGCGCACGCCATATTTATATTGGCCACTACGGAAAAGCACAAAATTATCCCTACCATATTATCGCGCTGCCAGATATTCGATTTTAAGCGCATACAACTGAAAGATATAGCGGAACACCTTGCTTATATAGCCACGCAGGAAGTGATAACGGCCGACCCCGAGGCTCTGCATATTATAGCGGAGAAGTCGGAAGGTTCAATGCGCGACGCGCTCTCTATCTTCGACCAGCAGGTGAGCTTTGCGGGTAAGGACCTAACCTATAAAAAGGTTATTGAAAACCTTAACATACTCGACTACGATTACTATTTTAAAGTTACCGATGCCATACTGACCAATGATGTGCCTTCGGCCCTGCTTATCTTCGATGAGATTTTAAACAACGGCTTCGACGGGCATTTGTTCATCAGCGGCATGGGCGACCATTTCCGAAACCTGATTGTGGCCGTTAACCCGAAGACAGCGGTATTACTTGAAAAAGGCGGGCAGCTGAAAGAGAAGTATATGTTCCAATCGGCCAACTTTGCAGAGACCATTCTGTTTGGCGGGCTAAGCATACTTAACCAGGCCGATGTAAGCTATAAGATGGCTGTTAACCAACGCCTGCTGGTAGAACTTACGCTGATGAAGCTTTGTTACATGACCTTAGCTAAAAGTGAAACACCTGTAGCAACTGCACCTAAAGTGACACCGGCCGTGGCGCCTAAAACAGCTCCTGCCGCGCCCATTGCGCCTAAAGTAGCGCCAACGGTACAAGCTGCACCAAAGGCATCGGAACAACCCAAGCCGGAATATAAGCCCGCACCTCCTGCACAATCTGCACCCCAGCCTGAAAAGAAAGGCAGCTTTCTTTCCATGAACAAAATGATTGGCGATACGCCCAAGCCTAAAGCATCGGAAGCAGTTGTTGAACTGCCGGCCCAGCCTTTAGATATGGAACTGTTGGAGAAATCGTGGTTTATATATAACGAACAGATAAAAACCAACAAGCCTGCGCTGAATAGTATACTCGGGCAAGTTATGCTGAAGAAATCGGAAGAGAAAGTTTCAGGTTTTGAGATAACGGTATCGAGTACGGTGCAGCAACAAGCTATTGAAGAAGACAGAGGCAACATGCTGAACTTTTTCAGGAAGGAACTGAATAACCCTACCGTGAACTTCACCATTATAGTTTCGAAAACCGATGTGCAGCGCAAGCCTTATACTACCCAGGAAAAATACGCGCACATGAAAGAGAAAAACCCCGCGGTAGAAAAACTGAAAGACCAACTCGACCTTGGTATTGATTAATGCAACTAAACCCCTGATTATTTCATGAAAAAGTTCTTACTACCGCTCTTCGCTCTCTTAACGCTCTCCGCTTTCGCGGGGCCAAACAAGCAATATAAATACGATACCGTTCCTGCCGACCCGCTTCATGCACGCATCTATCACCTCGATAATGGATTTACCGTTTTCATCAGCGTTAATAAAGATGAACCTCGCATACAGACCCTTATCGCAACAAAGGCGGGCAGCAAGTACGACCCGCATGATGCCACAGGCCTTGCCCACTACCTTGAACACATGCTGTTTAAAGGCACCGATAAATTCGGCACAAAAGATTATTCGAAAGAAAAACCCTTGCTTGATGATATTGAGGCTAAATTTGAAACATACCGCCACACTACCGATACAGTTCAGCGAAGAAAAATATACCACCAGATAGACAGTTTGTCTTATGTGGCATCTGGTTATGCTATTGCCAATGAATATGATAAACTGATGAGCGCCATAGGCTCTCGTGGAACCAACGCGTTTACTTCAGTTGAGCAAACGGTATTTGAAGAAAATATTCCCTCGAATGAACTTACGCCCTGGTTGCAGATAGAATCAGAACGATACAGGAACCCCGTTATGCGCCTATTCCATACTGAGCTTGAGGCTGTGTACGAAGAAAAGAACAGGAACCTTGACGATGACAATGAAAAAGTAGAAGAGACTGTGCTGGGTTCGCTTTTCCAGAAACATACCTACGGTACACAAACAACCATCGGCACCATACACGATTTAAAAAACCCTTCGCTTACCGAGATAATGAAATATTACCATACCTACTATGTACCTAATAATATGGTAATGGCATTAAGCGGCGATGTTAACCCTGATGAGGCCATAAAGGAGATTGATGAGTACTTTGGCACCTTTGTTGAAAAACCGGTTCCTGCTTTTAACCCTCCGCAAGAGGACCCTATCACCTCGCCTATTTATAAAACAGTTTATGGCCCCAACCCTGCAAGTGTCACCATTGCTTATCGTTTTAAAGGCGCAGGCAGCCACGATGCCGACATGATTGACCTTATTCAGTTATTGCTCAGCAACGGCCAGGCCGGCCTTTTCGACCTTGACCTTACACAACAGGAAAAAGTGCTAAACGCTATTGCAGGTACTGAAACCATGAAGGACTATTCGGTGCAGGAATTCCAGGCGACACCCAAAGAGGGGCAGTCGCTGGAAGATGCACGCGATGCTATGTTGCAGGAAATTGAAAAGCTTAAGAAAGGTGATTTCCCCGACTGGATGATTGAAGCGGCTGCTAATAATATAAAACTACAGGAGATAACCCAGTTCCGTACTAATAACTACCGTGCACTGGCTTTTGTAATGGCTTTTACCCAAGGGGAAGATTGGGGAAGCGCCATACATGAAGATGACAGGATTGAAAAATTTACCAAGCAGGATGTGATAGATTTTGCAAAGGCCAACTACACCAATAACTACGTGGTAGTTTACAAAAAAGAGGGTGAAGACACCACAGTGGAAAAAGTGCAGAAGCCTGCCATTACCCCTGTGCAGACCAATGCCGGTGATGAATCGCCTTTTGTAAAAAACATTGAATCGGAGAAGACAAATGCCATACAGCCTGTGTTTGTTGACTATAAAAAAGATGTGCAGAAATATACTGTAGGGAATAAACTGCCTGTATATTATGTGCGCGATACCGAAGACAGCACCTTTAATATGTTTTACATATTCGATATGGGCAGCAAGAACAGCAAACTGTTAAAGCCCGCGCTGGCGTATTTAAAATATTCCGGTACTTCGAAAATGACACCTGCACAGGTGCAACAGGAATTCTTTAAGCTGGCCTGCTCTTATGCCACTTTCTGCGACAAGGACAGGCTATATGTAAACCTTACAGGACTAACGAAGAATTTTACTCCCGCCCTGAAATTATTTGAAAACATTATTGCCGATGCCCAGCCCGATACATCGAACATGGCGAAACTGCAGGATGCATTGCTTAAGGAACGCGAAGACAGTAAAATGGAGAAGAATACCATCCTCTTCTCGGCGCTTTACAGCTATGGGGTTTACGGTGCAAATTCTCCCGTTACTTACATACTTTCAAACAATGAGTTAAAACAGTTGAAACCAGAACAGCTTACTGACATTCTGCATAAACTTTGCAGCTATAACCACCATGTGCTTTACTATGGCTCACAAACGCCCGACCAACTGACAAGCGCATTGGCAAAGTACCATAAAATGCCCGATAAGTTTATACCCGCGCCTAAGGCCGAGAACTTCCAGCAGCTGGCAGGCACCAACCAGGTTTATGTAGTTGACCATAAAATGAAACAGGTAGAAATAATTATCCTGCAACGCGGAGACGGTAAATATGACCCTACTATTAATCCTGAAATATCATTATATAATGAATACTTCGGCGGGTCAATGGCATCTATTGTGTTCCAGTCGTTAAGGGAATCGAAGGCGCTGGCGTATGCCACTTTCTGCCGCTACTCTGCTCCAGGCGACAGCACCCAGCACTACTATAACCTTGCCTATATTGGTTCACAGGCCGATAAGCTTTCACAAGCGGTTGATGGTATGATGCAACTCCTGAATGACACTATTTCCTACTTCCCTCAATTATGGGAAACATCAAAAGAATCGGTTATAAAGGGTATTGCTTCCACACGCATTGTACGCGAGGCTATATTGTTCAACTACGAAAACGCCATGAGGCTTGGCATTGACTATGACACAAGAAAATTGGTGTATGATAAGCTGCCAAATCTTACCTTTGACGACATACAGAAATTCCATAAAGATAAAATTGCGCACCAGCCATATACTATACTTGTAATGGGCAACAAAAAAGACTTAGACCTGAAGGCGCTGGAAAAATATGGTAAGATAAACTTCCTTACTATGGAAGACATTTTCGGATATTAAAATCAGTTATAAAGTAGTAGGCAATTGATGAACTTGACAGACTTTATAAACTTTAAGAACTTGATGAACTTTACAAACTTTAAAAACTAAAAGTATGAATGCACAAAAAATCACGATCACAAAAGGCCAGTTAAATGTACCCGACAGTCCTGTTATACCTTTTATTGAAGGCGACGGCACAGGCCGCGATATATGGCGCGCATCGGTTCGCGTAATCGACGCCGCAGTTAAAACCGCATACAACGGCAAACGCCAGATTGCATGGAAAGAAGTACTGGCAGGCGAAAAAGCTTTTGAAAAAACCGGTAGCTGGCTGCCCCATGAAACACTGGCTGCCTTTAAAGAATATATTGTAGGTATCAAAGGCCCTCTTACAACCCCCGTAGGTGGTGGCATACGTTCGCTGAATGTTGCCCTTCGCCAGATACTCGACCTGTATGTTTGCTTACGCCCTGTAAGGTGGTTCGAAGGTGTTCCTTCGCCGGTAAAGAACCCCGGAGCGGTTGACATGGTTATCTTCCGTGAGAACACTGAAGATATTTATGCCGGTATTGAATACGTAGCCGGAAGCCCTGAAGCACAAAAGGTGCTCGACTTTATTGCTAAAGAATTCCCTAAAGATTTTGCAAAAATCCGTTTTGGAACCCAGGAAAAGGTTGCAGACTTTTACAAAGAATTAGGCGACATGGCAAAGAGCCAGCCTGATGGCGTGAATGTAGGATTAGGTATTAAAGCAGTTAGCAAAACCGGAACCAACAGGTTGATGCATGGCGCTATAGCTTACGCGCTTAAGCACAAGCGCAAATCGGTTACCATTGTGCATAAAGGCAACATTATGAAATATACCGAGGGCGCTTTCCGCGACTGGGGATATGCATTTGCCGAAAATATGTTTGGCGATAAGGTTTATACCTGGATGCAATGGGAAAAGACCAAGAAAGAAAAAGGTGAAGAAGCCGCTAACGCTGAACAGAAAGCAGCGCTGGCAGCGGGCAGAGTACTTATTAAAGATTCAATTGCCGATATTACCCTTCAGCAGGTGCTTACCCGCCCGGAAGATTTTGATGTAATTGCTACACTTAACCTTAACGGCGACTATTTATCTGACGCTCTTGCAGCACAGGTTGGCGGTATTGGCATAGCGCCCGGCGCGAACATTAACTATGTTACCGGCCACGCTATATTCGAAGCTACACACGGCACTGCCCCTAAGTACGCTGACCTTGACAAGGTAAACCCGGGTTCGGTAATCCTCTCCGGAGCTATGATGCTTGAGCACCTTGGCTGGATTGAAGCCGCCGATTTGGTTTATCGCGGAATGGAAAGCTCTATCGCGGCTAAACGTGTTACATACGACTTTGAAAGGCAAATGCAGGGTGCAACCTTGCTAAAATGCTCGGAGTTTGGCGATGAGATAATTAAGCACATGAGTTTGGTGAAGGCGTAAGAGCCCTCCTTTATTATAAAGAGACCCCTGGCGATATTGTCAGGGGTTTTCTTTTGTCCCTAATCAGAAAACATCCAATTGCGGTCTGCTTTAGCTGATGGTTAAAAGAATGCAATACCAATATGGGCTTTAGCCCGGCCATACTTCGGCATAAACTCACTCACCTCCTGCTCAAATGATTTCTTATTATGATACTCTACCGGTCCCTTAACTCATTGCAAATTAGCCATTAAGCAATGTTAAGGGAATGTTTACTCAATAGTATCGATTTAAAGGAATTGTTAAGAATGCCCTGAAATGGCTGATTTTATTGAGGTGTGTAATACCTTTGCACACCTTTAGTTGTTGACAATGCTGTGTACAACAGGCTGAGCGCATAGCTCGGGGCAGCATACGGACCCTGTACCTTTGTAAGAATATCCATCAAGTCCTTTTAACAACTAAAGAATTTGAATTATGGAAAACATGGGGAAGAGAAAAGTAGACATAGTAGTATTGTCTGATGTGCACCTGGGTACCTATGGTTGCCATGCCGAAGAGTTGTTAAAATACCTGAAAAGTATTCAGCCGGGCAGGCTTATACTTAACGGCGATATAATTGATATATGGAATTTCAGCAAGCGCTACTGGCCCCAATCGCACATGAAAGTGGTGAAGCGCATTGTGAGCCTTATGGCCAAGGGAGTGAAGGTTACCTATATTACCGGCAACCACGACGAAATGCTGAGAAAGTTTGTGGGCCTTAAGGTTGGCAAAATGACTATTAAGAACAAAACGGTTCTTAAGCTTGATAATGGTAAAAAGGCGTGGATATTCCATGGTGATGTGTTCGACGTAACTATGCAATACTCCAAATGGCTGGCTAAACTCGGCGGCCACGGTTACGACCTGCTTATATTAATAAATAGGTTCATTAATTATGTATCTGTGGGCCTGGGCCGTGGTAAAATATCGCTATCGAAAAAGATAAAAGACAGTGTTAAGAGCGCGGTGAAGTTTATAAACGACTTTGAAAAAACAGCGGCTGACATTGGCATATCAAATGGTTACGATTATGTGGTATGCGGACACATTCACCAGCCTGAAATAAAGCAGATTGATAATGACAAAGGCTCTATTACCTATATGAATTCAGGCGACTGGATTGAAAACCTTACCGCGCTTGAATATAACGATGGCGAATGGAGCATTTTCAAATATAACGAAGCTGACTATCCTAAAGAAGAGGAAGTAAGCGACCCCGACCAGGATGAACTTTTCAAAATGATGTTAGCGGAGTTTTCACTAACCGTTAAGAAGTAGTGAAGCAAATTCCCATCATACAACGCGCCATTGTAATGATAAACTGGGTGTATTACGATATACTGCCCTTCTGGTTAAGGTTATTCTGATTAAACAGTCACCGTCCGCCGGCTGGCGGATCGGGGTCACAATAATACTGAGCTAATTAATGCGATGCTGAAACGAGTTCAGCATGACAGCCTCTACTCCGGCAGTTTCTTCTTTACAAACCTTAAGTCGAGTGAATTGCGCGGGTCGATAGGTAAACCCGATATATTTTTATTTACCAGGCGAATGACCTCATCGTAATACAAAGCCACTACAGGAGCCTCGTCCATTACCAGCTTATCCATCTCGCTGTACTCAGCATTGCGTATGGAATCATTGCTTTCAGCAAGTGAGTGCTCATAGAGCGTATCGAACTTCGGATTGGAATAATGGAAGAAATTAACGCCTTCGGGGGTAAAGTTTTTGCTATAGAAGAGTGACAGGAAATTCTCCGCATCGGGGTAATCGCCCACCCACGATTTTTTAAAGAAATAGCACTGTCCGCTTACCACACATTCTGCCAGCACTGCAGGGCGCTCTCGCTGTATATTCACCTTCAGTCCTATTTGCTGCAATTGCTGCTGTATATGCTGGGCTATAGGGCTGAAATCGTCGGGTATGTAGATATTGATTTCGGGCAGGCCCTTGCCGTTGGGGTAACCTGCTTCATTAAGCAATGCATTGGCCTTATCGGGGTCATAATCATATCCCACTGTTTTCATATTCTTATTGCCCGTTAGTATAGGAGGAATAAAACCATTTATGGCAGGAATGCCCACATTGTAACGGAGGTAACGCACCAAATCTTCCTTGTTTATGGCATAGTTTATGGCCTTGCGAATGGTGGCGTTAGTGGTAACAATATTCTTATCGCGCAAGTGTGTCGGGTCAATCATAAAGCCTAAATAATCTGTCTTAAGGAACGGTACGCGTTGCAGGTAAAATTTATCTTTAAACTCTTTACGCATCTCGCCTGTTGATGAAAAAACCTGCTTGGTGTTAATAGCAGAAATACCTGAAACCATATCGAACTTACCATCGATAAATGAAAGGAAAGAGGTCTCCATATCTTTAATGAATGATATAACCACCCCGTCGAGGTAAGGAAGGGGGCTGCCCTGTGCATCTTTTTCAAAATAATGACTGTTTTTTGCCAGCACCATTTTATTGCCATGAACCCAATTCTTCAACTTGAAAGGACCCGTGCCGACAGGATGCTCACCAAAATCCAATCCGAATTTGTCAACCGCCTCAATAGCCACCACCGAAAAATATTTCATGGTAAGTATATTCATAAATGGAGCGTAGGGCTTTTTCAGGTATATGATGAAGGTGGAATCATTAGATGCACTGAGCCCCTGTATAGTACCGGGGTAAGTGCGGTCGACATCGTTAAGTAAGGTGGTTGCATCGGAAACACGTCCATCGAAAAGACGGAAGAAGCTGTGTACAAAATCGTTGGCTACCACCTGCCTGCCCTTGCCCTGCGGGAAAATAGAGTCGTCCTGGAAATATACATCGGTGCGCAGGTGAAAGGTGTAAATAGTGCCGTTATTGGTTATATCCCACGATTTTGCAATGCATGGTTTAATATGGAATGAATCGCCCATTTGCACCAGGCCGTTATATATCTGGTTATCGACCCAGATGTTTTCAAAGCTGCGCGCGGCAGCCGGGTCCAGCGAGGTAACGTCGCCCATTTCATTGTATCGGAAAATATTCTCCTCCGCCTCGTGCTTAGGGCCGCAGGAAACAAGGAAAACAAGGAGTGATATACAGAGCCCGGGGAGTATATTTTTACGCATACACAAAGTATTTACCTTCAAAGATACAGCTCATAAAAGCGCTAAAAATGCACCCTTTCAGCACGTTATTAAACATGGAGTGTTGACAAGGTACCCTCCATATAATCCAAATGCCTACTTTTGTTCTATGGACAGCGCACGGACATTTGCCATACATACATTGGGCTGCAAGCTCAACTATTCAGAATCTTCTGCTATAGCTAAAAAACTGGCTGAAGAAGGTTTTGATAAAGTGGCTTTTAAAGAAAAGGCCGATGTCTATATTATCAATACCTGTTCGGTAACACATGAGGCCGATAAAGAATGCAGGTACATAGTACGTACGGTGCTAAACCGTGCACCCGGCGCTTTTATTGCCATTATCGGTTGCTATGCCCAGCTTAAGCCCCAGGAGATTGCCAAAATAGAAGGCGTTGACCTTGTGCTGGGAGCATCAGAGAAATTCAACATTGCGACTTACTTACATGACCTTGATAAAAAGACTTATACTGAAATACATTCCTGTGAAATAGAACAGCCTTTGGGTTTCCACTCGGCTTATTCTTCCGGAGACAGGGCACGCAGTTTTTTAAAAGTGCAGGATGGCTGCGATTACAGTTGCTCATATTGTACCATACCTCTTGCCCGCGGTAAAAGCCGGAGCGATACCGTTGAAAATGTACTGAAAAATGTGAATGAAATTGCTTCAAAAGGTGTTCGCGAAATAGTGCTTACAGGTGTAAACCTTGGTGACTTTGGCATAAGCAATCCTGAATCAGGCCAGCATACCGAGACATTTCATGAATTGGTTATGGCACTTGATAATAACGATGCTGATGTGCGTTTCCGTATTTCATCTATTGAGCCTAACCTGTTGAAGAACGAAACCATTGAATGGGTTGCCAATTCAAAAAGATTTACGCCTCATTTTCATATTCCATTGCAATCGGGCTCTGATGACATCTTGAAAAAGATGCGCCGCCGATACCTGCGCGATTTATATGCAGACAGGGTGGCGACAATAAAATCGTTAATGCCTCATTGCTGTATTGGTGTTGATGTTATAACGGGTTTCCCTGGCGAGACTGACGAACATTTCAACGAAACCTACAAGTTCCTCAACGAGCTTAATGTTTCTTACCTGCATGTATTCACCTATTCTGAACGAGCTAATACACTGGCAACCGAAAGCGCCGATGTTGTGCCTGTGGAAGTACGCCGGAAAAGGAACCGCATGCTGCAGATATTATCGGAGAAAAAGTTGAGGCATTTTTATGAGCAGAACCTTGGAACTGAAAGAACAGTGGTGTTCGAGGGGGGGAGTAAAGATGGTTTCCTGTATGGCTACACTGATAACTATGTGCGCGTAAAAACAGAATTTGACGAAATGCTTGAATACAATACAGCCAATGTTTTATTAAAAGCCATTAACCCCGACAGAACCGCTTCGGCCGATATAATTGAATCATCTATTAAAGTGAATAAACAAGTGGTTTCGGCCATCTACTAAGTATGTACGCCTCCCTATATTACATGTTCCAGGACCTTTTCGGCATTAGGCTGGCAGGGTTGAAAATGGTACAAACATTCGGTTTTTTTGTAGCCATTTCATTTTTAACGGCGAGTTATGTGTTAGCCAGGGAACTGAAAAGAAAAGAAAAAGAAGGATTGATGAAACCCTTCTGGAGAAAGGTAATGCGTGGCAAAAGGGCAACCCCTTTGCAACTCTTCGAATCGTTTGCTGTAGCTTTTATTGTTGGCTATAAACTGTTCCTTATTTTCTTCGACTTCGATAACTTTACGCAGGATACTCAGGGCTATTTGCTTTCACTAAAAGGCAACCTTATTGGCGGACTTTTGCTTGGTGGGTTATATGCTTACCTGCGCTACCGCGAAAAAGAAAAAGAACGTTTACCCGAACCCAAATTGGTTGATGAAGAGGTGTTCCCGCACCAAATGGTTGGAGACATTACCCTAATATCTGCTGCTGGCGGGTTGATTGGTGCCAAATTATTCGATTCGCTTGAAAACTTCAGCGCCTTTATGGCCGACCCGGTGGGTATGCTTTTCTCGTTCAGCGGTCTAACTGTTTATGGCGGCTTAATTGTCGGCACCATATTCGTACTTACCTATGCAAAAAAGAAAGGCCTTTCGCTGCTTCCCCTTATGGATGCTGCTGCACCGGCCATGCTGATAGCCTATTCAATCGGCCGTATTGGTTGCCAGATGGCAGGCGATGGCGACTGGGGTATAGTTAACACTGCGCCTAAGCCAGGCTGGATGAGCTTTTTACCCGACTGGATGTGGGCCTTCGGTTACCCCCATAATGTATCTAACATGGGCGTTCCTATACCTAATTGCATTGGAGAACATTGCACCGTTCTTGATCCTCCTGTGTTCCCTACCCCGTTTTATGAAACGGTTACCTGCGCCATACTGTTCTTCATATTATGGAGAATGAGAAAACATATTAAAGCGCCGGGAGTAATATTCTGTATTTACCTTGCCATGAACGGGGTTGAACGTTTCTTTATTGAGCTTATACGTGTAAATACCAAATACCACTTTTTCGGAATAGAGGCCACACAGGCGCAGCTAATCTCTCCCATCTTTTTCCTGTTGGGCATTTTCGGTATTTACTATTTCACCAAGCGAGCTAAAAAGAATGGAATTACCACTTGAGGATATCTGCAACAAAGTTGTAGCGCTTACGCAGGGTGTGGGGCGTTTTATACTCGGCGAAAGAGACAAATTCACACAAAACGATATTGAGAAAAAAGGCTTTAATGACCTTGTTTCGTATGTAGATAAAGGCTCGGAAAAAGCGCTTATAGAAGGCCTTTTACGAATACTACCCGGCAGTGGCATTTTAGCGGAAGAAAGCGGAGAGAGCGAGAAAAAAGAATATACCTGGATAATTGACCCGCTTGATGGAACCACCAATTTCATACACCGCCTGCCTTGTTTTGCTATCAGTGTAGCGCTGGTAAAAGATAATGAACCCATTCTCGGAATAGTTAATGAACTAAACCTTAAAGAATGTTATAGCGCTATTAAAGGTAAAGGGGCAATGGTTAATGATAAACCCATTAAGGTATCGCCCCAAACAAAGCTGGAAGACTCGCTTATCGCAACTGGCTTCCCTTACAACGATTTTGCCCTGCATAACGAATATATGGACCTGTTTAAGGAGTTTATGACCTGCACTCAAGGCATCAGGCGGATTGGCTCGGCTTCAGTCGATCTTTGTTATGTGGCCTGCGGGCGATTTGAGGCTTTTTATGAATATGGCCTTAAGCCCTGGGATGTGGCTGCCGGGGCGCTTATAGTTAAGGAGGCCGGGGGCAACTTATCTGATTTCAATAATGGCCCCGACTATATTTTCGGTCGCAGTATTGCCGCCACCAATGCCTATATCCACGCCCAGTTTATGAATAGGGTTACTAAGTATTTTGGTGGTAAAGCTTTATAATACCTACAATTTCTTTTTACTTATTTCTTGGGCGTGCCCCTTCGGGTCGGGCTATCCGCTTCAAGTCCTCGCTTCGCTGTGGGCTTTTCGCTACTATCCCTCACGCGTTCTTACTCACAAAATTACTTACGACTAATGACTTACGACTAGCTACTTGTTTTGATTTCTAACTATTTTATTATATTTGTCGGCAGTAAAAATTAATCTTTGCCGTTATGAAAAAGAGCCACCTTATAGCACTCGCCATTTTTACGGTTACCTACGTAGGTCCTTTCCGTTTTGCTGTATTAGATGTTGATGCTGATGCCCATGGCTGGAGCACCTTTGGTGTTGCATTCACCGGAATAGGCGCAATGCTGGGTATTTACTTTCTTATAAAAGACGACAAGGAGAAAGAAGGACACGGCGAAAACGCCCACCACTAAGCCTTTTTCAGAAGCTGTTTATTATCCCGAAATTTATTTTCCCGTCTTTAAAGTTGATGGGAGCCGGAGAGTCTGCGCCCAATGCATAGGAAATGGAGAATATTCCCGCCTTGGTCTGGAAATCCATACCTACCCCAAAACCATAAGGATTATTTTCAATAGTTCCCTGGGTGGATATTGCTCCACGGTACCAGCCGAAATCGTAAAAAAGGTACATGAATGAATTTTGTTCCAGCAGGTAATGGAACTCCACCGTACCTATTGAATAAATATTCGCGTAAATCGATTGCTCATCGAACCCTCGTAACAGGCTGAACCCTCCTATGCGGTACATATCGTCAAGTAAAAGCGATGGCGCATCAATATAGCCTGCATTGTAACCTACCATGAAAGCGCTGCGCGAGAAAAAAGGTATGTAATAGCTTGCCTTTAAATTACCCCTGTACTCGTCTGATTTAAGTTGCAACCCATCATATATCTGGGGGTTAAGGGCAGGGTTCTGCCGTATGTCTTTAGTACCTGCTGCCACACTAAGCAATATTGTATAGCCACGCCTGGGGTTATAAATGTAATCGAGGCGGTTGGTCTTGTATTCTACTCCATATAAATGGGTACTTACATCGGCATAATCGGGAAGCCCTGAAGTTTGGTACTGCAGGGCAGATGTGGCAATAAGGCTGGAAGAAATACTTTCATAAAACACTTTAAAATAATCGCCTCCTATAAGCAGGTATTTCAACCCTATTTTATTATCGAGCTGCAAATAAGTGGTATCCTGCTTAAATAGTTTAAAATCTTCATCAATGCCTATTGGGGTTTTGAATAAATAAGGGTAACTGAAATGCATGGTGAGGTTTTGCGTAAGCGCTTGGGTATGCTGCCAGTGAATACCTATCTCCTCAGCATCGTGAAAAGTGTTTATCAACTGTAAGTTTATATCACCGGTTACAGTAAGTGTGCTCGCTTGAGTGGTAGGGTTGGTGCCGGGTAATATGCCGATTATACCATTTATCTGGTCGGCCGATTTTTTATCGAGGAACAGGTAAATCTTAGCCTTATCTTCCACAAAAATAACCTGCAATTGTTTGCTTTCCGACATAAATGGCAAAGCTTTAAGGCGGCCGCTTATGGCCCTGACTTTTGTTTCATTATACAGGTCGCCCGGCCTTATACCCAGGTAGCCATAAATATATTCTTTTGAAATTTTCAGGTTGCCTTTTAGAATAACGCTGTCTATTTTTATCATCCGCAATTTTTGCAAGTTGAGCGAAGCAGAGATTTGGTTGGCGGCAAGCTTAACGCTATCGAGTTTTATTTTGGCAAATGGATAACCATGGTCCTCATAAAACGAAAGTATTTTATCCAAGAATTTTAAAAAGTCTTTGTAATAGAAGGGCACATGCTGGTATATTTTATCCCTGTAACCTACCTGGCTCAATGCTCCTTCATCAACATTGCCTTTGTTAAGGTAGGCCCATTCGTATTTACTGCCATGGGTAACGTATGCCTTAAGCATAACGGAATCCTGCACTGTGCTATCTACCGATGCTGCCAGGTAAGCTTCGTTATACAGTGTAAAAACAAGTTTCTGTATCTCTTTATTACGGTCTGCCGGTATTTCGAATTTCTTCTGGTAGTCCGGCAACTTAAAGGTATTGTCAGCAAGAGAGTCTTTGGTAATCACAGTCAATAAAAGCTTCTTCTGCGCCTGCATCCCGGCAACACATGCAATAACAAAAACAGGTATGAGAATAATCTTTTTCAGAGCACTAGTAATAACGCAGAAAGGTTAAATTTATTAAGAAACCGCTTAATATTCGTTTCGCAGCCATTTTATACCCCATTTCTCAGAACGGGTAACCTATGCCAAAATTTATTTCGGTGCGGGTAAATGTAAAGGGAACCGACCTGTAACCAACAGGTTCTGACGGATCGCGAACCGGCTGGCCAAAATCGAGCCGGAAGACAAAATATGTAAAATCGAAACGAAGGCCTATACCAACATCAGCTGCAAGTTCCTTCCAAAATGCCGAATCGCCCCTGAGATTAAACTGCCCACCGGGGACACTGGAGTTCTTATTTTTAAGCCAGACATTCCCCCAATCGGTGAATAATGCAATACCAAAGAATTTTATAACACTTAGCCTGTATTCCAGGTTCCCTTCAACTTTAATATCACCTATCTGGTCAACCCCCTGGCTATTATGACTCACCCCCGGGCCAAGCGTATGTGCGGCCCAACCCCTTAAATCTTCAGAACCACCTCCCCAGAAGCTTTTATCGAATGGTAAAATTGTATCGCCATAACGCTTCATAGGGTTACTCCATCCTCCATATAAACGTGCAACAAGTTTATCGTATTTATTAAATGCCGGAAAATAAAAGCGAAGGTCTGCATCAAATTTAACATAGTGGGAATATGTTTCTCCGAAAGGGCTCTTGAAACTTCCAATATCCTGGGCTTTTTGCCATGCCACTCCCGATTCCTCTCCGCTCACTTTAAGAAAAAGTGAAGTACCCGACTTACCCAATCGGTGGGTATTATTTATAAAAACCACCCTTGAATCGGGTATCAGGTGGTCGGTGAAACTATTCAGAAGAAAATAGTTATTATACTCCTCCAACTGCTGCAGGAACTGCTGGGTATTCAATGCGTAAACCAGGTTAAGCTCAAATAGGTTAACGGTAAAATGGTCATTCTTCCAGGCATTGAAATCGTACGCATAGGAACCCGTTAAAATATCACGGGTGTAATAGGGTTGCTGTTGGTAGTTAAGCAGAACTTTTAAACTGGTTTGCGGGTTGTCTTTATTCAAATGAGGAATTAAAAGATTTACAAAATCAAAAACATCATCAACCAGCTGGAAGGGAAATAGCGTGCGAGGCACAGTAAAATCCATTTCAGGGCCAAGGTTAATGGTGTTAAAGACAAATGTATTACCCACTGATTCATTTTTACTTGCGGAGGTGACTACCAATGGTGCCTGCGCCTGGAAACCACCATTCATTTTCAACTGCAATACTTCTGCCCCTCTCAACAGATTAAAATTCTGGTAAACCAGATCGCCCTGAACCCCCCATTCACCTCCTGTATTATTAGCAATAATTTCCGCGGCTATGGCCTGCCTTGTGTTAGGCAAAAGTTCAATATAACAATCCAGTTTATTGGTAGTATCTATCTGCGTCCACTTTATACTTACATACCGGAAAGCTTTCATTTCTGAAAGGGCCTTGTACGTATTATTCGCGTCGGCCGCCTGGTATATGTCACCTTGCTTAATAAATACCCGGCTGAGTATGTTCTTAGGGTGAAACATCATTTCCCCTTTTGGCGCTACTATAACATACCCTTTATCAATAACTGTGTCGCCCGGGCTGTAATTTGGCACGGCAGGATTAAAGCCCATTTGAACAATTACATTGCGAACATAGTATTTCTTATGTGTTGATTCAATAATTGAATCGGGGTTAACGGGCAGCACATATGAATATTTCTGGATAACTACGGTAATGTCTACCTTGCGGTCCATAAGACTGGTATCTATTTCATACCTGATAAATTGCCTTGAAAATGCATAATAACCTTCATTTTTAAGCCGTCCGGCTATAGTATCTCTTTGGCTTCTTAAAACATCTTCATCGTAATTATCGCCCCGCTTTATTAGTGAATGGGCGGTATCGGCATAAATATCACCTGCCAGGGTAGTGTCTTCCACATCGTATTTTATACTACGGATTTTATATGGTTTTCCCGGCCGCACAATATAATATACCTGCGCCCTGTTGCCTGCCGCATGAACCGAATCGGAAACCCTGCTTTCAAAATAACCCTTGGTACGTAAATATTTCGCAATCTGCAAAGCTGATTTTTTCATCTGTGTGGAATCAAGCAATACAGGAGCCTCGCCCACACTCTGCACCCATTCATTACTGAACACCCGCGGGCTTTTTGATTTATACTTCTTTATTTTTTTATCTTTTTTACCCTTTTGTTCCCTTATTTTATTCTCCGCTTCTATAGTGTCATTCTCAGTTCTTATTCTCTGGTTCTTTTCATCAATTCTTTTATTTTTCAGTAACCGCTTTTCTTTCATCTTCTCAGGGTCCACAAGGTTATATACCCACAGGTGAACAGGAAATAAGCCCAGCATTTTTATATTCGGTTTCTGCTTTATATAATTCAGAATTGCTTTAGGGGCAATTTCTGCCGGCTGTGCAAGCAATTGTATTTCATTACCCGGCAGGGCCGTTATTTTATTATCTATCAGGTTTTTTTTAGGCTGTTTGGGTTGCAGCGCCCTGTAAAGAATAACGTTATTCGTAAGCAGGTAATCGTCCTTACCCAGCCATTTGCCTGTGTTGCACGACATAAGAAAAAAGACAGGAGCAAGCACAAACAACAGGAATTTCCCCTTGCCTACCCTACTCTTATTTCTCTTTTCTTCCTTCATAACTGTGCAAAACTACTTGACTTTTGCGTCCATTGGGTTCCTTAACCCTGAAAATGATAACAATTCAGCTCTAACAGAACCAATTATTATGGGCGCCTCCACATATATGGGCATGTGGTTATCATCATCGGTAACCCAAACGGTCATCTCTTGCCCCGGCTTGAATATAGTGCCGCTTATCAGGCTTATTTTAAACTTACAGCACCTGAACTTGCCTAATGACGATGTCATTTCTTCCTTACCCATATACTTTAAATGAATATGATAAACATGGTTATCGAGGTAAAGGCACAAGGGAATAGTGTCATCCTGCTTATACCCTGAAAAATTAATGCAGCGCGTAAAGTATATTCCTGATAGAGGATCGAACGAGCATGAAGGTAGTGCGACGGAATCGTTCCGGTAATCTTTGCCACCAGTTGATGAATAACAGAATGCTTTATTGCGTAATACATTGAAAATACTGCTTGTGCGGATATGCGTTGAACCCTCGTTGGTAAAACGGTTAAACTGAAGCGGTGTAAAATCGTTTGTATCTAAATAGGTCTGAAAGGTATCGCGCACCTGGAAAAACCAGTCGTATTTTGAATACGAATGGCCAGTACCCGTAAAATAGTATGCAGGAATAGTATGGAAAGTAGCCGATGAGACTGAGAATGTCACTTCGCCTGATTCCATCCACACAAAATGCCAGTGGTAATATATTTTATAGGTTAGCTGCTCGCCAGGCTTAAATACATTATTATTTACCTTGCACGATTGTGCATGTGTTCCCGCAAAAGAAAAGACAAACAGTAAAACGGCTAAACATTTCTTTATTCCCACATTATTAAATACTACTATAAAACGTAAAAGTTTAATAAACAGTATTTAAATATAGTTATCTTATTATAGCTATGCGGGTTGTTTCCTTTTTATCGCCGGCTTGCACATTGCAGTAATATATACCGCTTTGCAGCCCGCTACCGTCAAATTGTACAGTATGGTTACCTACGCTCATATGGCCTCCGGGTAATTCCTTCACCATTCTGCCCTGCATGTCATAAATCCTGATATTCACATCCGATTCGTCCTGCAGCAAGCTTATGCTTATAGTAGCCATTGCCGCAGTAGGATTAGGATATGTCTTTACCTGCAATGCTGCAGGTGGAGTTATATTGCGAACACCTGCAACCTGGCTTATGCTTGTAATGGTTGCCGTAAAAATACCACGCGAATGTGTGGCGATAGCTACTAATCCATCTACCGGCCTTACATCAACCATATCGCACACGGCATTGCCAATCTGGCCCGAAGCCTGGCCTACCCATGTTGTGCCTGTAGTTTTAAGCGTATCGGTTGCATATAATCCTGTACTTGTTGCCAGCCAGAATATAGTACCTCCGCTAGGTACATGCATAATAGTCGCCCAGCGAATAGAAGGGCCGTTTGTCGCACCCAGATTACCATTTACCCTTGTCCAGGTTGTGCCCCCGTTACTTGTGAAAAATATATTCCGCACATTATAGTTCGAAAAAGTAACTATAACGGAATCGGCATTTTTGGGGTCAACAGCAATAGAACTCACAAAAGTTCCGTTGCCGGGGAAAGCATTTGAACCGCTGTGCCCGGTAATATCCTTCATTGTCGGGTTTGTACCTGTGTTGGCACTATCAATTCTGTATACGCGGCCCTGGTCGGTTCCTATATATACACGGTTTGCCGGCACTTTGGATACAGCAACAGCCGTAATATTAGCCCCGCCGGGAACAGGAAGGCTATCGGTAAACTGCACCCAGTTGGTGCTTATTGAATCGTACATGTTGGCATAGGGTATGCCCGAAAGGTTGTTATTCCTCCAAAGGTATTTACCACCGCCCAGGTACATAAGGTTACTGTTGTTAGCATCTATTACATAAGGGTTAACAAACTGGTAGCCCTTACCGCCAATAGGGTCAATACGGTTAAAGTTGGTAACTGTACCGGTTAACGTATCCATTTGCTCTTTAAACATTTTTCCGCTCTGGCTGGCAAAATAAAACACCTTACCACTATCTGTAGCATAGCAGAAAGTGCCATCGCCGAAAAGAGGTTTTGTCCATGGGTTGGAAACGGTGAAGGAATTACCGAACAGGCAATCGTTATCCTGTGCCCCGCCAATTAAAACTGAACTACCCGGAATTTCATGTATCATGCTTACAGCATAGAACATGGTTGTCATATACCCGTTATCGAGCGAAATCCAGTTTACATTAGCCGCCGTGTCATTCATGGTTTTAAAAACGCCACCGTCGCAACCGGAATACATAACGTATGGAGTACTATTGGAAAAGAATATTACATGCTGGTCGGGGTGATGATTCGGGTATGTTTTTATCGCCGGTAAAGAAGCTCCGACAGCATAGCCTCCTATATGGGCCGTATGGCTTGCATCGAAAAAGCCGGTAGTGGAACGGAAAATATCGGTACCTCCTATAAATACGGTAGACGTATCGCCGGGGAGGAACCTTACCACCATATCATACGAGGTCTGGCTGTTATACTTATCAAATAAGCCACCTGTAGAAGGCAGGTTAGCAGATAGGTTGAACCATGCACCGCCGGCGCTGTCGCCACTACCCGATATATATTTATACTTCCACAAAGCATCCCATTCTACCTGTCCTAAAAAGTTTGTATCGGGCATACCGGCGCTATCGCTGTTAGCTAAAAAATAAACCTGGTTCGGATCGGTAGTAGAAATACCAATAACGACCCTGTTATATTTTGCCGGGAAATTAGGCGGAGTAATATTGGTATAATTAATACCATCGGTTGAGCGCCATATACCTTTCTGCGGGCCGTCGCTGCTTAATGTAGCATAAACCACACCCGATTTTGAAACCTGCACGTCGGTATAATAAGAATATGCAGAAAGGCTACCTCCCAATACAGTCTTCCACGTGTTACCTGTATCGGTTGAACGGTAAACGCCACCAATTGAACAGGCATATACAACGCTTAATGAATCGGGTGCGGAAGGGTCTATTGCCACATTCCATAATGCCTGCCACAAACTGCCGAATGTGGTGCTATTATCATTGGTTGCTTTAAGCACTTTCCATGTTTGTCCGTCGTCGGTTGAACGGTACAATCCGTTACCAAGGTAATACGCGCCATTGGCACTGGCCGAAGCGCCGTAACATTCCCCGGTTCCGTAGTACCATACATTGGTGTGGGTATTGCGGGTATCCTGTGCCAGGCAACTTACATCCTGGTCGTTCGCCAATGGCGTTACCAATCCCCATGATTTACCTGTATCTGTACTTCTCCACATGCCACCGGCACATGTTCCGGCCAATAATATTGATTCATTTTTTATATCCGCAGCGAATGAGCGTGTGCGTCCTCCCACGTTCCATGGGCCCCTCATGTTCCATGTTGTTCCGGTAATACGCGCATCGGGCATGCCGGCATCAGATGGTAATGTGGCTGCAAAAGCCAGTTCTTTAGACCTTATATTATCAGGTATCCTGCCTGTTGCAGGGTCGGCAAGGCGTTTCTGGTCCCATTTCACAAAGTCGTAGGCTTCGTCACCTTCATTAATGCGAAAGGGTTTTACCACTTTCTTTTCCGATATTCTGTAAATACCAAACAAAGCCGCAGCAATGCATGTAAATACTATAGTGAAACGTAAATTTTTTCTCATCTTCCAAAATTATAAGTAAACAAAGTTACTCTTATTCGTTCAATTTTCAAATTGGCAGTTTTAACAAGCTATTCCCTCTTCATGGCGCGGTTATTAAACGCCTGTGCCGAATCTAAAAGCGCCTGGTAATACCTGGTTTTTTGCTCATCGTGCTTAGTTTGATAATAGTGTGTCATAAACTGGCACAGCGGAATATTTTTATTGAAATACCCAAGGGCTTTATTGAAATTATCAATGGCCTTATCGGTATCGCCGCTAACCAGGTATACCTTGCCGATATTTACATAAATAGCATCGGATGCATGGCCTTTCTTCAATGCGCCTTCATTAAGTTCTAAAATTTTATCCATTTTACCTTCCGATGAGTATAAACGCGATAAAAATATGTAAGCCATGTCGTAAGTAGGTTTCGATTTTATGGCCATCAGAAGATACTTTTCAGCGTTTGTATTATCGCCAAGTTGTTGTTTAGCTGAGCCTAAGTTAAAAAGCGCTTCTGTATAATTGCTGTCGGTTGCTATGGCTCTTTCAAAATACTCCGAGGCTTTTTTCAGGTCGTGGTTATGAAGGTATTCTATCATTCCAAGGTTATTAAGTGAAGTAGAATATTTAGGGTATATATCTATCGACGCGCTAAAAGCCCTGTACGATGCCTCATAGTATTCATCTACCTGTTCCTTGCTCAGGTTCCTGTCCTTCTTTATCTCATCAAGGTAGGCATCGGCCAGTAACGACTGCAGTTTTGCTGAACGTGGGGCAACTTCAACGTCATGCTTATAAATTGAAAAATGGCTCTTCCAGTCAGGGTTGCGCTTTATTACCCGTGCTGAAAAAAGTACAACAACAAGGCCCGCGCATAAATAAAGTGTGGTTGCTTTACCCTTTGGCAAATTGGTTTTTACGTCTATTTTTAAAAACGTATAGAGCGCTAATGCCGCCAGCAGCGCAAAACCAATTGAAGGCAAAAACGTAAACCTATCGGCTACCATACCCGGCCCCACGCGGATAACATTAAGGAAAACAAAAATTGTGCCCGAAAACAACAGGAGCGAAAAAAGCCATATCCCCTTTTCTTTTCTCTTTTTATAAATAAGCCAGCCCAGCCCGGCAGCAATGGCTATGCCAAGTATAACGGTAATGTCCGTCCATGGCGGGAATGGATGGAAGTCATCGTAACCATAATAGACGGAAAGGTTTGCGGGGAATATTAACTTCTCAACATAAAACCATAAGGTAGAAAAACCCAATTGTATCCGCTCATACCAATGCGTTCCCAGCAAGGGGTTTTCAAAAAACTGGAATGTACGTTGGTAATTGGTATGCGGCAAAATATGGTTTACCATAATACCTCTTACCTTGCCACTTATAAGTATTAATACAACTGATAATGCACTTACCCCAAGGCCCTTTACAGAAAAACGCTTAGCAGTAAAGAAATACAATACCAGCGGGGTAATTGCAAGAAAAATTACCACGTCGGGTTTTGAAAGGTAGCCTAAATTATACGAAATACACCCTGCAATTACCCAGGCGACCTGCTTAATCCGGTCATTCGTTTCAAAACATTTAACAAATGAATAGGTACATATAAAACCAAAAAGGAAACTGAGCATGGTATCCCTGTTCTTAAGGCTATCTACTACCTCGGTATGCATGGGATGGGTAAAGAACAATGCCAGAACTATCAAAAGGAAATAATCGCCTACCTGATCGTACAGTATTTTTCTGAAGAAGTAAAAAAGGAATATAGCAAGGGAATCGTACAGTAACAAATTAATAACATGGCTCCAGTGTACATTGCCCTTGAACAAAGTATATTCCAAAGCAAATGTAGATTTAACCACAGGCCTGTAGCCATATGAACCTTTCTGGTCCCAGCCGTAACGACTCTTAAAAAGCTTGGGTATGCCGGTAATACCCTTTTCTACCGTTGAATCATTGTGTGTAACAAATTCATCGTCCATGGAATAGCCATTGGGGATACTATTACCATAAATAATGAATGAGAAAACGATAATGATACAAACAAACGCAAAATGGAAATTACTTCCTTTATAGTGAAAAGGACCCGAAGGGGCTAATTTCTGAGCCTGTTTTTTAGGTGGAATAACCTTTTTCTTTGCCATAACGGGTTTTACCTCTCTCTGCTGTAATATTTCAAAATTAGGGTTTATTTCGAATACCCCGCCTGTATAAAAAAGATTAATTTTGAACTCCTTAATAAAACAGAATTATGACAAAAGAAGTTTATATAGTATCCGCGGTTAGAACACCTATCGGAAGTTTCAGCGGTGCGTTATCGGAAGTGCATGCAACCCAGTTAGGTGCTATAGCTATAAAGGCAGCGTTGGAAAGAATAAAACTCGACCCTGCAGAAATAAATGAAGTATTGATGGGCAATGTGCTACAGGCCGGCGTGGGCCAGGCTCCTGCCACACAGGCCTCTATAAAAGCAGGTATACCTAATACGGTTCCTGCCACTACTGTAAATAAAGTGTGTGCATCGGGCATGAAAGCCATTATGCAGGGTGCGCAAAGTATTATGCTCGGCGATGCCGATGTAATTGTAGCCGGAGGAATGGAAAATATGACAATGGTGCCTTATTATTTAGATAAAGCCCGTAAAGGTTACCGCCTTGGCCATGGTACTGTATTAGACGGTATGGTATTCGATGGCCTTACCGATGCGTTTAATCACCAGCACATGGGTACTGCAGGCGAATTGTGCGCCAAGGAATGCAAAATAAGCCGCGAAGAACAGGATGCTTATGCTATCATGTCCTATAAGCGTTCGGCTGAAGCATGGAAGAATGGCCATTTTAAAAATGAAGTGGTTCCTGTGGAAGTTCCGCAACGCAAAGGCAACCCGATTGTAATAAGCGAAGATGAAGAATACAAGAATGTAAACTTCGAGCGTGTACCTACCCTCCCTCCTGTGTTCCAGAAAGACGGCACAGTTACCGCGGCCAATGCCTCTACACTTAACGATGGAGCCGCCGCTACCGTACTTATGAGCAAGGAAAAAGCTGAAAAACTTGGAATAAAGCCATTGGCCAGGATAGTAAGTTATGCCGATGCGGCACAAGCACCTGAATGGTTTACTACATCGCCGGCTAAGGCTATACCTAAAGCGCTTGAAAAAGCAAAACTTAAAATAACCGATATTGATTTCTTCGAAATAAATGAAGCATTCTCTGTAGTTGCCATAGTCAATAATAAAATGCTGAACATTAGCCCTGATAAGGTAAATGTTCACGGAGGAGCGGTTTCAATAGGCCACCCTCTTGGTGCATCAGGCGCACGCATAGTGGTTACACTTATTAATGTGCTTAAGCAGCACAAAGGAAAATATGGCGTTGCCGGAATCTGCAATGGCGGCGGTGGTGCAAGCGCACTGGTTATTGAAAACATGTAACAGTTGAAAGTTTATAAAGTTCATAAAGCAAAAAGAGAAAACGCGAGTCACTTACCAACTTTATGAACTTTACAAACTTTAAGAACTTTTAAACTCATGAACTCCTTCGGTTACTGCAATTTAAGCATAGTGCCTTGCCGCAAGGATACATCGGACAGGAGCGAGATGGTGACACAGCTTTTGTTCGGCGAATATTTTGAAATAACCGAAGAATATAAAAACTGGTTGCGCGTACGTTCCGCCCTCGATGGTTATGAAGGGTGGATTGATGTAAAACAGCAACTTCCCATATCTAAAGAAACATACCAGTCGCTCAAAAAGCAGGTACCCGTATATTCTGCCGACATTGTTGGTGTAATGACCGATGAAACCGATAATGTTTCTTTCCCTGTTACCATTGGCAGTATATTGTTTACAAACAGAGGCAAGGAAATAAGCATTGAAAAGAAAAAATACAGCTACCAGGGAAATACCCTATCGCCTTCCGGAAAAGTAAAGCGCAGTGAACTGGTAGAAGATGCTTTTATGTTTTTGAATGCCCCGTACCTTTGGGGTGGCCGCACTCCGTTGGGCATAGATTGTTCGGGGTTTACGCAAATGGTTTACCGCTTGAATGGCATAAACCTATCGAGAGACGCAAACCAGCAGGTTGAACAAGGGCAAGCGCTAAGCTTTCCCGAGGAAGCCGAAGCCGGCGACCTTGCATTCTTCGATAATGAAGAGGGTAACATTACCCATGTGGGCATCGTGCTTGAAAACGGGCAGATTATTCATGCATCGGGCAAGGTGCATGTGGATAAGTTTGACCATATAGGCATCTACAGCGAGGCCCAGAAGCGTTACACCCATTCTTTACGGGTGTTAAAAAAGATGTTCTGATAGCCCGTTTTTCTGCCGTTATTTTTCGTAAAATTGTTTGGTTGAATTTAATTCGTTCAGTATGCACTTAGATGTAACCATAAGTATAAAGAACGCCGCCATATACCAGAACAGCGCCCTGATATTAAGCCGCGTAAATCTTGAATTAAAAAAAGGTGAGTTTATTTACCTGATGGGGAAAACAGGCAGCGGCAAAAGCAGCCTGCTTGAAACCCTTTACGCTGAACTTCCGCTTACAGAGGGCGAAGGACGCATAGCAGAATTTGATTTGCGTAAGTTGAAAAGAAAAGAAATTCCATTATTAAGAAGAAAACTGGGTATCATTTTCCAGGATTTCCAATTACTGATGGACCGCACTGTGAAAGATAACCTGCTTTTTGTATTGAAAGCTACCGGATGGGATGATAAAGAAAAAATGCAGGAACGGGTGAATGATGTATTAGATAAAGTAGGCCTTCAGACTAAAGGATTTAAAATGCCGCATGAACTTTCGGGTGGCGAGCAGCAGAGGGTGGCTATAGCGCGCGCCATGCTCAACGACCCTGAAATAATACTGGCCGATGAGCCTACCGGTAACCTTGACCCTGAAACATCGGAAGATATTATGAAGCTGCTTATAGATATAAGTAAAACAGGGCGTTCCGTAATATTTGCGACGCACAATGTATTACTTGTACAACGCTTTCCGGCGCGTACACTGCGTTGCGAGAAAGGAGAAGTGCTTGAAGAAAACCAGCAGCCAAAACCTGATACTGTTTAATAACTTTTTATGAGCGAAGGAAAAGTAGAAACACATATTAAAGATGGAATTGCCACGGTGCAATTCATGCACCCGCAAAGTAATTCCCTGCCCGGCGTTTTATTAATGAACCTTGCCGCTGAAATAGAGAAAGCAGGCAATAATAAAGATGCAAAGGTTATTGTACTGAAGAGTGAAGGTGAAAAGACCTTCTGCGCTGGCGCTTCTTTCGATGAACTTATTTCAATTAATGACCTTGCTACGGGAAAAAAATTCTTTTCAGGTTTTGCAGCGGTAATAAATGCCATGCGCAAAGCACCGAAGTTTGTCGTTGCCCGTGTACAGGGCAAAGCAGTGGGTGGTGGCGTAGGGCTTGCAGCAGCAGCCGATTATACACTTGCCACAACTGAGGCATTAGCAAAACTCAGCGAACTTAATGTAGGTATAGGGCCTTTTGTAGTTGGCCCTGCCGTTGAAAGAAAGATAGGCACTTCAGCATTTTCATCCATGTCGATAAACGCGGGAGAATGGATGAGCGCGGAATGGGCACGAGAAAAGGGATTGTATGTAAATATATATCCCACCATAGCAGAACTGGATAAAGCAGTGGATGAACTGGCAGGTAAACTTGCACAGAGCAACCCGGAGGCGATGGAAATGCTGAAAAGGGTGTTCTGGAAAGGAACCGAGGATTGGGATAAGCTTTTGAGCGAACGCGCTGAAATGAGCGGTAAGCTTGTACTATCGGACTTTACCCGTGACTTTATACAGAAATTCAAACAGGGAGTACGATAAAAGTTAAAAATGAAGAGTAGAGAATTAAAAATAGGATTACCATTTTACATTCTCCCTTATCAATTCTACATTCTATAGGATGCCTTACAAAGAGAAAGAAATAACCAAACTGTTTTACTCCATTGGCGAGGTTGCTGAAATGTTCGGGGTAAATGCCTCGTTAATACGTTTCTGGGAAAAAGAATTTTCTTCATTACTACATTTCTCAAAAGACACACGCGGTAACCGCCAGTTTACCGAGCAGGATATTTCAAAGCTGCGCATATTGCACGACCTTATAAAGGCCCAGGGATTTACATTGGAAGGGGCTAAAAAGCACCTGAAAGAAAAAGAAAACCGCCAGGAGGCAAATGATAAAGAAACCTTATACAAAACACTGGAAAAGATTAAAGCAGAACTTCTTTCATTAAAGAAAAAGGTCTCCTGATAAAATAAAAAAGGGAGAATTTCTTCTCCCCTTTTACAAATTAATTATCCTTCAGATTTATTTGCCTTCCACCGAGAACTTCACAATTTTAACACTGTTGCCGGTTAGTTTAAGGAAATAAGTTCCTTCAGCAAGTCTCGATACATCAAGGGTAAACTGGTTAACATTGCCGCTGACTTTTTGCTGCATTAATTCCCTTCCCGTCATATCGTATACGTTAATGGTTTGCAAAGCGAAAGTATTATCGCTTATAGAAATATTAAGCTTACTGCTGGCAGGAACAGGATATACCTTCACACCGGGGTCATAGGTGATAGCGTTAATACCGGTCGGGTTGTTAATGACTAAAGTATCTATTACAGTACATCCGGTAGAATCGGTTATTGAAACATAATATGTACCGTTACACAAGCTTGTAGCTGTATCAGTTGTTTGGCCTGAAGACCAGCTGAACGTATATTTCGACATGCTACCTAAAAGCTTTACCCATGCCGCAGAGCCGCAAGGGTTTGAATTCATAGTTGTGTCGTTAGCTACAATAAATGAAAGCGGTTGTGTAACTGTAATGGTATCTCTCAACCTGCAACGGTTAGAATCGCGTATGGTAACAATATATGTTCCGGCAGCTAATCCTGTAGCAGAATCGGTGGTGCTTCCACCCGCCGACCATGCGTATGTATATGGATGTGTACCACCATAAGCTGTTACATACGCACTTCCATTATTGCCATCGTAACAGGTTAGGTTAACTACCATGTTACTATCCGCCACTGCCGTGGCAGGCTGAGTAAGATTAACGGAAGCTGAATCCATACAACCATTAGCATCGGTTACAAGCACAGAATATGTGCCGGCAGCTCCTGTAATATTTGAGGTTGTAACCCCGGTAGACCAGGTATAGGTATAAGGAGAAGTTCCGCCGTTTACACCAACGGTAACTCTTCCGTTAGCTCCGCCAAAGCATGGTACATTACGTACATTAGTCATACTGTCGGTTATCATTGCAGGCTGAGTAATGGTAACTGTTCCTATCGCCTGACATCCAACAGAGTCTATAGCTGTAAAAGTATAGGTTCCCGCTGTAAGTCCCGAAGCAATAGTATTTGTTCCTCCGCTGGGCGCCCAGCTATAAGTATCAGCGCCTTTTCCACCTTTCACTGTATAGTCAGCAAGGCCTACCGAATTTCCGTAGCATTTCTCATTTGCCGAGTTAATAAGCGACACGGCAAGTGTAGTACTATCGGTAACAATTACTGCGATTGAATCTATACAGAAATTTGAATCGAGTATATTACATGTATAGCTTCCCACAGCTAGTCCCATAATTGTGTCGGTAGTTGCTCCCGTGCTCCAGAAATAGCTGTATGGGCTTGTTCCTCCACTGTCAACCACAACAGAAGCGGTTCCATTGCTGCCAGAACATGAAGAAGAAGTAATTTTTGATGTAATTGTCATTGGAGCGGGCTGGGTAATTGTAACAGTATCCTTACCGGTGCAACGATTAGTATCTGTTATGGTAATAATATACGTGCCGGCTGCAAGGTTCTGGCCTGAATCGGTAGTGCTTACATTAGGGTTCCAGGCATACCTGTAAGGAGGAGGAGCCTTAAACGGGGTTCCACCTATAGCGTTTACAACAACACTGCCATTGGTACCTCCGTTACACATATTATTAACCAACGAAGTATTGGTAGCGGTTATTGGCGGAGGTTGTGTAATATTAACCGTAACATTGGTTGAACATCCGTTTGAATCGGTTATGGTAACGGTATATGAACCCGCAGCCAGGCCATTAGCAATATCTATAGTATCAAGGCTAAAATTGGTGACTGTAGGCGACCAGGTATAGGTATAAGGTTTTGTGCCTGTTCCCGGTATAGGTGCCACCGCAGCAATAGCATTCGCTTGTCCAAAACATTTTTCATTTGTCTGGTAAATCACTGTACCAAAGAGTAGGCAAAATGTTGTTTTGTGTGAGGAAGAGTCGTTTGTAATTTCATTCTTAGCTGTGTTTGCAGGGTTGCCCGCATACGAATTGGCTGAAATTAAAATTAAAAAGCCGGCCAGGGATGCCATAAAGAACTTTGTAATTGTTTTCATGATTGTTTAATGTTAATTCAATTTAAACTGTTTCGAAGATGAATTTGAGTGTTGCGAATATAGTAAATAGAGGCGAAAATCATACATTTCCTTTTATTTAGCTGGGATACAGGCTATTTCTACTCAACAGCGGTTTTCAACATTTTACTGTTTATAAACTTTTTG
>Ga0206848_1041_pt1 | contig 37016 bp, 33 predicted proteins | sample Alteio_BWOrgCont_18_FD_152635 | JGI IMG/M metagenome (GOLD analysis project Ga0206848, IMG submission 152635) | Enriched cells from forest soil in Barre Woods Harvard Forest LTER site, Petersham, Massachusetts, United States -... | ecosystem: Environmental > Terrestrial > Soil > Temperate forest >...
TAAAATCCAGGATTACCTCCATAAGATTGAGTTTATCTCACCTTCCATGCGGGTGTTGGATTTGCTTTTAAAGATGCGGTCTACAGGCGAAAAAATAGTCCTGGTGGTTGATGAATATGGCGGAGTCGACGGTCTTTTAACCATGAGCGATCTTGTAGAAGAGATTGTGGGAGATATTCAAGACGTGGCGCAACTCACAGTTCCCCTACACTTTTTCCGCAGGCCTGATGGGGTTGTTGTCGTTGATGGACGCATGGATATTGAAGAACTCGAGGAAAAAATTGGATCGATCCGAACGCAAGACGAAAAGGAAGAGGATATTGATACCATCGGTGGCCTTGTGCTTAATTTAACCGATCGAATTCCTCAAAGAGGAGAGTTGATTACCCATCCTTCTGGAATAGAATTTGAAATTATTGAAGCTGATTCAAGGCGGATTAAACGTGTAGGTATTCATGGACTTTCCCACCGCACTGCTTAAACCCTGGGTACAACGAGGGACAGCCTTTCTTTTAGGAGGGCTAGGGGCCTTAGCCTTTGCTCCTATTTTTCTTTTCCCTGCCATTCTTCTGGCCTTCAGTGGAATATGGTTTTTTCTTGACAGAGCGATTGAAGAAAAATCCTCGCTTTGGAGCCTCTTTTGTCTTGGGTGGTGGTTTGGCCTTGGGCATTTTGCAGTTGGTCTTTATTGGATCGCTAATGCGCTTACAGTCGATCTGTCAGCCTTTTGGTGGGTCATCCCTTTTGCGCTTTTTGGGGTTCCTGCCATTCTTGGGGTTTTTACGGGAGTCTCTTTTGTTTTAACCAGGTTCTGGCCTTATAGAGGAATCAGCAGGGCCTTTGCTTTTGCTGCCATATGGGTGGGTATGGAATGGCTCCGAGGTCATATATTTACAGGATTCCCCTGGAATTTAGTGGGATATTCTTGGGCGTTTAGTTTGGAGATGGCACAAACTGCATCTCTTGGAGGTGTATATGCCTTAACCCTCCTCACCATACTGATGGCTGTTTCCTTAGGCTATTTGGTGGGAAGGCAGGCATTTGCCCGGAATGTAGCATTGAGTATTTACTTAATTGCAATACTCTTCTGGGTTTGGGGGAAAAATCGTCTCAATCATCCTGATGTTGTGGCTCCTCCTTCTTTAGCCATTCGTCTTGTGCAACCAAATATTCCTCAAACCCTGAAATGGGACCTTGCGAAAAGAGAAGAAAATTTTCAAAAACTCTTGAAATTAACAGCTCTTCCTTCCTCCCTTCCCTTGAAGGCAGTCATATGGCCCGAAACAGCAGCTCCTTTTTTCTTAGAACAAGATAATCCTCACCGTTTTATGGCCATTGAGAAAATGCCAAAGAATGCCCTCTTGCTTGCAGGATCTCTGCGCCGCACTTGGCCTAATGAGACGCCTTTTCAGGTTTGGAACAGTCTTCTTGTGATCAATGGGGCAGGGAATGTTATTGCTGCATATGATAAGTTTCATTTGGTTCCTTTTGGCGAGTATCTTCCATTCAGAAACCTTTTTGATGCCCTTTTTGGGGTAGGAACGATAAAAAAAATCACAGCTGGGACCATTGATTTTACAGCAGGTCCTGGACCTCGAACGATTGCCCTTCCAGAAGGGTTTCCTACATTTAGTGGCCTTGTATGTTATGAAGTTATCTTTCCAAGCGCTGTCATTAGTGTGACTGAGCCTCGTCCCGGATGGATGATTAATATTACAAATGACGGCTGGTATGGAAGGTCATCAGGTCCTTATCAACATTTAGAAATTGCCCGTTTCCGGGCAATTGAAGAAGGGATCCCTCTTGTTCGAGCTGCGAATTCAGGAGTTTCTGCTGTGTATGATGCCTATGGGCGAAACCAAGGCATGCTTGGTCTTGAGAAAGAAGGAGTGTTGGATGTGCTCCTTCCGACACCAACGCGTGAGATCCCTTTTTATGCCAAGTGGGGGGATTGGATAACCTTGTCCCTTGTCTTTGGAACGTTAATCCTGGCTTGGGTCTTTTCTTTTGGAGTCAGACGGTATGAATAACTTTATTTTTACAAGCGAATCTGTGTCGGAAGGTCACCCAGACAAGATATGTGATCAAATTTCGGATTCTATTTTGGATGCTTATCTACAGAAAGATCCCAATACCCGCGTAGCGGCGGAGACGGTCGTTGCTCCCGGACGCGTTCTTGTTTTAGGAGAAGTTAAGGATCCCCATCTTTTAACTCGCAAGCAAGTAGATGAAGTTGTTCGGGATCGTATTAGGACGATTGGATATGATGAAGGGAGTTTTGATTGGCGTACAGTGCAAGTTGAGGTTAGTTTAAATTCCCAATCCCCTGATATTGCCCAAGGTGTTGAAAATGAAGGGGCAGGGGATCAAGGTATGATGTTTGGCTATGCGACTCGGGAAAATGAGGCTCTTATGCCCACGCCCCTTTACCTAGCTCAAAACCTTCTGCGCCTGATGGCTGAAGATCGTAGGAAGGGCCTTCTCCCTGAACTTCGCCCTGATGGGAAATGCCAATTTTCCGTAAAATATGATCGCAATCAACCCATAGGAACAACCTCAATTGTGGTCTCTTGCCAACACCGGGAAGATGTTTCAGGAGAAAAAGTCAAATCTTTGATTCATCCTTATCTGGATAAAATCCTTCCAGAAGGATGGTTTTGTGGGGAAGAGGCGTTCCTTGTCAACCCGACTGGGCGTTTTGTTGTTGGCGGACCTGAAAGTGATGTTGGGTTTACAGGCCGGAAGATTATTGTAGATACCTATGGCGGGATGTCTCCTCATGGAGGAGGCGCCTTTTCAGGAAAAGATGCAACAAAAGTTGACAGGTCCGCTGCCTATATGGCCCGCTACATGGCTAAGAACATCGTTGCAACAGGACTTGCTGAACGGTGTACAATTCAAATCTCTTATGCCATTGGACGTGCCGATCCCACCTCCTTTTATATAAATACGCATGGAACAGGTCTTGTTCCTGAAAACCGTTTGGCTGAGGTTTTACAAGATGTTGTAGATTTAACACCACGAGGCATTCGAGAAAAACTAGGTTTAAACAAGCCCATTTATGCCCGCACAGCAGCCTATGGCCATTTTGGGCGAGAGCCTGAGCCGGATGGGGGTTTTTCTTGGGAAAAAGTCGACTTGGTGGATGACTTAAAGAGGGCTTTTTTATAAGAAATTTCTGAGTGAAATCCTTGAATTTATTACTTCAGAAAATCTTTTAGCTGGGATAATTTATCTTTCATCTGAGACAGTGCTTTCCCATCCTTAAGTTGCGATACAAGCAATCCCCCAAAAAAAGAAGCAAGAAGGATTTTATGGACGTTATTTTTTAGGATATTTTCCAGATCTATTTGTTTCGCCATGTTCTGAGCCTCATTGAAAATAGTATCAATAGGACGGGAACTTTTTTTTCGCCGTCCTAAAATAAGGACGATAAGCCCACCTACCAAAAATAAACCACTCATAACGGCACCACTTTCAATGTACCCTATTAATGGAATGAGGGCTTGGAAGAGAAAGAAAAGACCAAGACATCCTCCTATGAATAAAAGGAAATAACCTGCGATTTGTATCATAAAATACCTACCCCTTCCTTGCGGCTTAAAAAGATAGCTCACAATTTTTTGAAGGATAAAAATAATGCTGGCATTCATTTGGAGCGCTTCAAAAATGTTCCAATAACAAACCCAACCCCAAAGGCTACGGCGGCACAGGTGAGGGGTTTTTGTTTAATATAATCCTCAACCTGAGTTACCTTTTCACTTCCAAATTCGACAGCTTCATCCTTCACATGATACAGACGATCCATGGTTAAGAGATTCGAGAACTCGTGAAGAGCCTCTTTTAAATCTTCAAACACCTCAATGGTATTTGCTTTAATTTCTTCATAGTTTTCCTCAGTGGAGGATTTTAACTTTTTAAAAATGGCTTCAGCTTGCTTGAATTTTTCTTTTAAATCAGCTCTTTCTTCCATCAAATGTTCTTTATTATGAGCGTCATATTCTTTTAAGAGAGAGTCTATTTTTTTCACTTTATCTTGATATTTTTTCATGTTTGATTCCAAACTTTTAATATATTTTTCTTTGCTAGCCATATTGGTTCTCCTTTATCATGTTTATTGTACTTTTTAAGGCTTCTGCCTTTAAGTTGAAAATTGCTACTGACTTCTCCTGTCTTTCCCCTGCGCATCAAGGAAACTTTCTTTTTTAAGAATTTTAGGGAATATTGGTTAAGAATTGATGAATATGGGGAGAACCAATTTTTTTCCAAATCAGCTCAATGGGTTTTGATTCTCATCTAATTCATTGATAATGAATAGATATAGACTATTGATCATTATACAAGTTTCTAGTTAACTCTTGATATTGATATAAAATCCATGTAAATAGAGTATTGAAATTCATAACATTTCATAGCTATGTTTCTTACAATTTCATTTTAAGTAGTCTCATGATGCAACAGAAATTATTGCGTTCTTATGGTCGTCGAAAAGCTCGGAAATTACGAGACACGTCGCAAAAAGCCTATGAAGAGATTCTTCCTCTCATCAAACTTGATCCTACGAATAAATATTTTGAGACAAATCCCCAGGAAGTCTGGCTTGAGATTGGATTTGGGGGAGGAGAGCATTTACTCGCCCAATTGGACCAGAATCCGACTGTTTCAATGATAGGTTGTGAACCATTTATGAATGGGGTGGCAAAACTTCTAAGTCATCTGCGTGCTGAGGATTATGGGCGATTACGCATTTGGCATGATGATGTGAGATACCTGCTAGAGGAGTGTCCCCCCTCATATTTTTCGCGGGCCTTTATTTTGTTCCCCGATCCTTGGCCAAAAAAACGCCATCATCACAGGCGCCTCATTACAAAGGAATTTATGGAGAATTTGAGGAAGACCCTTGCGGATGGTGCTTTTTTACATATTGCCAGTGATGATGCTTCTTATGTGGAACAGATTCAATCTGTGCTTTATAATGACCCTAAGTTCATTTTGTGTGAGGGACCTTCCTCTCACAATCCTCAGTCATGGGAGCCTCGCCCTCCCGGGTGGCTTGCTACCCGCTATGAAGGAAAGGCCCTCGAGAAGGGAAAAAAGTGCGCCTATATGCGGTTCAAAAAAGGGAGATAACTCTATGAATTATTCGGTCTTACGAGCCCTTATGATAGGCAATGCCTTAGAATATTACGATTTTTTTCTTTATAGTTTTTTTGTTTCCATTTTATCCCCCCTCTTTTTCCCGGCCTCAGACCCCTTAACTGCCCTCATGATGGGCTTTGGAGTCTTTGCGGTAGGGTTTGTGGCAAGACCTATTGGAGCCCTTGTTTTTGGGCACTGGGGAGACAGGTATGGACGAAAAAAAGCCCTCTTTGGAACTCTCATTCTTATGGCCATGTCAACAATTGGAATTGGACTTCTCCCATCTTACGAGGGGATTGGTCTTGTAGCCCCTGTCTTGTTAGTTATCTTCCGCCTTCTTCAAGGATTTGCTGCAGGGGGAGAGGTCAATGGCGCGGCCGTCTTTGGACTTGAAAAGACAGAGACTCGGAAGAGGGGAATTGCAGGCGCTCTGATCATCTCATCAGCAGGAATTGGGGCTATTATGGCCACGTCCATGGGGGCCCTATTTACCCATGGGATTATGCCTGATTGGGCCTGGCGGGTTCCCTTCTGTTTAGGAGGGTTTGTTGCCTTTGTTGGCCTTTATTTAAGGCGGGCCCTCGATGAGAGTGAAATTAAACACCCTGTAACAGTTCCGCTCTTTGATGTTATTCAAAACCATCCGATCGCTTTTCTCAAGGCGATAGGGGTTGGCGGTTTCTTGCATGTCCCCTTTTACATTATCGTTGGCTATATGAATCCTACGCTCCATGCAGAAGGGGTGATTACGGGGTTTGAGTTGATGATTATGAATATGCTTGTCACCCTCGTTGGCGTCTTGGTTATTCCTCTCTTGGGATATGTTTCGGATAAACTGGGCCAGGGGCGCGTCATGTCTTGGGGTGCAATGGGACAAATGGCTTTGGCTTTACCTGTCTTAATGGTTTATACAGAAGGAAATCTCTTCCCCATTCTCTTGGTTCAAATGATGCTTCTCATGTTTGCTGAAGCCTTTATTGCCCCTTCGAATGCTTTCCTGAACACTCTTTTTCCCCCAGAGTGCCGGTATACGGGAGTAGCGTTTGGATCTTGTTTTGGAACAGCCCTTTTTGGGGGAACGACTCCTTTAATTTGTAGTCATCTCGCAAAAAACATTGGGCCCTTGTGGGGCCCAAGTCTCTATCTGATGGGAATGGCACTCGTTGGATTCGTTGCTCTCAGAGAATGGAAGCCAAGACTTGCCTTAGCTCGCAAGCCGGTCTGATTCATTAAGACTGGCAATAGCCCTCGCAATAAGGCGCATTTCTTCTTTGAGTTTCTTCAACAATTCTTCCCGATCCTCCCGTTGAGATTGAAGGGATAAGGACAGGGTCCGCTCAATATTCTGAAGGCATTTCTGGCTTTCGTCATCAAATCCTTGTGGAACATTTGAAAGGAGGGACTGGAGTTGAAGTTGTCCTTCAGCCAGTTTTACCATTAAAGCATGATGGGTTTTGTTCTGTTCAGATGTTGTTGCAACCGTATTAATGAGCTTATCTAACAAAACTGTTTTTTGACGTTCATTTTTCTCAGTCTTTTCCATCAGTTGGGCAAGCTGATCTATGGACTCTACATTTTTTGTAAGGAGGGCTTGCAGAAATCCAAGAGGGGCTGATGATGAGGTGGAGGCCTTCTCGTTTTTGTAAGACCGGGATGTGAGGTAAAAATCAACCTCATTTAAAAAGCGAGAATAGGCGTGCCCCACTTGAAGTTCAATGAAACCAATAACCAAAGATCCTCCAAGCCCAAAGAGGGACGAGCTAAAGGCTGTTCCCATGCCTGTTAATGGATTTTCAAGGCTTTTCTTAAGGAGAGTTAAGAAATCAGCAGAGTAGGAAACTTCTGATGGCATTTTTTGGATCAAATGGGTAATGGAGACAATGGTTTGAGAAAGCCCCCAAAAAGTTCCTAAAAGCCCGAGAAAGACTAATAGTCCAATAAGGTAACGCGGAAGAACACGTTCATTCTCAAGCCGGTCAGCGAGAGAATTCACAAGCCCGCGGGAAAGCTGAGGATCAAGATCTTTTTTTCTTTCAGATGAAAAGGAAAGAATCGGCTCAAGGAAAAAAGCTTGCTGCAGGGATGAAAAACTCCATTGACCTTGTTTTAAATCTTCAAGAACTTCTGTGTCTTTTTTAAGGCGTAAGAGTTGATAAACCGCATATCCGATACCCGCAAGGGTTAAGGTAAGGATTACGGCATTTAAACCTGGATTACTCATGAAAATTGATTTCAGGGATTTCATAAAACAAATCCCAAGGCCAATAAGAGTGAGGAGAGTCAGGCCAATACGGAGGAAGTATGGTTGAAGTTTCATCTTGTATCCTTTCCTTAAAACAGGGGTATCTTACTCCTTCCCTTTAAAACTGCAAGGGCCGGGGATCGTCCGCAAAGGTATTATAAAGTCTCGAATCGGTTTCTTCAACACAGGGGTCTTCAACAATATGGGCCGTAAGGAAAATGACAAGTTCCGTGACTTTCCTTTCATCATCCTTTCCTTTGGCCAGTTCTCCAAAAAAAGGAATACTGTCAATGAGAGGAACTGAAGCGCTTGTATTCGTTGACCTGTCTTCCATAAGACCGCCCATAATCAGGATTTGCCCTGACTTCATCTTCAAAACTGAGTCAAGTTCACGAACCTGAACCACAGGGACCGTGGATTTCACCTTTTGATGAGATTTGATGGCAACGGCTGGATCTTCAACTTCTTTTTGAACCCGAGAGATAGTCGGGCGGAGGGCCATGGTAATTTCCCCCGTCTCAAGATCAACGGAAGGTTGAACAATCATGACAAGCCCAATGGGGACCGTCATGGCATCACTTGAAATACTTTCCACATCTGGTTTTCCTTCTGCTTGAAAATAGCGATCAAATTCGAGATGGAAAAAGACTTCATTTGTGGCCACTTTCAGCATAGCAGGCTGGTTATTCATCACCGTCAGGCGAGGATTCGAAAGGGTTCGAATCGTACCAAACTTTTTGACCATGTTTAAAATGGCTGAAAACTTTTCATGCTCAACGGCAAAAGTAAATACATCCCGAGCAGGATGATGATGATCATGGTTTGACAGGGCTCCCAAGGGGGCTTTGAGGTGGATATCTCCCCCCAGTTGGCTCCAATTAATACCGCTTTTATATTCTTGATCCAAAGTCACTTCAATAATTTTGGCTTCAATAATAATTTGGGCCGCAATCGCTTCTTTCAGTTTTTTAAGATAGTCTTTCACGTTATGATGTTGTTCTGCCGTTCCTGTTACGACAAGAAGTCCTGCTTGTTTATGGAAGGCATAAAGTGGGGACGCCTTTTCAAAAGAAGGCATAAGAATGATCTTGAGGTTTTTCTCAAGCTCCATCCAAAAATCAGTATGGCTTTGTCCCAAAAGGAGACTCTCAGAGCCATTATCCGTCCTCCCTTGACTCTCAAGAGGAGAAAATACATCCGTTGATACCGAAATTCGGTTTTCACTTTTGCGAGATTGATTTAAAAACTGAATGTTATAGCTCACAAGATAAGGTTCATCTGGTTCAATAAGAATACGATTCTTCTCAATATGAAATCTTAGATTTGTAAGGGTGCAAATGTCTTTAATGACATCCATGAAAGGTGTCTGATGAACATGATAAAAAATACCTCCGGAATCGAGCATAATTTGAGGACTTAAGACCATTCCCACCCCTGCTTTCCGCCCCAGTTCCATCAGGGCTTCCTTAAGGGGAATAGATTCTGAAAGACTTAAGGAAACCTTCTTTTCCATATTGGGTGTGAGAGGAGGAGGTTTTGAAGTGGGCTGGGGTTTAGGGTGAAAAGAAGGTCTCTGAATTTGCAAATTTGGTTTAGTTATTTTTTCATAATCCTCTTTCTGAAGCTTAAGACTTGGATCATGAAACTGCCGATGTTCAATAAGATCACAGCCTGATAATATAATTAAGATGCAGAAAAATAACAGTCTTTTAATGGTAGACATAACACCTCCCTAGTTTTTAAGGAAGTGTAAAATAAGTGAAGCAAATATTTCAAGATGAAAAACTTATGGTCTTACTTTCCCTTTAAAAAACACGGAATCGACAGGGCAGAGTACAAATTCAGAAGGAAGCTCCTCCTTTGAAATCCGCGAGAATCCATGTTTTTCATAAAAACGTTGGGCGGCCAAAAACTTATCTGTCGTCCCTAAATACAAGGTTTCAAAATTATGTTTGAGGGCTGCTTTGAAAAGAACGTCCATGAGTTTTTGAGCAACCCCTTTTCCTCTATATCTTTGGTCAACAAAAAACTTTTTAATCTCACCCTCTTTAACATTAATTTTCTTTAAACCAATGCAACCAATGACTGAACCTTGATCATCTATGGCATACCAAAAATTAGAGGTATTATGGTAATAATATTCTTCTTCCGCTCGTAAAATCCCATCATTGATATCAGGGGAAATTGGAATAAAAAATTCATTTCTTTGAATAGTCTCAATCATAGCCATGATTTGCTTTCGAAGCGCGCGAGAGGTTGAGAGGGTATGGATTTTAACTTGTTCTCGCATAAGCCGTCCCTTCTCTAAGGCTTCTCCATATTTGTGGATGGCGCTAATGATGTGATTTTGGTCTTCTTCACTTAAAAACTCAAATGCCCCTATGATTTTTTCATTTGAAAATTCATCAATGTAGTGGAGCTCATGCTGTCCTTTTTCTGTAAGAGAGAGATATTTTTCCCGCTTATCACTCCCTTCACGAAAGGCGACAAGCTTGTCTTCGATAAGTGTATTAACGATCCGCGACATCGCTGAGGTTGATATAAGAAGACTATTCCCAAGCTTAGAGATAGTCATATCAGGCTCCTTTGAAATCTCAATCAAAGCATGCCAATAGGACGTTGTTTTCTTTCCTTTGTTAAATTGGAGCATGCCAAGTTCCCGAATCAACTTGCGGGAATGGTGTCTAAGGGTATCAATTTTCTTTTCTTTCATATGCTTATCCAAAAGAACTTGCTTCATAAAATTATTTTAATAAAAATGCTTGCAAAATGCAACTACTTTTTGTAATAATGTTTCACGTGAAACAATGGAGAATGATATGCAAACCCAATTGTCTTATTTTGAAGATAGCTACAAGTTTATGGATCAAGCAAGAATTCTTGTGAGTGATCGGGATGAAATAGGTCCTTATTTAATTCTCAACAAAACCATTTTTTATCCCCAAGGTGGAGGACAACCTTCTGATCAAGGGATATGTGACGGGGAAGGGATTAACGTTCCTATTCGCCTTGTGAAGATGAAGGGATCTGAAGTCCGTCATTACACTGATCAAGACTACAGTCAGATGGTAGGAAAAGAGGTCCAGTGTCGAATTGATCAAAACCTTCGGATTCTGCATGCCAAGCTGCATACAGGGGGACATTTACTGAGCAATGTCCTGGAAAGTTTGTATCCTCATTGGAAGGCAGCAAAAGGTCATCATTTCCCTGGGCAAAGTTATGTGGAATTTATTTCAAAAGAGGGACGATATGCCCAAATTGATGCGGATTTGCTTCAAGCAAAACTACAAGAAATTATTAAAAAAGGATTGGCGCTGGAAGTCTCTCAAGTCCCGAGTGATCAACTGAAAGAAGTTTGTCCTGATTTGCCCTATACCATTCAGAGTGAGGGTCCAATACGCTTGATCCGTATTGGAGACTTTCCTTTTTCTCCCTGTAGTGGAACCCATCTGAAAAGTTTAAAAGAACTAGAAGGAATAACCATTACCAAATCCAAGATTAAGGATAGGGTGTTAAAGGTCAATTATGATGTTAAGTAACATGGATTTTCAAACCTACATATCGGTTCTAGAAGTATCAGGGCTTCTGCTGATAGCCCTGATAAGCCCTGGTCCTGACTTTGCTGTGATTGTCCGAAATAGCCTGGTTTATTCACGTAAAGTCGGGCTCATGACAGCCTTAGGGATTGCTCTTGGGTCGCTTCTCCATGTGTCCTATACGTTATTTGGTTTAGGGTTGATCATCCGTGAATCGAGCTTGATGTTCCTGATGGTTAAGTTTTTAGGGGCTGCTTATTTGTTTTATATTGGGTATTTGGGGTTGCGGGCAAAAAAGACGGGGCTTGCCTTAGGAGATATGCAGCAGAAACAAGAAATGTCTTCACTTTCCGCTTTGGGGTCGGGGTTTTTAACAAATGCCTTAAATCCAAAGGCCATGTTATTTTTTATCAGTCTATTTTCCGTTGTGATTCCGTCAAATATGCCCTTATCCGGTATGTTTTTGTGTGGATTAATCATCTTCCTTGAAACATTGGTGTGGTTTAGTTTTGTTGCCTTTTGTCTTTCAGGCAAGAGAACGCGAGAAAAATTTAACGCTGTCAGTCATTGGATTGAGCGCCTCATGGGGGGGATATTAATTTCCTTGGGCCTTAAACTCATTTTCACGGTATAATCCTATTTCCCAAGTTAGGATAGGATCTAAGAATGCTGCCATTTAACATGAATTTTCAAACTTACTTATCGATTTTGAGAAATGAGATTTCCCTTGACGCTTTTTATTAACTTTTTTATTTTTTCAATGTCATAAAATAGAGTTCATTGATGGAGAAAACGAACATGGGACATTGCAGAAAATTTCTTAGTTTCTTAACACTTATAACCATTTTTTGTATTGGAGGCGTATCTGCAAGACATAAACATACAGATGACATCGATGAAGGAGCTTCGAAAATACGTGTCAAACCTCTAAAAATGAGTAAAAAGGAACAGAAAGGATTAAGAAAATTAGCTAAAAAAGAGTTTAAAGATGAAAAAATTTCGAAAAGCAAAAGAAAATTATTAAAAAAGAATACTAAGAAAGAAAAAAAAGAAATAGCTGCAGAAAAAAGGAAGTCTAGACAGCTGGCAAAGAGAGCTCCTTCAGATAAGCCGTTGGATGTCCTAATCCCTCAAAGAGAGATTGAAGCTATAAACGCGAAGTTTACAGCAACAAAAAGCCGTAAACATGCCCTTTCCTATATGAAAAAGGTCCAAGCCATTAAACGGAAGTATCCAGAGACTATTGTTTCTCCCATGAAACTTAAAGTAACAAAGAAAAAAAAAGGATTATTAAAAAACTCTAAAAGTATAAAGTATTATGAGATGGGGCCTCATACAAATTATATAATTAGGAAATATTAAAGGTCACCTGATATTTATATCAAACAAAGTAATTTCAATAAGATATCGTCATTTCATTACCATTCAAAATAGGGTTTGATGATGGCCTTTTTGCCGCCTTTTTTAGTAAATTCTTTACTTTTTCTCATTTTAATAGGGATAAGTCTTAAGGATTTTAAAGATGGCATTATTCCAGATTTTCTTCTTGGAGGTCTTGCCATCCTTGGAGTTCTTCAATGGGGAGGGACCCATATGATGAGTGGCCTCGTTTTAGGTCTTATGGCCTATGGTCTTTACAAACTTTACCCTCTTGTGAGGAATCAAGAGGGGCTTGGGTTTGGAGATGTTAAATTGATAATGGTTTCTGGTCTCTGGCTTGAGATTTCTCTCATTCCCTTTTTTCTGATTCTTGCAGGAGGCTTTGGCATTGGAATTGGCCTTTTATGGCGAGTTTTAAAAAAAGAAATGCGGTTTCCTTTAGGACCGGCTCTTGCACTTGCGCTTGGAATTTGTATTGTAGGGGGTCAAAGTTTGTCAAAAGGAGTACCCACTATGGCACCTATTTTTTCAGGGCCCAGCCTTCCCCCTGCCTCAGGAAACAAGCCTGATTCCATTGTTGTCTTTCTCCATGGCTATGGGGCTAATGGGCATGATTTATTATCCCTTGGACATGTATGGAAGGATCTTCTTCCCAATACACTTTTTGTAGCGCCTCATGGGCCTGCTGTGAGTCAACTGTACCCTTCAGGTAATCAGTGGTTTGATTTATCTGATTGGAATCCTGATGCCCCATTTACGGAAAACCAAACTGCACGGATTATGACTGAAGTGCAGGCTCTCACACCAGCCTTTAATCAGTATTTGGATGATCTTTTAAAAACCCATAACTTACCTCCTGAAAAACTAGCCCTTGTTGGATTTTCTCAAGGAACCATGTTTGCCCTTCATATAGCCTTACATAGGCCTTTATGTGCCGCAGTTGTAGGATATTCAGGAGCATTTTTGGATGATCCGAAAGAGACAAAGATTGCGCGCCCCCCTATTTTCCTTATTCATGGAGAGGTCGATCAGTTAGTGCCAGCCCGTTTCTCACAGTTAGCAGAAGATCGCCTTAAGGCTCTGCAGGTACCTGTTTCCCTTGCCCTTATTCCAGGGCTTGACCATGGAATTGATGAAAAAGGACTTGCCATGGGCGGCATTTTTTTAAGAGATCACCTTTATAAAAATACCCAGTCTGACTTGTGGGAGCGGGCGAAAGAGAGTAATAATTAACGGACCAAAAAAGGAAAAAACCGCATGAAACGACCAAAAATTGCTCTTGTTGGAGCCGGTCAAATTGGAGGAACTTTAGGCTATCTCATTGGGCTTAAACACCTAGGGGATATGGTCCTGATTGACATTGCTGAAGGGACTCCTCAAGGCAAAGCCCTTGATATTGCGGAAGCCTCTCCCATTGAAGGATTTGATGGGGAATTTAAAGGATCCAATAATTACCAAGACCTGGAAGGGGCAGATTTAGTTATTGTCACTGCGGGTGTGCCACGGAAACCGGGAATGAGCCGGGATGATTTGCTCAGCATTAATGCTAAAATCGTTCGGGAAGTTGGCGAAGGGATTCGAAAGTATTGTCCTCAAGCCTTTGTCATTGTGATTACAAATCCCCTCGATGTCATGGTTTGGGTTATGCGAGAAACAACGGGCCTTCCTCATCAACGCGTTGTGGGGATGGCAGGTGTTCTTGATAGTGCTCGGTTTCGGTATTTCTTAGCTCAGGAATTTAAGGTTTCCGTTGAAGATGTGTATGCTCTTGTCCTGGGTGGGCATGGGGATGCCATGGTTCCCATGGTCAGGTATTCAACAGTTGCCGGGATTCCCCTTCCTGACCTTATTAAGATGGGCTGGACGACTCAAGATCGTATAGATGCGATTGTTAAACGGACTCGTGAAGGAGGGGGGGAGATTGTGAACCTGCTTAAAACGGGTTCTGCTTTTTACGCGCCAGCATCCTCTGCGATCGCCATGGCTGAGTCTTATTTAAAAGATAAGAAGCGGATTTTCCCTTGTGCTGCTTGGCTCACAGGACAGTATGGCATTCGTGATCTTTATGTTGGTGTACCGGTTGTTATTGGAGCGCAAGGAGTTGAACGCATTATTGAACTCCAATTCAATGCGGAAGAACAAGCCATGTTTGATCATTCAGTTAAGGCTGTTCAAGATTTAACAGCCGCCGTTCAGTCCTTAGATCAAAAGGCGGTTTCTTAAAATGAACATTCACGAATATCAAGCAAAAACACTTCTTAAATCCTTTGGAGTTTCCATTCCTCAAGGCGGCGTTGCCTTTACAGCTCAAGAAGCAAGAGAAGTTGCGGAAAGAGTTGGTGGTTCACTCTGGGTAGTTAAGGCTCAAATTCATGCAGGCGGACGTGGAAAAGGCGGTGGCGTCAAGCTTGCAAAATCCTTAGAAGAAGTGAGCGCAATTGCAGACCAGATACTGGGTATGACCCTTATAACTCCACAAACAAGCAAAGAAGGCCGTCTTGTGCGCAAAATTTATGTGGAAGAAGGATGTGCTATCGCTCGTGAATTCTACATAAGTCTTTTAATTGACCGCACCACCTCTCGCCTTACCTTTCTGGCTTCAACCGAAGGGGGCATGGAAATTGAAGAAGTGGCAAAAACCCATCCTGACAAAATCATTAAAGTGACAGTCGATCCAGTGACAGGATTTCAACCTTTCCATGGGCGGGATATTGCCTATGGCCTTGGGCTCAAAGGAGATCAGGTGAAAGAAGCGGTCCGCTTTGCCAAAGGACTCTATGATGCTTTCGCATCTCTTGATGCAAGCCTTGTAGAAATTAACCCCCTTGTTCTGACGAAGGACGGTAAACTCCTCGCGCTTGATGCCAAGATGAGTTTTGATGACAATGCTCTCTACCGTCATCAAGATATAGAAGACATGCGCGATCCTAATGAAGAAGACCCTGTTGAGCGTCAAGCCGCTTTGAATGAACTGAGTTATATCAAGCTAGATGGAAACATTGGCTGTATGGTTAATGGTGCGGGTCTTGCTATGGCAACCATGGACATCATCAAGCTTTATGGGGGAAACCCTGCGAATTTCCTGGATGTTGGAGGAGGGGCTCCCCGTGAGCGCGTGATTGAAGCCTTTAAAATTATCCTCTCTGATCCCCATGTCAAAGGCGTTCTTGTAAATATCTTTGGGGGCATTATGCGATGTGATATCATCGCAGAAGGCATTGTGGCAGCTGTGAAAGAAATGGCCCTCCGAATTCCTTTAGTAGTTCGACTTGCAGGAACAAATGTGGACCTTGGTAAAGAGATCTTTCAAAAATCAAAACTCCCTATTATTTTCCTTGATGATATGTCAGAAGCCGCCAAACGAATTGTTGAAGAAGTGAAGGAGGCGGCCTAATGTCAGTTCTTGTCAATTCATCAACTAAGGTCATTTGTCAAGGTTTTACAGGCTCTCAAGGGACTTTCCACTCAGAACAAGCGATTGCTTATGGAACAAAAATGGTGGGTGGAGTTACTCCGGGAAAAGGCGGGAGTCGTCATTTAGAGTTGCCCGTTTTTGACACAGTTGAAGAAGCGGTTCGCAAAACAGGGGCGACGGCCTCTGTCATCTATGTTCCAGCGCCTTTTGCAGCGGATGCGATTCTGGAGGCCATTAATGCTGAAATCCCTCTAGTTGTTTGCATTACGGAAGGAATTCCCATTTTAGACATGATGCAGGTTAAGCGGGCATTGAGTGGCTCAAAAACGCGCCTGATTGGCCCCAATTGCCCAGGGATTATTACACCCGGGGAATGTAAGATAGGTATTATGCCAGGGTATATCCATAAACCAGGCCGTGTTGGAGTGATTTCACGCTCTGGAACCTTAACTTATGAAGCCGTGGCTCAAACAACGGCTGTAGGATTGGGTCAATCCACTTGTATTGGCATTGGAGGCGATCCCATACCTGGCACAAGTTTTGTGGATTGCTTAGACCTTTTCCACCGTGATCCAGGAACTGATTCCATTGTTTTGATTGGTGAAATTGGAGGGACGGCTGAGGAAGAAGCTGCTGCCTTTCTCAAATCCCTTAAAAACCCTAAACCCGTTGTGAGTTTTATTGCAGGAATGACAGCTCCTGCTGGGCGAAGAATGGGCCATGCGGGTGCAGTCATTTCCGGCTCCCAAGGAGGCGCCCAAGAAAAAATTGAAGCTTTAAGAAGCGCAGGTGTTGTTGTTGCAAATTCCCCTGCAAAAATAGGCCAAACTTTGTATGAAGTTTTACAAGGGGGAGCCACAAAATGGGTTCAAGTCTGATGGTAAGTTCTAAAAACCACTCTTCAACCTGGGCAGATATCAGCCGAACTTTTCTAACAGGAGACAATGCTCTCTACGTTTCTCGGATTTATGCTTCATATCTCGAAGATCCTAACTCAGTCAGTCTGGAATGGCGTCATTTATTTTCTTCTTTGGGTGATTCTGAAGCCGAGGTTTTAAAGGATCTTTTAGGACCCAGCTGGGCGAAACGCCCTTATCTCGAGGAAAAACCAGCGCCTGCTGCTCCTCTTCTTCAAGCTCCGGAAGCACCAGAAGATTTTAAAGTTGCGATTTTAGATTCAATCCGAGCCATTATGCTCATCCGAGCATATCGGGCACGGGGACATATGATTGCGAACCTGGATCCACTCAGGCTTGTTCAAAAGGACTATTATCCTGAATTGGATCCCAAAACCTATGGGTTTACTGATAATGATTATGATAGACCCATCTTCATTTATGATGTTTTAGGACTGCCCTATGCAACGCTTCGTGAAATCATTGAGCGGCTCCAAAAAACATACTGTGGAACCATTGGTATTGAGTTCCTTCACGTTCAAGATCCGGATCGAAAGCTATGGCTTCAAAAAAGGGTCGAAGGTGAAGGAGAATTAGGCCTGGCTGAGCCTATTCATGATGTGAAATGGAAAAAGCGGATTCTTAAGGAACTTATTACAGCAGAGGCGTTTGAGCAGTTTTTACATATCAAATACCCGGCTGCCAAGCGTTTTGGCCTTGATGGCGGAGAAAGTCTTATCCCAGGACTCGATGAGATGTTGCGGAAGTCTTCTGAACTTGGAGTTGAAGAAGTGGTTCTAGGGATGGCCCATCGTGGTCGATTGAATGTTCTTTCAAACATCATGGAAAAACCTTACAGGGCCATTTTTTCAGAATTTCAAGGAGCAGCTGTATTGCCTGATCAGGTCCAAGGTTCAGGGGATGTTAAGTATCATTTGGGGACCTCAACAGATCGCGAGTTTGACGGAAGAAAAATACATCTTTCATTGACTGCAAATCCCTCTCACCTAGAAGCCGTTGATCCTGTTGTTGTCGGAAAAGTTCGCGCGAAGCAAACCCAATATAATGATCAGGAAAGATCCAAGGTTATGGGTCTTCTTCTTCACGGAGATGCGGCCTTTGCAGGCCAAGGAATTGTTGCAGAAACCTTTATGATGTCCCAACTTCATGGATATCAAACAGGGGGCACTTTCCATGTCATCATAAATAACCAAATAGGATTTACGACAGCGCCTGCTTTTGCACGTTCTTCAGCTCATTGTTCTGACCTAGGAATGATTGTTCAAGCCCCTATCTTTCATGTCAATGGGGATGATCCTGAGGCCGTTGTCAAAGTCATGCGTCTTGCAGCAGAGTATCGATCTACCTTTAAATCTGATGTGGTTGTGGATCTCGTGTGTTACCGGCGCTTTGGTCATAATGAGACAGATGAACCTGCCTTTACTCAACCTCTGATGTACCAGGCTATTCACGCGCACCCCTTTATTAGCCAAGTTTATATTCAAAAACTGCTTCAAGAAGGGTCTTTAAAGGAAGATGATGTGTTGGCCATTGAGCGCCTGATTGAAAGGAAACTACAGGAAAATTATGAAGAATCTCTTTCTTATAAGCCTTCAAAAGCGGACTGGCTCGCAGGTAAATGGGAAGGTTTCGCACCAAAAACGGGGAAAGAATCTCTTCCTGTTACAGGCGTTAAAAAGGACACCCTTATTTCAATTGGAAAGGCTTTATCTCAACTCCCAGAAGGATTCCACCTTCACCCAAAACTGAAACGATTCTTATCGGCCCGCCTTCAAATGGTGACAGAAAATCATCCTATTGATTGGTCCATGGCCGAAGCCCTTGCCTTTGGGTCTCTGCTTGTGGAAGGTCACCTTGTTCGACTCAGCGGCCAGGATAGTGGCAGAGGGACTTTTAGCCAACGCCATGCCGTCTTGAGAGATCAGGAAACGGAGGAAAAGTATATTCCTCTTAACCATATTTCTAAGGCCCAAGCTCAATTTGAAGTATGGGATAGTCCCCTTGCAGAAATGTCTGTATTAGGATTTGAGTTAGGATATAGCCTTGCAGAGCCACGAGCCCTTGTGATCTGGGAAGCCCAGTTTGGGGATTTTGCCAATGGGGCTCAGGTGATAATTGACCAGTTTATTTCTGCAGGTGAAGCCAAATGGCTAAGGATGTCAGGTCTTGTGATGCTTTTGCCTCATGGATATGAGGGACAAGGGCCTGAGCATTCTTCAGCACGTCTTGAAAGGTTTCTCCAACTGAGCGCTGAAGATAATATGGAAGTTGTGAATTGTACAACGCCCGCCAATTATTTTCATGCCTTAAGGCGGCAAATACATAGGAACTACCGCAAGCCTTTAGTTGTTATGACACCGAAAGGATTACTTAGGTATAAACCAGCTGTTTCAGCCCTTTCGGATTTTGATACGGTAAGTCATTTTAAGAAAGTCATTCCCGATTCCATGACTGCGACATCTTCCATGAAGCGGGTTATTTTATGCTCTGGTAAAGTTTATTATGACTTGATACAAAAGAGGGAAGAATCAAACATTAAAGATATTGGCATTATAAGGCTTGAGCAACTCTACCCGTTTCCTCATCAAGAGCTCGTGGATCTTCTGAAGTCTTATTCAAAAGCCGATGTTATTTGGTGCCAGGAAGAGCCTCAAAATATGGGAGCGTGGGCCTTCCTTGATCGGCGTCTAGAAGCTGTGTTGCTTGAAGCGAAGGTAAAGGCCAAAAGACCTATTTATGTGGGACGCCCTGAGTCAGCCTCCACGGCAACAGGTCTCTTAAGCCGCCATATCTTTGAACAAAACCTTCTCGTCAGCCAAGCGCTCAATCTTGTGAAGTGAGGAAAAAATGACTAAAAAAAACTCTCACCCTGCTCAAAAAGACATTATCGTTCCTGTTATGGGGGAATCCATCACAGAAGCAACGATTGCTCGATGGCTTAAAAAGGAAGGAGAACCGGTTACAATTGACGAACCGGTCGTTGAGCTTGAAACTGATAAAGTCACCCTGGAAGTTGGCTCTCCTGTGACAGGGACTCTTTCAGAAATTCTTGCCAAACAAGGGGCATCTGTTGAGATAGGGGCTGTTCTCGGTCATGTTACGCCAGGGGAAGGACGTTCCCAGAAGGAAATACCTCAAGTCAAAAAAGAAGTTGCTTCTCCATCTCCTATTTCAGAAGAAGTTCCTCTTTCTCCCTCAGTTAAAAGACTCATTTCAGAAGCGAAACTTGATCCCCGCCAAATTCAAGGGCATGGAAAAGGAGAGCGCCTGACCAAATCTGATGTTCTTGCCTTTTTGGATAAAGAAAAACTGGAGGAAGCTGAGGAGGAGCCTCTTCCTCAACTAAAACCTTCTGCAAAAAAAGAGACCAGAGTTGAAAGAGTCCGTCTCAGCAAGTTGCGGCAGCGGATTGCTGAACGCCTAAAAGAAGCCCAAAATACGGCTGCAATCCTGACAACCTTTAATGAAGCCGATATGACAAATGTCATTGCCTTGCGGACCCAGCTTAAAGAGTCATTTGAGAAAAGGCATGGGATAAGGCTAGGCTTCATGTCCTTTTTTGTCAAAGCCGCGATTGTGGCTCTCAAAGAAATTCCTGCCGTTAATGCAGAAATTGAAGGGGATGAACTGATTTACAAAAACTATTATGACATTGGTATTGCTGTAGGAACGCCTCAAGGTCTTGTCGTTCCTGTTGTACGTGATGCAGATAAAAAGAGTTTTGCTCAAATTGAAAAGGACATTTCAAGCCTCAGTCAAAAGGCACGGGATGGAAAGTTGGCCCTTCAAGATCTTCAAGGAGGAACATTTACCATCACGAACGGTGGGTTATATGGGTCTTTGATGGCAACGCCTATCCTTAACCCTCCTCAATCAGGGATTTTAGGGATGCATAAAATTCAAGACCGGCCTGTTGCGATTAATGGAAAAGTTGAGATTCGTCCCATGATGTACCTGGCCCTTTCCTATGATCATCGCATCATTGATGGGAAAGAAGCTGTAACATTTCTTGTTCGCATTAAAGAATGCATTGAAAACCCTGAACGAATTTTGCTGGATGTATAATTATGAAACAAAACAAGGCTGATCTTATTGTTATTGGGGGAGGTCCTGGCGGATATGTGGCTGCAATTAGAGCAGCTCAACTCGGGATGAGTGTCCTTTGCGTAGACAAACGGAAAACCCTTGGGGGGACTTGTCTCAATGTAGGCTGTATCCCTTCAAAAGCCTTGCTTTATTCCTCTCATCAATATGATAAAGCAGAGCATCATTTTGCTGACCTTGGTATTAAAATTGGGAAGCTGTCCCTTGATCTTGACCAAATGATGACTCAGAAAGACAAGGTTGTTGAGCAACTAACCAAGGGCATTGATTTCCTTTTTAACAAAAATAAGGTGACGCGTCTTGAAGGAACAGCCCGCCTTCGCTCTCCAAGTGAGGTTTCTATTAAAACAGAAAAAGGGGAAGAAATCTGGCATGCTGGCCAGATTCTTATTGCTACAGGATCTGAAAGTGCCTCTCTTCCCGGCATTAAGATTGATGAAAAGAAAGTTGTGTCCTCGACAGGGGCCTTGAGCCTTAAGAAAGTTCCTGAATCCCTTATTGTTGTTGGGGGAGGGTATATTGGCCTTGAGATGGGCTCTGTCTGGCGCCGTCTCGGCTCAAAGGTCACAGTTGTTGAGTTTATGGATCGCATCGTTCCCCAAATGGATATAGAAGTTGGAACGGCCCTTCAAAAAAGTCTGACCAAACAAGGGATATCTTTTAAACTTTCCTCAAAGGTCTCCGCTATTAAAGAAAAGAAAGAAAAACTTTCGGTAGAAATTGAATCTTCTTCTGGGGATGGGGATGCTTTGGAGGCTGATATCGTCCTCATAGCAACAGGCCGCAAACCTTATACGCATGGCCTTGGCCTTGAAGATATTGGCGTTGCCCTTAATGAAAGAGGGTACATTGTTGTGGGTGAGCGATATGAAACCTCCATCACCGGTGTCTATGCCATAGGCGATGTGATTCCAGGACCTATGCTGGCGCATAAGGCTGAAGAGGAAGGCATAGCAGCCGTAGAAGCCATGGCAGGGGAATATGGCCATGTGAATTATGGGGTCATTCCTGCTGTCATTTATACAAATCCTGAGGTGGCCTCCGTTGGAAAGACAGAAGAGGAACTGAGGGATGCAGAACATGCCTATAAAGTTGGCAAATTCCCTTTCCTTGCCAATAGTCGGGCAAAAGCCATCGGAGAGGCGGAAGGGTTTGTGAAAATCCTTGCAGATGCGCACACGGATCAGGTCTTAGGGGTTCATATCATTGGTCCTGATGCAGGCACCTTAATTGCAGAAGCAGCCCTCGCCATGGAGTTTTCCGCTTCTTCTGAAGATATTGCAAGAACGTGCCATGCTCATCCAACCTTAAATGAGGCCGTTAAGGAAGCAGCCTTTGCAGTGGACGGAAGAGCGATACATATATAATGGGTGAATTTCTGCTTGAGAGTTTTTAATATTGGCTTATAATACTTAAAATTAATTAATATTTAAGGAGAGGCTCATGAAAAAATTTTATACCTTTTTATTTACATTAATAACTATTCTATCCCCTATTTTTAATTGTAAAGCCAATGATTTCTCAGGCGGATGTTGGACTTCAAGATCTACAATCTGTTATCAGAATGGGACCCAAGGTCAATCGGGTTACGCTGAAGGGTGCTGTTGTCCTGATGTTGGTGTTACTAGTACTTGTGATTGGAATGCTACATGTGGAAAAATACCTGCAGGCCAGGTGGATGCTTGTGGGTGTACTTCGTCAGATGATCCTAACTGCATACCAACATATTGCGGAAGTTGTTCAACTCAACCATCAAAAAAGAAAACCCCGACCTCAAAACCCCGGCCCTGATAGATAGGCATTAAAAGCTGATTGGGGCTAATGCGTAAAATGATGAGGTACTTAGAGTTAATGGCCTAGGGGGAATCCTCAAAAAAGGACCAGGCAAAAAAGTCCACTTCTCCAAAAGAGAATACGAAGCACTCCCCTAAATAAAGGCTTCACACTATAACTTACATATGAAGATCGGCCTTATACAAATCTCCGAGGAAATTACATAGTGCTTTGAAGCCCTTGGTGAACCTTCCTCCTCACCTGAAAGATCTCGACATTTTTCTTGACCAGGTCCTAACTCAAGAAAAGGAGGGATATAGGATTGCGGCTATTTTTGAGGAGGGGAAAGTTGCAGCCTGTATAGGGTATCGGATCATAACCATGCTGGCATGGGAAAAAAATCCTGTATATTGACTGACTTAATTACAAGAAAATCCTTCAGGGGAAAAGGATATGCAGGAAAGCTCTTAGATTATGTTATTCAAGAAGCTAAAGCCAATAAATGCGACTAAGTTCATTTGGAGACTGGCTTTACACGCCATACAGCACATCGAACCTATTTGAACAAAAGATTGAGTTAAACTGCCACCACATAGCTATTCACATAAAGTTCTTAAGAAACCCTGGCTCCCCGGGACGGACTCGAACCGCCGACCCAGTGGTTAACAGCCATAAAAATTAATGTTTTACGAAACTTTATCAAGTTAAATAATCCTTTACAGATCAATATGTTCAGGCCATATTCTGTTATATGGTGTATTACCAAATTGGATGGAATTTCACCTAAATTGCGGCACCAGTGCGGCACCAGGAGAAAAAGATGAAGGTAAATTTCACAAAGCAATTTTTGATAAAGTGCAAATCGCCTGCCAAAGGCCGCACCAGTTTTCATGACACCCAAGAGAAGGGGTTATCGGCTTATATCACCTCGAATGGCATTATTACCTTTTTTGTTCGAAAGAGGATTAATGGAAGGGACGAACGGACCCATCTTGGTCACTTTCCTGAGCTCTCTATCGAGAATGCCCGTAAAAAGGCTCTGGCGGCCAAAGCAGACGTTGCGAAGGGCATTGATCCCTCTCAAGAGAAGAAAAGGTTAAAACAAGAGATTACCTTTGGGGACATGTTCCATGAATTTATGGAGCGTTATAGCAAAAAGTTTAAAAAAACCTGGGAAGCTGACGCGCGTGAAGTTAATAGATTCATGTCCTCCTTCTTCCATCGTAAAGCCTGTCAAATCACAAAAATTGAGATTCTGGAACTTCATGAAAAAATTGGGGATGAAAGCGGACGTTATCAAGCTAATCGTCTTTTAGAGCGAGTGCGGGCTATTTACAATAAGGCCATTGAATGGGGCTGGCAGGGAACGAATCCGACCCTGGGCATTAAAAAATTCAAAGAAAAAAGTCGTCAGCGGTTCTTGAGGAAAGATGAGATGCCAAGTTTCTTCAAGGCTCTTGCTGAAGAAGAAAATATGGCTGCACGTGATTTTATTCTCTTAGCTCTTTTGACGGGGGCAAGACGGTCCAATGTGCTTGCTATGCAGTGGGATGAAGTCAATTTTGCCCTTTCTGAGTGGCATATTAAAGAAACAAAAAATGGGGAATCTCATATCATTCCCCTAACTGCCCCTGCCATTGAAATTTTAAAGGAACGGAAGGTGGGTTCTCAGAGTCCTTACGTCTTTCCGGGGGAGGGAAGAAGGGATACTTATCCGACCCTAAAAAGGCCTGGGAACGGGTTTTAAAAAGAGCGGAAATTGCTGATTTGCGGATTCATGATCTTCGTCGTACATTGGGAAGCTGGATGGGGGCTGTAGGCGCCACCACTGCAATTATTGGAAAAATCCTTGCCCATAAAAGTATAGAAGCCACAAGGGTGTATGAACGCATTGACATTGATCCCGTGAGAGAATTTATAACCCTCGCGAATGAAGCTATTTTGAATGTAGCTTATGGGGAAAATAGGGAGGGAATGGAGTGACACTGCCATTATGGAATTGTAAGCGTATATCTCTGCGCCAAACCATTTTCTCCTCAGAATTTTTGGTCTCTTAAGCAATTGTCTCGACTCTCCAGACCTGCCGCTTATAATAAACCTATACGTGGCACGTGCGCTTAGATATTTTCACGTACCTGCCACTTATAAGAAAGATATTGGTGGCAGGTCCAATGAGTAAAATTCTTGGACGCTTAAAAGAAAAAGAACTTCTTAATCGTCTTCTGCAATCAAAAACCGCCAGATAGGTATAATATGAACAGTTTTCTCCTCAATTTTAAGCTGTTCTTCTTCATTACGCGTCACGATGATCCCCGACTTTAGATTAAGTTCATCCATCGCTTCATTGAGAGCCAGTATCTCTCTCTTTCGGGTTTGTTCATTGGCGAGGGACTCACAAACTTGAACAAGTGTCCTGGTGCGGTCTTGAGTTTGCATGACAAAGTCAACTTCACGGCCACTTTTTGTTTTGTAATAATAAACCAAGGGAGAAAGTCGCCTAAGGGCCATAAACACGAGATTTTCGAGTAAATGTCCCGAATTAAGCAAAATCCCTGAAGATATAGAGGTAACGAAGGCATGATCTATGCAATAGATTTTTTTGGGAGCCGCCTTGCTGCGTGTGGGGGAAGCATCAAAGATACGTACAGTGAATAAGAAATAAGCATCCTCAAACCAGTCTATATAAGCTGACACCACTGATTTAGGAGCTTTGTGCCCTAAAGACTGTAGATAACCGGTGAGATTGTTGATGGAATAAAGAGACGCCGTTGTATCGATAAGCCGATGGGCTAAATCCATCACGGCTTTTGGATGAGACACATCATGACGTTCAACTAAATCCCGAAATAAAATAGCATGGTAATATTCCTGATGAATTTTGATTCTTAAATTTCGATTGAGCCCTGCAACTTCAGGGAATCCTCCCGTTTGCCAGTAGTCTTCAAACCCCTTTCGAATCTGAAATTGTTTCTTTGTTGAAAGAGCCCTCGGAACGTCAATTCCTTTAAAATTCAAATATTCTTTAAATGAGAAAGGGAACATCTCCCAAGACAAGGCCCTTCCTCGCATTTGGGTGGCAATATCCTTTGAAAGTAAATGAGCTGAGGATCCCGTGATATAGAGCTCGCAGTTTTCAGTTCGCAGAAGGCGATCAACAAAAGGTTCCCAACCCGGGATGACTTGGATTTCGTCAAAGAAACAATAAACCTTTTCCGTATTTTTTTTCTCTGGATAAAGAGAATAATAAGCTTCAAGGATAAGACCCAATCCTTCATGCTGGAGGTCGTGAAGGCGGTCATCAAAGAAGTTGAGGTAAAGAATATTCTCCCGAGAGACACCTTGCTTCAGCAGGCGTTGAATAACTTGGAACATATATGTTGATTTTCCACAGCGACGCACACCTACGCAAACTGTTGCTTTCCCAGGGACAGGTTCAATTTGTACTTGCCTAGCCACACCCGTTTCTAAGGGAGCTTCTAAAAAATCTAAGAGTAAGGTTTTTATTATGTCTAGCATTCAATCCCTCAAAGATATACGCATGTGGTAAAAAATATTACCATTAAAATTAATTATTGGAAAGAATTTTTTCCATCTATGCAATTTTCTTCTTGCTTTTAAATTAAAAAATCACTTAAACTTAGAGTGTTCTCTCGTTGTGGGAGAGCGCGCCGAACAGATGCTGATAACATCTGCCCGACGCTAACCACTGCAACTTCATAGGAGTCACAATGGCTAAGTTACATTTAGCGCAAATCGAGTATTTATCACAACAACTTATTGACCAAGTTAAAAACGCGAACAATCTTATTGTCAGGAGCAAGTTTGAACTTGACCTTGTGCAACAGACACTCAAAGCATTTTTGACTGTTCATGAGGAGTGGATTGTTGATAAGGAACTTAATCATGAGCGACATTAATCCCCTTGCTTCGTCTCATCATCTTTTAACCCGCCTTGAAAGTGACATACGGGATGTTCACACTCAAATGAGCATGCTGGAACTTACTTTCAAAAACCTGCAGGGGTCGTGGCTTGCCATCACCATGGCTCATCGGATTGCAAAGGATGAAACAGAAGAAGCGAATTAATATGATCTGATGAAGGATGGTGGAAAGGTCGCTCAGATTTTTCCACCTTCTTTATCTTTGGTTCTTTTCCACTCATCCTTTTGTATTTCAGAAGAGAAGGTCCATAGGTGGTCTAACATTTCTAGAATTAATTCCAGCGAAAACGCCTTTCCAAAAATCTTTTCTGTTTCCTTTAAATAGGCAAGAGCGATCTGGGTATAGATTTTCTCTTTCCTTTTTTTGAGGAGCTGAATTCTTTGATCAAGCCATACTAATTGATTTTCTGTCATCTAATTTTCCTTCTTTTGATGATGACTTAATCTACCAAATTTGTTATTATAAATCAACGTAATTTATTGAAATAATTACATAAATCTACAGATAATCATGGATATTTTTACATATAGAGATCACTCATTGGTGATTGATAGGCCTGTCTTAGCGAGCTTTTTTAAAGTGAAGCCAAGCGCGCTTATACATTGCATTGCAATGGCACTCGGTCTCAGGCGACGCAGACCATTTTTTCTAAGAGGATAAGCTAGAGATTGGCGCTCTACCACTTCAGCGTAAAAGTTCTTTCTCGAAGTAGCCGGAATACTGTCCGGTCTCTTGCCTATCGTGCTGGGTGTAAACTTTACGATGAACGCACGGGGGAGAGTTTTAATTATCAGAACAAGCCTGTTCAACATGTGGAGTTGGTGTTGCCTCATGATGCTCCCGAGTGGGCGGTTAAGATCCAAGAGTTGATGAAGGTAGATTGTCAAAAAGGCGTTCAAGCCTTTTCTGACATGGTGGAGAGAGCTGAAAAAAGAATTGATGCGCAAGTTTACCGGGAATTTGAATTTGCTCTCCATCGGGAGCTCACAGAAGAGAAGAACATGGCCCTTGCTCGCGAGTTTGTGGAGGATCAAATCTGCTCCCATGGAATGGCAGCACAATTGAATTTTCATTTTGATGTGGATCCAAAAACTGGAGAAGAAAAGCCCCATTGTCATGTGACGGCAACCCTGCGTTACCTTGAAGAAAACGGATTAAGTTCTAAAAAAGAACGAGCCTGGAATAGCAAAGAGTACCTTTGCGGGCTTCGCGTGAAATGGGAAGAATACTCTAACTTTCATCTCAAACTCCATGGTTATGATGTTCAAATAGACCATCGATGTCATAAAGAACGGGGCATTGAGTTAGAGCCTCAACCTAAACTTGGACGCGGGGTTCGAGAACAAGAAAAAAGACTCCAACAACGTGAAGGAGGGGAAAGACATTCTCCTATCACGGATAGGGCACAGTTGTTTCATGAATGCCAGCTTCGGAACCTTTATCGGATTATGCGCAATCCTGATGTTGTGCTTGATATAGTTACAAAACATCATGCTACCTTTATGTGGGCGGATGTGCAGAAAGTCTTGCATCGTTATGTTGATGAATTGCCTCTCTTTCAAAGACTTGAGTCTAAGCTTAAGAACTCAAATGAGCTTCTATTCTTAAAAAGTGATGTAAAATCAGGGGAGATCTATACCACCCATACCATGCTTAAGGCTGAAAAATCCCTCATTGAAATAGCAGAAAAGTTGGATCAATCAAAGACGCATAGTGTGAATGGGGAACATATTGAGTATGCTCTAACAAAGGCTAAGCAAGCGTTAGAAGACAAAGGAGGTCTCTCTGAAGATCAAGTTAAAGCCATCAATCACCTCGTGGATGCAGGTCAAATTAAATGTGTTGTGGGTATTGCAGGCGCTGGAAAAACAACTGCTTTAGGTGTGTGTCAGGATATATGGAAGGCCGAAGGGTATGCGGTTTATGGCCTGGCTCCAACGGGGAAGGCTGCACAAAATCTTGAGTCTAAGACTCTAGAGCAGAGTGGCATTCAATCAATAACCGTTCATAAGTTCCTTAAATCATTTGATGAGGGGCGGTGCCATTATAAATGAAATAGCGTCCTCGTTCTTGATGAAGCTGGAATGGTTGACATGGAGCGATTTGGAAAGCTTTTAGGGGCTGTGCAGCATCTGGGTGTGAAACTGATTGTCGTGGGGGATGGGGCACAATTGCAACCTGTGGAAGCAGGACCTGCCTTCCGTCTTGTTACAGAACGGTTAGGTAAATCTGAGCTCAATACAGTCCTTCGTCAGAAAGAAGAGTGGCAAAAAGAAGCAACGGTACTCTTTGGAAAACAGCAAACTGCAGAGGCTATTCAAGCCTATGCTGATAAAGGTTATGTACATATCGTTGAAGAGAAACTTCCGGATTCAAATCCTGTAAAGCTTTATGAAATCTCCCATCGGGTATCTTCATTAATCTATCGAGAAATGGCAAAAGAGGGAAGTCAAGAAAATCCTGAGTCTTCAAACCATTATTCCCTCATTACAAATCATCAAGACTTTGAAAGATATGCTTACTGGAAAGGAATTAAAAAGAAAGCCGCTCGATCCATTTTCGAAAATGCAGAAACAACAAGGCCCATATTAGAGGAACGAGGCATTGATCCTCTCAACATTGCTCTGGTTCTAGCAGATAAGTTTCAACCTCAGGATATACAGCAAGAAGAGGCGAGAGATCTCGTGAAGAGTTGCCAAATGGATCATCTTATTAGGATCCAAAAACCAGCAGGCAAAGGGGTTGAGGTTCGTGAGCAGGCAAAGGAAGAGTTAGTTCAATCTTGGCATAGGGAATTTCAAGAAGAACCAAATAAATCCAGCATGATGATGGCTTATAGCAACAGAGATGTGAATGATCTGAATCGATTGGCTCGGTCCTTGCTGAAGGAATCAGGCCACATCTCAAAGGAAGATTTTACCTATACAATTAAGAAAGAGGTGGATGATGACTTTGGAAAAAAACATATGCATCCAGAAGAAAAAGCCTTTTCCAAGGGAGATCAGATTGTCTTTACTCGAAACAATTACGGATTGGGTGTTAAGAATGGAACCATAGGAATCATTACTGAACTTAATCATCAAAAAGTTCAGGTCAAACTCGACGAGGAAAAAACTATTTCCTTTGCTCCTAAGCTAAATCCCTACTTTGACCAGGGATGGGCTGTTACCATTCATAAATCTCAAGGCACAACCATTGATAAGGCTCACGTCCTTGCATCTTACGAAATGACACAAAATTTAGCGTATGTAGCCATGACACGTCATCGAGAGGATGTCAAAGTGTATGGTAGTTCCCTTGACTTTTGGCGAGCAGAAAAACTCCCCGAAGTCCTTTCAAAATCAGGAGAAAAACTCAGTGCAGCAGATTATCTGGATGCACATTCTTTGAACAAACTTATGGAGCGTGAGGATAAACTTCTGACCAAGATTTTTGATCGGATTTCTAATGAACTTGAAGCCATAGGGGCTGTTTCGAAGAAGGCTTTCTGGCAAGTAGCTGACAATTTCCTTGGAATCCAAAGAACCCAAGAATCCATCACCCTCTCTCAGAGCATTCGTGAAGAAACACGGGCTGAAGAAATTTTCAAACTAAAGCCAAATGTTCATGAAAAGATCAGCCCAATCTTAAGCGCGATCTAGGAAGAAATGAAACATCCCGCATATGCTAATGCAACGATTGTGAAACGCACTTTTGAAAAGGGACTTAAAGTCTATGGAGAAGAGCAAACCATGGCTTATTGGGAGAGCAAAAAAGAAGATTATATGAATCACTACCAGCAGAATCTGGGAAAGGTGGAGAGTGAACTCAATTCGTCTGTCTTAAAGAATCTTTCAGAGAAGTGGAAAACCCAGACCTTTGCGATCGCCAAGGACGATCCCCTAAAGACTCTCAACTTCCTCCATCAATTTAAAGAAAAGGAATTGGTACGCCAGGAAAAGGCTGCAGCTGCTGCCCAAGCGGAAGCACAAAAAGAACACATTCAAGGCCTCTACCGGAAATACTGGAATATTCAGGCGATGATTAAAGACTATCCATCAGCCAAGCCTCATTATCATGATGCTCTCGAAGGCCTCGCCAAAGAAATCTATCAAGATAAAAGCTTCATGAAAGCTCTCAAGATCTCGGATGCAAGAGATGCTCGGGATATCGAAACCTTTGCTCGAGGGAAGGAATATGAGCAGGAGCAGGAGCAGGAACGGTTGCAGGAAAAAGAACATAGCCACTCTCTAGATAGAGGAAGAGGTGGATATTCACTTTGATTTTTTCTTCTTTGGTTTGGGATGTGTTGAATTCTCTGGACTTTTTTGAATTTCTAATGGTGCTTTTTGTGTTGCGGGTTGGAGGACGAGTTTTTCTCCGGATGCAAAAAATTCTGCTCCAATCTCAAAGGCCTTGCTGGTATATTCATTCATAAAAAATACAGAGATAGAGGGAACTTGCAACAAAAATAGCCAAAGTCCCATCAGAGCTCCTGCAAGACCAGCCGAAAGCGTAAGAGCAAAGAAAGGCCCGTCAGAGCATATTGATTTTCAATCTTTTGATAAAATTCCTCTGTTTTATGAATGGCGGCAATTGATTAACATTTTTCTCAGCTTGTTTCATAAGAGGAGATAAAAATTTCTCAATATCAGCTTGATAAGCCTGAACTACCTTTTCTAAATGTTTATTTAGTTGGGTTTGAATTTGCTTCTCAATTCTTTCCTTAATTTCTTTAGTACAATGTGCTTCAATTGTAGAAATGCTGTTAGCAACATCTGCCATAGTATGTTGATGTAGCTCGCTAATGGATTTTTGAAGGTCTGACTTTATGATTTCTAACGAGATTTCTTTGAGGACTTTTTTTTTAAGAGAAGAGAAGTCTTGGAGGTCTTTAGGTTTTGGATTTGACATGGGTTATCTTTTTAGGAGAGTATTTAAGAAAAAATTACTCTTATTTTTCTTTTTTTCCAATATGTTACTTAATATTTCTTAATTAATGCTCTCTTTACCTCTCTTTCCTTCTTGAAAGTATAATTAGGAAAGATTACGCTTAATCTGAAAGTGCATTAAGGGAAGTAACTATAAATCCCAAGGTAAAACTTGCTATATGGCTTATTACAAACGAATACCCATCAATAATAAACTTATGTATCTTTTTAGTTTTATTCCCATTCTGTTCAAGATAAATAACAGGAGGCCTTCGCTCATGAAAATTGTGAGAATCTTATGTCTTATTGCATCTTTCCTCTCTTATCCCGCATGGGGAGTCTTAGAGCTTGAAGAGAAGGACATTATCCGTGTCCTTGATAAAGGAGAGATAGAAAAATTTAAAACTTGGTTGAACCAAGGACTGGATATTAACTGGGTAGACTATAAGAAAAGATCGCTTTTAGAGAGAGTTGCCGGCCAGGGGCATGAAGCTATGGTTGATGAACTCCTTAAAAGAGGGGCCACTGTTAATCAAGAAGATCAAGAAGGCAATACGGCTTTATATATGGCTGTCAGAGGAGGACATATCAATATAGCTCGCAAGCTGATTGCTCATAAAGCCAATGTTAATCAGCTTGACCATAGAGGCGTTGGGGCTCTTTATATGGCTTCTAAGAAAGGCTTTGATCAAATTGTTGATCTTTTATGTATACATGGTGCTTCTATGACTTCAGTTATTAAGGAAACGCAAGAAACGCCTCTCTGGATTGCAGCCAAGGAAGGCCATTTTTCCGTCGCACGGGTTTTATTAAGTTATGGAGCAAATCCCAATCAAGGAGACTATAAAGGAATTACGCCGTTATTAATTTCAAGTTATTTAGGTCATGAAGAAGTAGCTTTAGACCTTCTTAGGCATAAGGCTAATCCTGACCAAGCTCGAGATAATGGAATTACTCCTTTAATGGTAGCTAGTTATATAGGACACCCTCACCTCGTTCAGGCTTTGATTAATCGAGGAGCTAGATTAGATATATCCGCTCCTCCAGAACTTGGAGGCGGACAAGCACTTCATTATGCCCTACAATCTAAGCAAAATATCACACAAAAGCAGTATGATGCTGTCGTTGATATTCTTGAAGAAGCCATAGCTCAAAGGAAACAAATTCAAGAACAAGAGAAATTTATCGTTCTTGAACAACAAATATTAAACCTACAAACTATACTTTTTAAGCTTTCTCAAAGCCAAGAGGATATTAAAATAAATCAAGCGAAAGAGATTCATACCTTAACAAACCAAATGTATTCCTTATCTCCTCCCTCTATGCGTTCCAATATGGAAGCAGAAGTAGATCTTCTTAAAACACAACAAAATGTCTTGTGGAAAAAACATATTCAAGAACAAGACATTCAAAAACATAAAACCTATCTTATGAAAGATGAATCCTTAAGTATTTTTTATACTACCTTTCAAAGAAAACTTTCTCAGCTCTTCTTAGCGTATAAGGTTCTTGAGACGGGAATGATTGAGCAAACAAAAACAACTCTTAACAAAATCGCAGATGGCATTAGCCTTTTAGGAGAAATCATCGATATACCTGTTATCAAGCACATTCCTAAAGTCGTAAGCACAGCCCTTAATTTCTATGCGGATAAAAGAGAAGAGAAGAAAGTAAGTTTGGTTGCAAGACTAACGAATAGTTTGTCTGATATGGAGAAAGAGGTAGAAGAATCCTCTCGCTTAATTGCATACCGCTATCAAGACCAAATTAAGGCTCTCACCTCGAAAGGATCACAAATATTAGCAGAGTGTGGCGTCAGGCGTCTTATTGAATACATACGTGATGATAATATTGACCAGTCTGACTCTCTTTTTGTGCAACTCACTTATGCTTTGAGTATACATAATTCTCATCAAGGATTGATTCCATTCACAAACAAAGCCCTTGAAACAAAAAATAATGAAAAAAAATGGACTGACGATGGCGTCTTTAGAAAGACAGGGATCAAGACAGAAAAGGGAGAAACATTTTCAAGCACAGGTGTGAAAGTATCTAAATACGGATATAGATTAGGTACAAGAGAAGAAGCTGAGAGCCTCGGATTTCAAAAAAAGATAGAATGAAAAAATTTTAATTCATAAAAGGAGGAGAAGAAGATGAAGCAAGTTTTAAAAGGCAGCGTCTCAATTATAAGTTTATGCTTGATGACGGATATGGCTTGGGGAATGCACAGAGGCTCGGATGAAGATGAAGGCTTTAAAAGTAGGTATTCGGTCGGTAAGGATTGGGATGATAGTAGATCTGTTGCAAGCAACTCCTTCTCCGTGAGAGGTTATCCCGCCACTCAGAAGGAAGAACTTTCCTACGATGAAGAGGATGGGTGGGAACGGGGTACGGCGAGAAGTGATTTGGACAATAGAGAAGTCAGAGGACAAAAGCTAGCAGAGATCAAAAATCTCAAAAAATACCTTTTCAAAGGTAACATAGAAATCACTCCAGAGAATCATCAAGTCCTATTGAAGCACTCAATATTTTATGAGACAGCTTTTAAGACTTATGACAAGGGAGTAACTATTAAAGGATGGAATGCATCACTGGGGTTTGAAGATTTAACAAATCTTCTTCATAATTTTGAGAATTTAAGAACTTTTAAAATCAATATTAAGTGGGACAAGGAAGGAGATATCTCAGAGACTATCACAAGAGCGATTCAATTTTATGAGAATCTGACAGAACTAGACATATCGAATTGTAGGCTCACTGATGAGGCCATGGTTGACATTATGGAATCAGTGGCAGACCCAAAGAAATTAAGCCTGCTTAACGTAACAGAGAATAAGCTAAGCAAAGACACTCTCATAAGCCTTAAGAAGCATTTTCCCAATCTTGCTAGTTTTAAGAGTGATGCAGACTTAGAGGCTGGAACGAGTACCCTTTCTCAAAAAGGGAACACCAGTATAATTTCTTCTTTACAAACGTTATCTTTACAGGAAAAGAAAGAGGCTATCGTAATAGCCTCACCTATAACACAAAGCCAGCAGATTCAGTCCAAGGGAAAAGAAAAGGATATGGTTCTTCCTGAAGAGGAGAGATTAGACATTGAGCTCTTAAAAAAAGCAAACGCTGGGGATGCAGCTTCCCAATACAATCTTGGAGAGATGTACTTACATGGCCGCGGTGTTCCTAAGGATGAGAAAGAGGCCGTCAGATGGTATCGCTTAGCCGCTGATCAGGGACGTGCTTCGGCTCAATGCAGACTTGGAGTGATGTACGCAGGTGGCCACGGTGTTCCTAAGGATGAGAAAGAGGCCGTCAGATGGTATCGCTTAGCCGCTGATCAGGGACGTGCTTCGGCTCAATGCAGTCTTGGAGTGATGTACGCAGATGGCCGCGGTGTTCCTAAGGATGAGAAAGAGGCCGTCAGATGGTATCGCTTAGCCGCTGATCAGGGAGATGCTTTGGCTCAACACGGTCTTGGAGTGATGTACGCAGATGGCTGCGGTGTTCCTAAGGATGAGAAAGAGGCCGTCAGATGGTTTCGCTTAGCCGCTGATCAGGGACGTGCTTCGGCTCAATGCAGTCTTGGAGTGATGTACGCAGATGGCCGCGGTGTTCCTAAGGATGAGAAAGAGGCCGTCAGATGGTGCCGCTTAGCCGCTGATCAGGGAGATGCTTTGGCTCAATACGGTCTTGGAATGATGTACGCACATGGCCGCGGTATTCCTAAGGATGAAAAAGAGGGCGTCAGATGGTATCGTTTAGCCGCTGATCAGGGAGATGCTTTGGCTCAACACGGTCTTGGAGTGATGTACGCAGATGGCCGCGGTGTTCCTAAGGATGAGAAAGAGGCCGTCAGATGGTATCGCTTAGCCGCTGATCAGGGACGTGCTTCGGCTCAATGCAGACTTGGAGTGATGTACGCAGGTGGCCACGGTGTTCCTAAGGATGAGAAAGAGGCCGTCAGATGGTATCGCTTAGCCGCTGATCAGGGACGTGCTTCGGCTCAATGCAGTCTTGGAGTGATGTACGCAGATGGCCGCGGTGTTCCTAAGGATGAGAAAGAGGCCGTCAGATGGTATCGCTTAGCCGCTGATCAGGGACTTGCTTCGGCTCAATACGGTCTTGGAGTGATGTATGCAGGTGGCCACGGTGTTCCTAAGGACGAGAAAGAGGCCGTCAGATGGTTTCGCTTAGCCGCTGATCAGGGACTTGCTGAGGCTAAAAATGCTTTAGGTGGTGGTTTGTTGTCAAAATTAAAGAGATGGTAAAAGCAGATACTCTGTAAGAAAAGATTGGGATAGAGAACCTATTGCAAGCCGTACTTTTTCCGTAAGAAACCAACCTCGAGCTAAGAAAGAAGGTGTGTCTTATGTTAAGCAAGGTGAGTGGGAGCTTTTATATTTTCAAGCTTCTCTTTTTTACTCCAAAAGTATACCCGGGGTATACCGGAAGAAATCTTACCAAAATCACAAACATCAAAACTCCATGAAAACCCTGGTGCCGGATGTCGGAATCGAACCAACGACCTACTGATTACAAATCATATGAATAAGCATCTAGAATATAAAAAGTAGTGATAGTTTCAGTTGTTAGCCTGACTTTGAGCATAAACTACTGAGGTAGCAATTCTATAATTTTATCCCCTTCCCTCTAATCCATATTTGCCCAACTTATATAAAGTTGTATCTTGGTATACGGGACAGGCTCACAGCATGGCTAAGCCATACAATTGAATGAGACAGAACAATAAAACAATAAGGAATTCACAGAATGTTCCACCACACTTCCCCCACAAACTTCTCAGCCACTTTCTTAGAAAAACACCACCACCTAGCGCTCTATGATCTCCTCCATCAAATCAAAGCTTATATTTTGTTTCCTCCCAATTGTGGCTGCATGATAGAGTGCCAATGTGCGGCGTTGAGGGAAAAAGTTGTTCTTTCTTTGAATACAATCGTCTTTAATAAAGCGTTAAAGCGTGAAGAAGACCTGGAAACGATTTACACCATGAAGATCCTTTTGAGAATTCCGGAAGATTCTTACTTTCGGGAGCACATCGAAGAGCTCTATTCTCCCCGGATGATTAAGGAAGACCTAGAAAAGAAAAAGCAAGAGAATCATTTCAAGATCATCAATCAACTTGTGTGGGCGCTTCTTCGGTTGAGTCAAAGCACCTATTCTGTCTATAGCAGCTATGAAGCGAGCCTCACGAAGGCAATCGAATTCATTATTGGAAATCTGCCCCTCAAAATAACCAACATCAGAATTAAGGGGCACCAGCGCGGTGAAAAGGTATATACAGCTTATTTCCATCAGTATAAGGCGGTCTGCCATTTTATTGCGGCCGCTGAATGGATGAAGGAAGAAGACAGGGGCGATAAGGACTTCCTTTTGACTTTAGAGCATTCTCAAGAGAAAATTGAAAGATTCTTAAAACTTTGTACTTTCTTTCGTAACCGAATCACACAAATTGAAACTCCTAACATCAAAGAGAAAACGCTGTTTTTAGAGGGACCGCCTATTCCTTTGCCCACTTGGATTCAAGATGATGGTATCGATCTTCCCATTGAACCCATCCCAGAGGTGGTGGACGAGATAATAAAAAGCATTCGAGGCCCTTTCAAATCCACAGAGGAAGCCAAAGCAGATAAACTTGCC
>Ga0206848_1043_pt1 | contig 35836 bp, 33 predicted proteins | sample Alteio_BWOrgCont_18_FD_152635 | JGI IMG/M metagenome (GOLD analysis project Ga0206848, IMG submission 152635) | Enriched cells from forest soil in Barre Woods Harvard Forest LTER site, Petersham, Massachusetts, United States -... | ecosystem: Environmental > Terrestrial > Soil > Temperate forest >...
ACCTACTGGATCGACCCTTCACCCACGCCGCCGTAAAATTAGTTACTATCTCTGCGAAACTTCCCCAACAAAAGCCCTGTCTACACCAGTGGGGAACGAATGAAAACGCCACAAGCACACAAGTGGCTCGCAGCACTTGCAGCCCTCACCTGCCTTGCCGCATCGCCCACGCTCAACGCGCAAGCCGCCGCAGGATCCGGCTCGCTCCACATCGGCGTTTTCGTTGAAGACATCAAAGGCGCACCCATCTCACATCTGGATGTCAAAAACTTCACCGTCAGCAATCAGGGCGCGCCACTGCCTTTTCAGCTCGTCCACCCCGCACTCCACCCGGACGCCGCATCCGATGCTGAGCGCACGCGGATGCTGATCATTCTCGCTCCAAGCATTCCCGACTCCGCCGCCACACTCAACAATCTTCTTCCCGAGCTAGATTCCGTCTGGAAGAGTGGATGGCAGGTCGCCGTCGTCATGCCAAACGGTAACCATACTTCCTATGTCACCAATCGCGAACAGCTCATGAAGCTTTGCGCAGCCGCTACCAAAAGGCCGCAGCAGCAATTCGTCAAAGCAGCAGCTAGCAATGACGTGCGACATCTGAATTTTTTCACCGGACGCAGGCTCGTGCTTTATCTCACCCGCTCCACAGGCCAGAAGGAAATGCCGCCTGAAAAGCTCCTTACCGCCGCAAAACAAGTCATGGCGCAGTTGTTAGTCGTCAATGGCGGAGACCTGGTATGGGAGCCAGGAGCTGTCGCAGAGATTTCAGACTGCAGCAATACCATGCCATCGCTATTCGGTGGCTCGGCAGCATCACGCGCCGCCCAGTCTTCAACGCCGCCAGCCTATCGTTCTAATTGCTTAGGAAGCTATACAAAAGTCAGCAAGCAGGACGACTGGTATCTATTCGTCGCCATGAACACACACACAGCCATCCGCGAAGCCATACGCTCAGCGAACGGCTACTACAGCCTACGCATCCCGCGCGCCTCGCTCGTGACACTCCCGCCCGACACGCCGCTGTCGATAAAAATCAACCTCTTCGATGTACAAAATTACACCGCAACCGCCATCGCCTACGGCAAAGACAACCCGCCGCAAATCCTGCTCACCAAAAAATAATCAATACCAAAAACACAAAGGGCCGGCTTTCGCCGGCCCTCTCATCCTTCATCCCTCGTCCTTAGTCCTTAACTCTCACCTTAGGCTCAACCGACAACCCCGGCCTCAACTCATGGTTCGCATCCTCATCCTTCAGATTCGCAAAATCGATGCGGACCGGAATACGCTGAACCACCTTCACATAATTGCCCGTAGCGTTCTCCGGCGGAAAGAGCGAAAGCACCGATCCCGTAGCGCCGCCAACCTGCGTCACCGTGCCCGAGTACTTCTTACCCGTAGCATCCACCGCAATCTCCACATGCTGGCCCTTGCGCATCTGTTTGAGCTGCGTTTCCTTGAAGTTCGCCGTGATCCAGATATCGTTCAGGCTCACCAGCGTCAACAGGTTCTGCCCAACGGAAACATTCTGGTTGATCTCAACGCCCTTGCGCGTCACAATGCCGTCTTCCGGAGCCACAATCTTCGCATAGCTCAGGTTCAGCTTCGCCTGGTCCAACTGTGCCTGCGCCGCCTGCACCTGCGCCACAGCCTGCTTGGCCCTTGCACTTTGCACCGCCACCTGCTGTGGACCCGTCTCAGCGTACTTCAACAGTGCATTCGCTGAAGCCTGCCGCTGCTGTGCCACTGCCACGGCATCCTTCGCCGCCTGCTCGCTCGCCACCGCATCCTGCACTGCCGCAGCCTGCGAAGCCGCCGCGGCCACAGCCGCGTCATACTGCTGCTTGCTGATCACATCCTTCTCCACCAGCGGCTTGTAGCGCTCCAGGTCCTGCTGTGCCTTCACATTGTTCGCCTGCGCCTGCACCACGCGCGCGTGCGCAGCCTCCAGCTGTCCCCGCGCCTGCTGCACGCTCGCGCTTGCGCCAGACACATCGGCTCCCGCCGAGCGCAGATTCGAGCCCGTATTGATGTCCGTCAGCGGCACATTTACGTTTGCAGCCGCGGCATTCGCCTGCGCACTCGCCAGAGCAGCCTGCGCATTCTCCACCGCTACCTGAAAGTCACGCGGGTCCAGGTCAACAATCGGGTCGCCCTTATGAATAAACTGGTTCTCATCCACGTAGACCTTCGCCACCTGGCCCTGGATGCGCGCGCTCACCTGGATCAGATGACCGCTCACCTGCGCATCGTCCGTGTCCTCAAAATACGTGGAGTGCCACCAGAAGCCCAGTGCCGCCACGGCCAGAACCGCCAGCACAACAAAGATGATACCCCTGCGGCTCTTCTTCGGCGGCGCGGACTCGGTCTGCTTCTGCTCCTCCGCGGTATTGTTCGGTGTATCCGCCACGTTACTTTCCTCCCTGCTTGCCATCCAAATAATTCTTGTACTGCCCAGCCGCGCCCAGCGAGCGCGCCAGACTTAGCTTCGCCACATTATGCCGATACAGGCTGCTTACATATTGATCGTTAGCCTGCGCCACGGACTGCTCCGCCTGGCTCACCGGCAGGTTGTCGCTCACGCCAGCCTTGTAGCGTTGCTGCGCTTCGCTCAATGCTTCCGTAGCCAGATCCACATTGGACTTCGCCACTTCCACTTGCTTCTGCGCTGACTGAATATCCAGCAGCGCATCGCGAACATCCGCATCCACCTGCGCATTCTTGTCGCTCAGCTGTGCCTTCGCCGTATCGAGCGTGCTCTGCGCCTGCTGCTGATCGCCGCGAATCCCAAATTCCTTGAACACCGGCACGCTGAAGTTGCCCGTCGCATCCACCGTCCCATGCGAGCTGCCGAAATTTACGCCAATGTCGCCATAATCCGCATTCACCGTCAGCGTCGGAAAACGCTCCGCCGTCGCGGCCTTGCGCTGCAGCTCAGCGGCCTTGGTTTGCTCTACCATCGCCGCCAGGTCCTTGCGGTCCACATGCGCCTGCTTCAGAGCAGCATCCAAATCAATCTCATCAAATGCCGCATAGGGAGCCCTGTCCGCCACATTGAACTTCTGCTCCAGCGGCAATCCAATCGTCCGCGCCAGCGCCAGCCGATCCTTCTCAAGCGAATTCTGCGCGCTGATCAACTGCTGCTCCAGCGTCTGGTAATCCACCCGCGCGCGTAGCTCATCAATCTTCGGAGCCGTGCCAGCCTCGTGGTTGGCCACCGCCTGGTCCAGTGAAACCTTTGATGTCGTCACTTGCGCCTGCACGCTGGCCACTTCCGTCTCATCGGCCACCACCAGCAGATACGCATTGCCCACGGTCAAAATCACCATCTGCTTTGCATCATCCGCGCTCAGTTGCGCCGCCGCAAAACTATGCTTCGATGCAATATAGTTCCGCAGCGACTTCACATCCACCAGGCTCCAAGTCAGTGAAGCACGCAGATCCACAAACCCATACGGCCCAATCACAGTGGGAAATCCCGGAAACCGGATACCCTCCGCCGCCAAGTCTACTTGCTCATAATTTTCCTTGAACGACGCATCCACCGCAGGCAGCAAATTCTGCAGCTGGCTCAGCCGCTGCCCTTTGGCCGAAACCGTCTGGGTCCCACTCAGAATTACACCCAGGTTCGTCCGCAGGCCGCGCTGAATCGCATCATCCAGCGTCAAATCCATCACCTGTCCGCTGGCCGTCCCCTCAGGCACGCTGCCCTGAAAACTCTGCGCCGTCGGCCCGGCAGCAGTCGGCGCCGTTTGAGCTCCGGCAAACTCGACAGTCCCGATAGACAGGCTCCCCGCTATCAGCGCTGCAAGAATCGCGCATACACAGGGACTCACCTTAAACTTTCTTGTATTCTCTAACGGCATCAATGATTTCGACCTGATTTGTGCGAAAGACTGCAGGCTCAATTTGCTAAAACCCGCGTGCATCTCTACAGATGCACACGCCCGCCCGGAAGGTTCTGAAAATAGTGTATCGAAAGACAGTGATTAGCTCTTAGCCATTAGCCATTAGCATTTAGCTTCCGATGCAGGTGCCGGGTGCCCCATCCATGCGACGTTGTTTTGTCGCATGAGTGGGACAGCACTCCCGTGAGTTCTCCCGCTATCAGCTAAGAGCTAACAGCTAGCTCTTAATCCCGGTCTGCAACAACTGCGAAGCCAGCCCGCACAGCGCCTGCTGAAACAGCTCCCGAACCGCGTCCGCAGTCCAGCCCGCAGCCTTCGGTCCGCCATACGCCGCCAGGAGAGCCGCCGTCTCGCCCGCCGGAATCCCAGCCACAGCCCGCAAAGTAAAGATCACCCGCATCCCGGCAGGCAAACCCTCCAGCCACGTCCGTACGCGCTCCCGATCCGGTCCGGCAATCGCCCGCTCGAACTCTTCGCCATGCGCACTTGCCGCGTCCAGGTCATCATCCTCAATGCACGTCTGCGCATGCTCCAAGCCTTCCGGCGCAGCCAGCGCATCGGCGTCTCGCACAGAGATCTGCGTTAAAGCCTCGCGCGCCAGCACCCGCTTGCTGCTCAACCCCGCCTGCATCGCATTCTGGCAACAGGTCACCTCAGAGTCCGCAATCGCCGCTTCAACCAGCTGAATGCTCTCCTCTCCCTCGCCCACCAGCATCGAAGCAATGCTGTACAGCTTCGCCGCAATCAGGTCGAACATCCCGTCCTGGCCCTCAAACGCGCGCTCCACCGTCGCCTCATCCTTCTCTTTGCCATCCAGCAGGCTCGTCATCGTGCGCTTGAACTCCTCCGCGCCCGGCGTAACCGGCAATGACAAATCCAGAATCGAATCCCCAATCGAATTCCCGCTCTCAGTTTTCTTGGTCATCAGCAAACGCTCCTTACCACCATGATCAGGAGTGGGGCCTGTCTCCTCCATCCTCAACCCACCAAGCCACGCCGGTCAAACTCACTCCGCTCAAACCCGGAGCGCGCCATTCATGCGCCAGATTCCCCGGGATGAGAAACAAGATAGACAGCATTTCCATCAGGATCTCGCAATAGCGCTCCCATACTCCCGTCACTCGCACTGAAAGGCGGTTTCTCAAACTTGAGGCCCAGCGTCTCGGCCTGTCTCCCAATTTCAGCAATGTCTCCGCCGCGGAAATTCAACAGATTCTCGGTAATATGCCCCTGGTAGAGTCCAATGCGGCAGTCGCCATTACGGATGACAACGACGCCCTCTTCTACACTTCCATCGATCAAATGGAAGTCAAGTTTGGTATAGAAATCGAGCGACAGGCTGATGTCGGAGACCTGCAGACAAAGCTCAAATCGTCCAAGATTCATGAAGGTATTAGAGCATGGAACAGAATGGCCCGTGGTCAAAGCAATTGCGCGCCGAAAACGAAAACACCCCCAGTCCCCTAGTCCCCATAATCCCTCAGTCCCCGCTCCACCCAAATCTTTTCTCCTCCCCTTAACACCTCCACGCCCCCCATCCTGTTAGCTAGTAAGTCGAGACCGGAACGCGATAGACTTTCACATCACCGCGCAGGTGCCATTTCCATGCCAAAGACCACACCCAGGCAAAAGCTCTTCAACGGCCGCGACGAATCATGGATGCAGTTCAACCGCCGCGTCCTTGAAGAAGCCGCCGATTCCGCCAACCCACTCCTCGAGCGCGTCAAATTCCTCGCCATCACCGGCTCCAACCTCGACGAATACGTCGAAATCCGCCAGGCCAGCCTCATGCAGCGCATTGAAGACGGCGGCCGCGATCCCGGTTACGACGGCCTCACGCCAGACGAATCCCTCACCGCGCTCACCACTGCCATCCACACCTTCGTCGCCGATCAGTACGCCTGCTGGAACTCACAGCTCCTCCCCGAGATGCGCAAGCAGAGCATCCGCCTTCTCGGCTGGGAAGAGCTCGACGAAACCGCCCGCGCCTTCGCCAAAAACTACTTCCAGCGTGAAGTCGACCCGCTCCTCACGCCTATCTCCATCGATCCCGCGCACCCCTTCCCGCGCGTCCTCAACAAAGCCCTCTGCCTCGCTCTTCTTCTTCGCCTCAAGCGCAAAGCCTCCGGCCCGCAAGTCCTCGGCGTCGTCACTGTCCCGCGCGCGCTCCCGCGTTTCATCCGCCTGCCGTCGGAGCAAGGCAAATTCGACTACCTTCTTCTCCAGGACCTCATCGCGCAGAATCTCTCCGGCATGTATCGCGGTTATGAAGTCCTAGCCCACGCCGCCTTTCGCGTCACCCGCAACTCCAATCTCTATTTCGAAGAAGAAGAAGCCCGCTCGCTCCTCGAAACCATTCGCTTCGAGCTCCACAACCGCCGCAAAGGCGACGCCGTGCGCCTCGAAATCGAAACCGCCGCGCACCCTGAAATCGTAGAGCGCCTCCGCGTCAACTTCGAGCTCGATGAAGACCAGGTTTTCTCCACTGAAGGCCCCGTCAATCTCTCGCGCCTCTTCTTTCTCTATTCCGACGTCCAGCGCCCCGATCTCAAATATCCGGCCTTCACGCCAAAACCCCTAACGCTCTCGCGCAAATCCGCCAACATCTTCGAGGAACTCCGTCAGCGCGACATCCTCCTGCACCATCCCTACGATTCCTACGATCCCGTAGTCTCCTTCATCCAGCACGGCGCGCACGATGACCGCGTCCTCTCCATGAAGCAGACCCTCTACCGCACCAGCTCCGACTCGCTCATGTTCCAGGCCCTCATTGAAGCCGCAGCCACCAAGGAAACTACCGTAGTCGTCGAGCTCATGGCCCGATTCGATGAGACCGCCAACATCCGCTGGGCACGCTCCATGGAAGACGCCGGCGTCCAGGTCTTCCACGGCGTAGTGGGCCTCAAGACCCACTGTAAGCTAGCCCTGCTCGTCCGCCATGACGAAGACGGAGTCACCCGCCGCTACTGCCATCTCGGCACCGGCAATTACAACCCCGTCACCGCGCGCTTCTACACCGATCTCTCGCTTCTCACCTCGAACCCCGAAATCACCGAGCGAGTCCACACCGTCTTCAACTACCTCACCGCGCACGCGGAAATCGACGACTACCATCCACTCCTCGTCGCCCCGCTCACCATGGCCGAAAGCTTCCTCGGCCTCATCCGCCGCGAAGCCGATCACGCCCGCGCCGGCAAGCCAGCCCGCATCATCGCCAAGATGAACGCGCTCCTCGAACCGAGGGTCATTGAAGCCCTCTATGACGCATCACAGGCCGGCGTCCAGATCGACCTCATCATCCGCGGCCTCTCGATCCTCAAGCCCGGCGTCAAGGGCCTGTCGGAAAACATCCGCGTCCGCTCCGTCGTCGGCCGTTTCCTCGAGCACTCGCGCATCTTCACCTTCCTCAACGGCGGCGCCGATCCCAGCCAGGCCGAAGTCTACATCGGTTCCGCCGACTGGATGCCCCGCAACCTCTTCGAGCGCTGTGAAGTCGTCTTCCCCATCCGCGACGCAGCCGCCAAGGCCCGCATTCAGGCCGAAATCATCCCCGCGCTCCTCGCCGACACCGTCAAAGGCCGCCTCCAGCAATCCGACGGCGTCTACCTGCGCGTCCATGATCTCTATAAAGACGCCCCGGCTTTCGCCAGCCAGGATTTCCTAATGCTGAACGCCGAAGGCAAAGCCGACCTATCAGACATCCCCAAACCCGTTGGCGTGCCTCACCACTATCACCACCCCACACACGCCAACGCAACAAGCGACAACCACACCGCGAAAACGCAGCCCACGCGCCGCTCCGCAGCCAGACGAGCAAAAGCCACCCTAGCTGTCGCAGATTGACCGGGTGCCGGGTGCCCCATCCATGCGACGTTTTTGTCGCATGGATGGGATAGCACTCCCGCCCACTCACCAGACAAGAGGCCACGGTGCCGCAAACCAACGATTCAACTCTCCTCTCCCTCATCCTCGACTCCTGGGACCGCAACAACCAGATCCTCATCAATCTCCTGCGTGCCCTGCCGTCAGGCGGCCTTGAAGCCCGCGCTCTTCCCAACAGCCCCACCGTTGCCCGCATGTTCACTCACATGCACTACGTGAGGCTCATCTTCCTCGCCGAAGACGCTCCACAATTCAATCCAGAAGTCCCTGCCCGCGAGTGGCTCGACATCCTCAACCCGGACGAAATCGCATCTCAGCTAGAACAGAGCGCTAAAGCCGTCCGCGACGCCGTCGAAAGCCTCATCCTCTCCGGCACGCCCATGATCCTCCACTACGACAACCCACTTCTCTACCTCCAGCACATGATCTGGCACGAGGGCTATCATCACGGGCAGATCAAGCTCGCTCTCAAGGCCGCCGGCCTGCTCTTCGACGACGAGCAGATCGGCCCCCTAACCTGGGACCTCTGGCTCGAAAAAACGTCCTGACCTCACCCACAAAAGCAAAACCTGCTTCTGTTTTTCATCCAATTCAACCACGACCGCCGGGTGCCCCATCCATGTGACGTAGTTGCTTTTGTCGCATGGGTGGGATACCACGAAGGCAAACCCGCTTTTCCCTCTTTCCCTTTCCCCGTAACGCCCCCACTCCCTCAATCACTACTCACCAAAGCTCTGCCTCCGAGGAGTCCCTAAACCAAAGGAGAAAGACATATGAGCACCGGAACACATACAACCGTCAACGTCCACTTGCAGCCCAAAGTAACCGTGGAAGCACTCTCCAACATCATCACCACCATCGGCGGCCGCTATGGGTGTCGCACCTGCGGACTCATGGGCATCGACCTCCATCTCACCGGCGACGTCGGCGATCCATACGAGCTCGCCAACGTTGCAGGCGTCAAGAACGCCTAACCAATCAACCCTCGGAGGCGCTCAGTGGCCGGCACAGTCGAAAGTACGTCGCATCGTGTTGCCGCGCCAGCGCTGGCCACCACCTACGAGGGCATGAGTAGCGATCTCTTCAACCAGATCCTCCCGCTCATCGACTATCTCGAGGTCGCCCCCGACAGCATCGCGCGCACCGTGAATGGCTACACAAACCTGCGCCCCGAGCTCCTCGAGCAGCTAGCCTCTGCCACTCCCTATACAGAGTTGCTAGTGCACGGCATCGGCCTATCCATCGGCTCCGCGGACAGCTGGAACGAATCCTACCTGCGCCTCCTCGATGAATTCTTCAATCGCTTCACCCCACGCTGGCACAGCGAGCACCTCGGCTGCACCACCGTCAATGGCGAAAACCTTGGCACCATGCTCGCGCTCCCACGCACAGAAGAAATGCTCGACCTACTCTGCGAGCGCGTCCTGATCCTGCAGCACCGCTACCGCGTTCCCTTCCTCGTCGAGCACATCATCCATCTTCTTCCCGACGCACCCGCCGAATACACCCCCGCTGGCTTCCTCAACGCTCTCACCGCGCGCACCGGCTGTGGCCTCATCCTCGACGCCTACAACCTCGAATGCGACGCCCACAACTTCGGCTTCGACATACCATTGTTCCTCGACGAGCTCAACTTAGATCCAGTCCGAGAGATGCACCTGGCCGGCGGCTACGAACATCACGGCTTCCAGCTCGACATTCACTCCCGCCCCACCGCCGACTCCACCATCGCGCTAGCCCACGAAATTCTCGCCCGCTGCCCCAACCTCGAAATCATCACATGGGAGATCCTCAAGGAAGCTGTTCCAGCCCTGGGCACCAGCGCCATCTGCGCCGAACTCACCCGCATCCAGACCGAGTTCACAAAGGTCCAGGCAGAAGCTGGAACCATCCCCGCGGAGTTAGCCTCGTGCTGACCCTCCGCGAACAGCAGCAATCCCTCCGCCGCATCCTCACCAGCACACGAACATGTGAAATCGAAACCGATCCCTGGCTAACAGAAGTCCTCCAATCCCCCGGCCTTGCCATGACCCGCGAGATCGCCTCCTGGTGGCTCCGCTTCCAGATCGAGTCGCAATGCATCTATACCTCGCGCCTGATGAAACGCATGAGCTGCTACGCAACCTGGATCGACAATCACTTCAGCCGAAATCCCACCCCGCCCGCCATCGAGGAACTAACCCTGCACTTCCTCTCCTCGCTAACCTCACATCCAGACCCACTCCTGCGTGCCGTAGCCGCATTCGAGCTCGAATGCCTCATCCCCGCCTCCACACACCACATTCCCGTAGCCATCGTCTGGAATCGCAATCCACACCATGTCCTCAATGCCCTCAATCAAGGCACAGAACTCCCCGAATCCGACCCCTCCATCCGCTACATCCTAACCATCGGCCCACCATCAGGCACTCCCCGACAGGTAAGCTGTACCCAGCTTCACACCAACGCAGTGCCATCTTGAGTGACAAATATGGCTTGTCATCCTGAGCGAACGGGGCTCCAGCCGTTTTCTTCAGGCTGGAGGTGGTGAGTCGAAGGACCTGCTTTGTTTTTGCTCACTCCGCCCACCCATTCTTGGCGCGTTTTTTGCGCCAAGGGTGAGATAGCACAATGTCCAACCCACCTCTTCCGTTCTCCTCAATTTTTCTGTCAAGAGGCAAAATCAAAAATACTTTCTAAACCATTGGTTTTAAAGGGCAAAAAACTTCGTCCACTTTGCACATAATTTGTGGGCTTTATGTCACACTGGAAAGGATCAGAAAAACCGCCAGCCCAATTTATGGGCTGGCGGTTTTGCCTTTTGGAAGCAACAAACTATGAAGGGTCTTTGTTCACCCTGAATTTGTGAGCAAAGCAGACGTCAGAAATGATTGAAAATAAGAAACTTACAGAAACACCACGCACTTTCTCCTAGTTTCACAGTCATACCGCTCCACACAGAAACTGTGAAGACAAGCACAAGCCGTTTGAATTTAATTATTTGCAAGATGTTCCGTACAGGGTAACCCCCACCATCTGCGCAACTGTGATCAACTGAAAGGAAAGAATATGTCCAACGCACCGCAGCTCTTCAACAACATCTCGCCCGCCCAGTTCGCCGTCCTCCAGCAAAAAGCCAGCTCCGCCGGCATCCCTATCTCCGGAAACTCCGGCTCCGCCTCCAAAATGGGCGTGGAAGTCGCATGGAACTACTCGCCCGACGCGCAGCAGCTCAGCATTCAGTGCCTTAAGACACCCTTCTTCATCAGCGCCGCAGACGTAAACCAGAAGATTCATGGCCTCGTCACCGAAACCCTGGCCGCCGCCTGACTTCTTACCAAGAATGAAGTGTCATCCTGAACGTAGCCGTTGTTCAGGCGAACGAAGAACCTGCTTCTGTTTTCGCTGGTTCCACCACGACGCTAGGGTGCCCCAGGTCCCTGGCTTTGGAACCTGGGATACCACAAAAGCTGATCGTCAGCTTTGCAATCTCCACACCTCGCTGAAGAGCAACCCAAGCAACATCTCTCTCCGCTCTTCCAGCACAAATCCAGTACTCCGAAGCGCCGCCGTATGATCCGGAAGCTTCCGGATTCGCAGTCCCGTCAACACCCCAAAAGCACAATACAGAAACCCAACCAGCACCCGGCCCACAAGCCGACCGGCAAAACCCTCCGGCACGGCAAAATCGGAGACAACCCACCGCGCGTCCTCCGTCAGGTCCCTTCTTACTAGATGAGTTCTGACGGAGCCAGCCAGCGCCTCAGCCTCCGCCGTAGTCAAGCAATCCAGAAAGAAATGACTCACCACCAGGTCGTACGCATCTGCTCTCCCCGGTTGCCATGAACGAATATCTGCCACAATCGCCCGAACCCGACCCGCATTCGCTCCAGCCCGCTGGACCAGCGCTCGAAGCATCTCTGGGCTAGCATCCACAGCATCAATCCGAACCTCGGGATTGATCCTCAACAGCTCTGCCGTAAACCGCCCATCGCCATCGCCCAGCACCAGCGCGCGCTGGGCCGTCCTCAACTCACCCAGGAACGCACACCGGCACCGCCGCAGCAGCGGTCCAAAACTGAACCACTCCATCCAGCGATAAGCGCCAGCCAGCCGATCAAAATCCGGCGCTCCATCCACGCTCATCGAATGAGAAGTACCACAGGCATCAGCAAAACCAGGTCCGCCGCCGCCCGTAAGCTCAACGAGGAAATCCTCCCACGCAAGCAATCAAGCAACCCTAGTAACAGCGCCGAACCAGCAGCCGCGGCCAGCAACGCACCAGACCGCGGCGCACAAAATGCAGCCAATAACAACGCCACCAGGGCCAGAACCACAGCAGGCCAACGCACCCGCACCGCCCTCTGCGACTCCCACACAGCAATCGCATGCAGATTCAGCGCAGCCAGCGCCATATACACCAGAATTGCAGCCAACGGCAGCTTCAAAAACTGCGCCAAGCTATGCGCCGCGCCCACCTGTGAGCAAACCGGCAGCGCACATCCCACAACAAAGAGCGCGCCGACGATAATCTCCGCCATCCGCTCCCGCACAACCGCTGAGGCCCGCGCAAACATCGGCCTCCGCTGCGCATGCACGCTGGTTAGCCACAGCAGAGTCGCCGCAGCCACAATCGAGTCCGGCCGTATGCTCCGCGCCGGCAGCCGCGAAATCACCAGCCCCGCTGCCGCCATCGCTGCAAGCACCGCCGCAGGCAGCAGAACCTTTTTGTGCCGCCAATGAAAGTAATGCCGTTCTCGCAGCTCATGCGCAGGAGGAGTCCGTAATCCGGCCCTCGCATCCAGCAGCCGGTCGCCAATGTAGATAGTCCACACGATCAGCGCCAGCGCCGCCGTCATCCACCCCGGCAGGCTCACATGCACGGCCCACGCAAAGGCCCACGCCCATACCACCGCCACCGTCGGTGCATCCAGGCTGGCTAGGTGCCACAGATGCAGCAGCCCAGCCGGCACGCCAAGGCGCAAACCAGTTGTCCGGGAAGGCGAATTCAGCAATGTCGCCACTTTCTCCATTGTAGGCCGAAGTATTTCCCTCGCTTCGAACCCGACAGCAATGTTACAGAAGTGTTAAAATTGATCTTTAAGCGCAGGCGTCTCCGACCGACCCGCCGAAACGACTCTATATATGATTCTCTATCTCATGCGCCATGCCAACGCCGGTCTCCGCCGGCCAAATCCCGCGCTCGACGCCAAACGTGGCCTCGTAAAAGACGGAAAAGAACAATGCGTTCTTATGGCTCGCTGCCTCAGCGCGCTCAAGGTTCAGATCGACACCGTCATCTCCAGCCCCCTCAAACGAGCCCTCCAGACCGCGCAGTTTGTCGCAACCGAGTTCGGCCACGAAGCAAAGATCGAAATCAACCCCGCGCTCAAGCCCGACGGCAAGTACGCTGATTTTCAAGCCCTTCTGGCTAATTATTCCCAATCTGAAGGCATCCTCGTCGTAGGCCACAACCCGAATCTCGTCGAATTCATGGGCAAGCTCGTCACCGGCAACGGCGGTGCCAGCCTCCGCCTGCGCAAGGGAGCCATCGCGCGCATCGATCTAAACCGTCACCCCGCGCAGCTCCACTGGCTCATCGATCCCCGCCTCGTCCGAAACATCTACGCAAGCGTCGGAAAGAGCTCGCGCCCAAAGACCTCGCGGAAGTAGTCCGCTTCCTTGCGGAGCGACCAGAGCTCCAGCTCAGCGCCCGTTCGCCCCGGACGAATCTCAAGATAAATGCGCTTGGGGTATAGCTTCGCGGTCACCCTCAGCACATCGCTCGCCCGGTCCTGGTTCAGCGCCACAGCCAGCCTCAGCAGCACCACCGCGCGATGCACATTCCGGTGCTCCTCCGTCGAAATGTTCCTCAGCGCGCGATCCTCCGGCCCCGGACGACTCTTTCCCTGGTACCGGGCAATCGCCGATACAATCGTCCGCTGCGTCGGCGTGTACCCATACAGCTCGGAACTCGAAATGATGTACTGCGTGTGCCGGTGATGCCCCTGATGATTGATGAACTTGCCTGTATCGCGCAGCATCGCCGCCGCCGCAAGCCAGTGCTCATAATCGGCGGGCAGCTCATGCAACGTCTTCAAGTCTCGATACAGCTGAATCACATGAGCACGCACCGGCTCTGCCTGCCTCGCGTCCACGCCATAGCGTTTTGCCGTGGCCAGCACGCTCTCCCACCGGTCATGCTCAAATTCCAAATGGCTGCTGGCCCGCGTGTCCTGCTCCGCCAGCATCTGCGCCAGAATTCCATCCCTCAATCCCAGCGGCGAATAGCGAAATCCTGGCAACCCAAAATGCTCCAGCAGCTCGGCATACACCTGCGCGCCCGCAATCATGATCTCTGCCCGTCGCGGCCCGATCCCCGGCATCGCCTCGCGCTCCTGAAGCGTCATCTTCGCTAGTCTGGCAGCCAGCTTCCGCACCAGCAGCGTAGGAGCCACTCCCGGCGCATGCACCAACCTCTTGACCGATGCCTTGCCTGCCTTGGCTACCGCCGCACTCGCCTCAGCCAACGCCGCAGCCGTGCCGCTCGTGGCAATCACCAGGGACAACCGCTCCACCGCAATCTTCCGCCACGCCCGCCTCAGCTCGCGCCCGATTAGCTGCCGCATCTGCGCCAGTTCTTCAAGCGTCGGGGGATCAGTTGTCAGAAATCCCTCCGTCAACCGCACCGCGCCCAGCGGCAAACTCACCGTCTCCACTATCCGCTTGCGCTCGCTCAGCGTAATCTCGCAGCTTCCGCCGCCCAGGTCCACCAGCAGCACCCTGCCAGACACGCCCGGCTCCGCGCTCATAATCCCGCGATGAATCAGCCGCCCTTCTTCTAACCCAGAGATAATCTCCAGGCTCCAGCCTGTCTCGGCCTTCACCCACGCCTGAAAGGCCGCCCCGTTGCGCGCATCTCTCAGCGCCGCCGTAGCCACCACACGAATCTCATCCGCGGCATGAGCCTGCACTGCCCGCTGAAACCGCTTCAGCGCGCGCAGTGTCAGCGCCATAGCCTCCGGCGAAATCAACCCGGACTCAAATACGCTCGACCCCAGCCGCGTCACTTCGCGGTCCTCGTGCACCGTTTTCAACTGGTGCGCGACAACGCGGGCAATCTTTAACCGGCAGGAGTTCGATCCAATATCTATCGCAGCTAATACAGGCATGAGGTCAGTATGGAATGCTCTTCACACACGAAGATACACGACCTCTGTTGCATTTCTGCAACGTGCAAAACGCGGCAGAAATTCGATTCGGGGGAAATCAGGGAATGGTAACACTGATCGTCGTGGTGGCCGCCGCAGCGAGGGGTATATTTGGTGTAGCCTCGTTGCTCGCCGTCAGCGTGTAAGCGTATGTGCCGGGTGTCATGCCGTTGCCGCCGCCGGCGCAGCCCGTGATCGAAGCCGCTCCGGCAACCCCTGCCACGGCCAGCACTGCCGCCACAAGCCAGCGAGGCATCTTCCGGCGAAACCCAAGCAGCAGACTTGCAGCCAGAATGCCGCCCGCCGGCCAGGCTGATCCCATGCGCTGCGCAGTCGCAGGAATCGCCGAGCCGTAGGGATAAAAATCAATGCTCCCTGTCACGGTCTGTCCTATCGTTACCGGCGCAGGCGCATGTAACGGCCCGTAGACGCATGTGGGGATATGAGCCGTCGTCATCGGCCCACTATAGGCGCAGCTCACGACGAGCGTCCCATCCAGGGGAATTCCGCTCACAGTGTAATGCGTCATGGCCATGTCACCGCCGTTCGGCATAGTGACGTTAGTAGCTGCGATTGCATACGGCACAGCCGCCATGAGCGCGCGCCCGCCAAAGAGCGCAAGCAACAGAGCCACAAAAGACCCGAAAACAATACGCCTCAGCATTACAGTCACTCCATCGGGATTTTGGGGATTCGCCTGCCACATTAGATCGATAACGCCGCAAAGCGCATACAGAATTGGACGAAAATTTACACAGGACGCTTGGCCATTGCCCCCATGAGAAGCGGTGTTCGCGCGAAAACTCCATTCCACTAAGCGAACAGCTTCATAAATCTTTCATAAGGGCTTTCATTTCCCGTCCGCGATTGCGAAATCTCCCGTAGATCAGCTTGTTATCCTGATAAAGCTGCACTTTACGCAATGACTACACAATCTCTGCAAGAAAATCGAACAAAATCCGGGCCTTCCCCGCTCGTCGCCTGGTTCTCTCTGGCGCTCATCTTCGCCGCCGTTTATTTTGCCTCTCTCTTTACCCCGCCGCTTCAGGACGACGTGGATGCTGGCCACGCCCAGGCCTCGCAATACATGGCCGAGACCGGCGATCTGGTAACGCTGCATATCAACGGCATTCGATATCTCGAGAAACCGCCGCTGCCCTATTGGTTTGCCGCCGCTGCCTACAAGGTCTTTGGCGAAAATGTCTTCTCCACGCACCTCGCCAACTCGCTGGCTGTACTTGGCTGCGCCTGGATCGCTTATCTGTGGGCCTTTCGTGCCTGGGGCCGCCGGGCGGCCTTCTATGCAGCTCTTGGCGTGCTCACCGCCGTCGGCCCATTTCTCTGGACTCGCTTCTCGATCCCTGAAGCCTTGTTGAGCTTCCTGCTGCTCTTCGCGCTCTATAGCTTTCTATCCGGCCTCGAAAGCCAGCGTCCCATCCGCTTCTATGGCATGTGGGCCGCGCTCGCCCTCGCCACGCTTACCAAGGGGCTTATCGCGCCGGTCTTTTTCCTCGCCGCCGCCATTCCACTGCTCGCACTCAGCGGTCAGTGGCGCCGCTGGCGCGACCTCAAGCCTTTCTCCGGTACTCTACTGTTCCTTGTCATCGCAGCCCCCTGGCATATCCTCGCAGGGCTAGCCAACCCCACGCAGGGCCATCCGGTCGGCAATCATCCCACCCCCGGCAACGTGCACGGCTTCTGGTACTTCTACTTCCTCAACGAGCACGTCTTCCGTTTCCTGGGTACGCGCTGGCCGCACGACTACAACCGCATGCCCATAGCCGTGTACTGGCTCGCGCATCTCGTCTGGCTCTTTCCCTGGAGCCTCTTCCTGCCCGCGCTCCTCGTCGTCGCATGGAAGACGCGCCGCGGCTGGCTCCAGCACCTGCGCCGGGATGCCGGGCAGACCGTCGATTTTTATCTCGACCACGCCGCCCGCGAGGATGTAGCCACCTACGTCGCACGCCTCAAATTCCGCGTCCGCACCAACTGGCTCCTCGGCCTCTACGCGGCCTTCATTCTGCTCTTCTTCTCGCTCTCTACCAACCAGGAGTACTACACCTTCCCGGCATGGCCTGCCCTGCTCATCCTCATCGCAGGTCTGCTGGCCAACACCGAAGAACGCCGTAGTAACGACGAAGGACGCCCGCTGCTCTCTCTCGCGTGGCTCACCGGCGCACAGGCTGTCTTCGCCATCGTCGGCGTGCTGGCTGCATTGGCGCTCGGCTGGGGACTTTGGGAGTCGCGCAATCTGCCCTTCGTTTCCGACATTGGCACGCTCCTCGCCCACCGCGATGTAGGCGATTACACGCTCGCTACCTCGCACTTCTTCGATCTCACCGGCCCTTCATTCGCGGCGCTCCGCCTGCCCGCTTCTCTGGCCGCCATCGCGCTGCTCATCGGCCCAGCGGTCAGCTGGTGGCTGCGCCTCAAGCGTAAACATCTCGCCGCCACCACAATCCTGGCCCTCACCTCGGTCATCTTCCTCGTCGCCGCACACATTGCCTTCGCGCGCTTTGAGCCCATGCTCAGCTCAAAACAACTCGCGGACGCCATCCTCGCCAAGGGATCGCCCGCCGATACCTTCATCATCTACGGCGACCAGTCCGACGCCTCATCGGTCATCTTCTACACGCACAACTTCCTCAGGAAGCCCGCAGAACTCGTCATGCAACCCTGCTCGCCTTACGGCGAAGGCTCCTCGCTCCTCTGGGGCTCCTGCTGGCCCGACGCGCCAAAGATCTTCCTCAGTGAAGACCAGCTCCGTCAGCAATGGGGCACAGGCGAGCGCAAGTGGCTCTTCGCGCAGGACACCAAGCAGCAGAAAGTGCAGCAGCTTCTAACCGGCCGCCTCTATCCCGTCCAGTCCATCGCCGATAAAGCCCTCTGGACAGACCGGCCATTGCAATAAAGTAGGATGTTGCCCATGACCTACTTCCTCTTTAAGACCGAACCGGACGTCTACTCCTTCGATGATTTCCTCCGCGACCACGAGACCATCTGGGACGGCGTCACCAATCCCACCGCCGTCAAGCACCTGCGCGAAATGAAAGCCGGAACGAAGTGGATCTTCTACCACACCGGCGAGGAGCGCACCGCAGTCGGCACCGGTTCTGTAATCAGCATCGACGCAACAGACCCCAAAGTTCCCATCGTCAAAGTCAAAGTAGGCAAGCGCCTCAAAATGCCCAAAACACTCGCCGCCATCAAAGCCGAGCCGCTCTTCAAAGACTCCCCGCTCGTCATCATCGGTCGGCTCTCGGTAGTACCTCTAACACAAGACCAATGGCATTGGTTCATAGACTAACTCTGCAGATTGGCAAAGTATGCCAATCTGCTTATACTGGACAAGGGGTGGCATATGCCTACGCGCAACGTAAACCTGACGCCCGAACTCGACCAGTTCATCACCTCGCGAGTGGAAACAGGCAGGTTTGCGAACGCTAGTGAAGTAATGCGCACCGCTTTGCGAATCATGGAGCAAGATGAGCGGGAAAACGAAGAAAAGCTCATAGCCCTTCGTGCTGCGATTGATAAAGGTCTCGCAAGCGGAGTTGCCGAACCAGGCACATTCCTGCGCCTTCGGCAAAGGCTCGGCCTGCCTGAGAGAGAGTTGTGACCTCAAATCGGCTTCGCATCTCACCAGAGGCAGAAATCGACCTTCTCGAAATTGGCACATATACCAGGGATACCTGGGGATGGCGTCAAGCAGATCGTTATCTAACCCAACTCGAAGAAGGTTGCGAACTCATTACTAACAATCCGATGATAGGCCGCTCTTGTAGGCAAATCCAGGAGGGACTATGCAGATTCGAGATAGGGAAACACGTTATCTTTTACACGGTTGAACCTGAAGGCGTGCTGATAGTGCGCGTTCTATACCAGAACATGCTGCCCACCAACTATTTCTGATCCAACCACCCCTTCGTACTCAGCAACTGCCGCTGATCCAGCGCCCAAACCTTCCCCGTCAGTTCATCCGCTGCCTTGCCCTCGCGAGCGCACTTCTCAAATTCCTGCTGCACCGCCATCATCTTCGCATCAAAATCATCCAGGAAGCTCAGCGCCAGCGCCTCGGGAATCATCGGCAGCTTCGGCGAACCAAACTCGAGCTTCCCATGATGCGACAGGATCAGATGCAGCACCAGCGTCCGCAGTCGCGGCGGAAAATCCGGCAGCGAATCCATCGTCTTAGCCGCAAGCTCATATCCCATCTGGATGTGTCCCAGCAGCACACCCTCCACCGTGTACTCAAACCCCGACTCCCACGCCAGCTCCTGCGTCTTGCCAATGTCGTGCAGAATCACACCCGTCATCACCAGGTCGCGATTCAGCATCGGATAATTCCCAACCACTCGATCAGCCAGCTTGAGCAAACTCACCACATGCTCCAGCAACCCGCCCAGCCATGCATGGTGCAGTTGCTTGGCCGCCGGAGCCTCACGATACTTACCGCTAATCCGTTCATCGTTCAGCAGCGTCTCAACCAACAGCTTCAAATGCGGCTCGGTAAAGCTCGCCACAAAACCCTCAAGTTCTGCCCATAGCACCGCCACATCGAACGTCGTCGTAGGCAGATAATCAGCCCTATCGATCTCGTCAGCCTTAGCCACTCGAATCCTATCCACCTTAAGCTGGGGCTTGTCATTGAAGGGACAGTACGCGCCCCGTATCTTTACGATCTCGCCCTTTTCAAAATCCTTGATCTCAGGGTCTGCAGGGCTCCAGACGCGGCCCTCCACATCGCCCGACTTATCCGCGAGCCGTATGGCTAAGTAAGAGCTTCCCGTTTTGCCCGTACGCTGCTGTTTTTCAAGAACAAGAAAGAAGCCCTCGACGGGATCTCCGTCACGCATCGAAGTCAGGTCGGTAACAAATAATTTCTTCATATTTACGGAAAGGATAAAGCAGGAAGCCGGCTTGAGGCAGTCTTGGCTCAAAAAGCAAAGGCCCTCAGCGCGCTGAGGGCCTTTGTTACATACTCTCCATTATTGTTGCGGCGCGGGAGCCGGCTGTTGCGGTGCCGGAGCCTGAGTCGGTGCAGGCGCTGGCTGTGGCGCTGGCGCACCCTGGACTTGCGGAATCGGCGTGGGCTCCGCAGGTGCAGTAGTTTTCTGCGAATCATCCGGCTTCTTCTGGCTATAACGAGTCTTTTCGCCTGTCGTCGTAGCATTGTCTTTTTTCTTCTTCTTGCTGGCCGTATCACCACCCAGGCCCAAAGGCTGTGACTGTGTCTGGCGATCCGCCACCTCACCCGCCTCAGGCGGCGCGGGCGTCTGTGCGTCCCTCAAAGATTCAGTCTTGATCTTGGGCTGCTTCGGCAGCTTCGAGCGGTCGCTGTATCGAGACTTCTTCTGCGGCGCAGCCTGCTCCAGCGGATTATCCGGCTCGGCATTCTGTGCTACCTGTGTACCGGCAGCAGTGCTGGCCGTTGCTCCGGAAGCTCCATTGGCGTCTTCCGTCGCTGCCGGAGCCGATGCCGTAGGCAACGTTTTTGTAGGTGCCTGGCCATAACGGATCTTTTCCTTCTTGCCCGGCTTCTGAGCAGCAATTTGCGCGGCCTTCTTGTCCGCACTCGCAGCCGCAGGCGTAGTGGTAGTCGCAGAGACATTCACCACCTGGGGCGACTTCTGCCGGAAATGAGCGTTTTCACGGAACCGCGTACGCTCTACCTTCTTCTTTTTCTTTGGAGAAGGCGGAGTGTAAGTCGAGTAGACAATCGGGTTGATCCGCTTGTTCGCCGTCGCGCCCGTATCCTCATAGCCCGGCTTGATATTGATGTAGGAGTCCTCGCGCATCTTCGTCAGATAGTCGCGCATGGCCGGCATCATCTTGGTTTCGTAATAGGTCTCTTCTACCTGGTTCTGAACGTCCTTGTACTCCGGTGCGCCTCCTGTAGTGTGCTTCGTGACCTTCAGAATCACGTAGCCCTGCCGCGTCCGGATCGGCTCGGTGTACTGCCCCGCCTGCAGACCGAACGTCGCATCAGCAAACACTTTGGCCAAGGCGCTGTCGCCGCGCTTGTACTCGCCCAGTTCACCGCCCTCGCCTGCCGTCTGCCCGTCGCTTGAAGTCCGCGCAAGCTGCGCAAAGTCGGCTCCGCCCTTCAGCTTGGCTTCAATGTCATCCGCCTTTGCCTTGGCCGCAGCTACCTTCGCATCGTCTGCCTCGCCCGCTCCGGTTGAAACCAGGATCTCGCTGAGATGCACACTCTCCGGCTGCACATATTCCTGCTTGTGCATCTCAAAGTAGTTCTGCACTTCGCCCGGCGTGATGTGAATGTGCTCACCCACCTCATTACGCATGACTTGCTGCGTAATAACCTGGTTGCGGATATTCGCCTTGAAGTCCTCAAAGGAGAAGCCTTGCTCCTGCGCCGCCTTTTCCAGCTCTTCCATGGTGCCCAGGTTGTATTGCTTGCGTATCTCGTTCAGCCGGTTAACCAGCTCGGTGTCGCCGGTAATTCCCAGCTCCTTGCCTTTGGAAAGCCAAAGCTGCTGGTCGATCAAATTGCGGAGCAGATCCTTATGCTCCTCCGAGAGCTGCTGCATCGTCATTCCGCGCTCGCGGCCTTCATCGTCCACCTGCTTCATCGCGCGGTCGTAGTCTGAGCGCGTGATGATCTGGTCGTTTACGCGCGCCAGAATCTCTTCCACCGTCGTGCCGCCATAAGGGCTGGCCGGCTCAGCAGCGGGCTTGGCCTGGGAAAAGGCCGGAACAGCAAGCAGCATGGCGCCAACCATGGAAAGCACAGACGCAGACACCGCGGGAGTACGAAGCAATCTAGGAGTCATCATTCGGCACATAAACAGGCATGGGTGAATCTTCGCCTGCGTTATAGACGTCATTGTAAATGCCGGGAGAGCCATATGCGGAACGGAATCGCCTGCAAACAGAAAGCAGTGCCCTGAGATCGCAAAAATCCGCCCAAAACGCCAATTGCTCACCGTCGCCCTAGCAGCGGCGTCAATAAAGCCGATGCTATACTTTAGCTCACGGTTCATGCTGTGGCGGGCCACGCTGCAGTCTGCGCCCGGAGGTTACTGCAGCTTATGACTCCTCGCGCCCGCCGGGCCCTTTTCTCCCTCGTCCTCTTCTTCGCAGTCTGCGCCGCCCTGGGCTCCGTGCTCCAGCGCCGGGTCGGAGCGCAATCCTCTGAGGACGAAAGCCAGATTCTCGACAGCCTCAAGACCTTCACCAATGTCTACTCGCTCGTCGAACAGAACTACGCCGAGCCCATCACCGGCGACAAAGCCGACACGGCCATCTACGACGGCGCCATCCCCGGCATGCTGCGGACCCTCGATCCACACTCCAATTTCTACGATCCCAAGTCCTATGCCAAGATGCGTGAAGATCAACGCGGCCATTACTACGGCGTCGGCATGCTGATTCAGCAACAGCGCGATCCTAAGACCGGCAAAGATCAAGTCGTCGTCATCACGCCGTATGAAGGCACGCCTTCATTCCGCGCCGGCATCCGCCCGGCAGACATCATCGTCTCTGTAGATGGCAAGCCTGTCACCGTTGGCCCTGACGGCAACGATCCCAACATCATCAGCAACTCCGACTCAGTGGCCAAGAACCTCAAAGGCCCCAAAGGCACGCACGTGCAGGTCAGCATGTCGCGCGCCGGCCAGTCCAAGCCGCTCGTCTTCGATCTCGTTCGCGACGAGATTCCGCACCCATCAGTCGATCTCAAGTACGAAGTCCGCCCCGGCATCGGTTACATCCATCTCACGCAGTTCATGGAAACCAGCGCACAAGAGGTCGATGACGCAGTCGACGGCTTCAGTAATCTGAAAGGACTCGTCCTTGATCTGCGCGGAAACCCCGGCGGCCTGCTCAGCCAGGCTGTAGAAATCTGCGACCATCTACTCGCCAAGGGCCAGACCATCGTCTCGCAGCGCGGCCGTGCTTATCCCGATCAGAACTACGTTGCCACGCACGGCAACGGCGGCAAGGCTTTCCCAATTGTCGTGCTCGTCAATCGCGGCACCGCTTCAGCAGCGGAAATCGTCTCCGGCGCGCTGCAGGACCATGACCGCGCGCTCATTGTCGGCGAAACCACCTTCGGCAAAGGCTTGGTACAAACCGTCTACAACCTCAGCGAAAACACCGGCCTGGCGTTGACCACGTACCACTACTACACACCTTCCGGTCGCCTCATTCAGCGCAACTATGAAGGCGTTTCGCTCTACGACTACTACTACAATCACGCCGGCGTTGCTGACGGAAACAATCGCGAAGTGAAGATGACCGACTCCGGCCGCACCGTCTATGGCGGCGGCGGAATCACTCCCGATGAAAAGATCGAAACTCCCAAGTCCGATCACTTTCAGGACGAAGTTCTCTACCACAACGTCTTCTTCCACTACGCGCCGTTCTACTTCTCCACCCACGCCTCCGTCGACCGCAACTTCCAGGTAGACGATTCCGTGGTTGCCAGCTTCAAGCAGTACCTCACCAATGAAGGCGTGCAGTTTACCGATAAGGACATTGCAGACAATCTCGAATGGATCAAGGTCAATGTCAAGGACAGCGTGTTGACCAGCCAGTATGGATCTGTCACTGGTCTGCGCGTCCTGGCCGACTGGGATCCGATGATCCAGAAGGCGCTCACCTTCCTGCCTGAGGCACAAACGCTCGAAGACAATTCCCACAAGGTCCAGGCGCAAAAGGCCCAGGCACGCAACGAAACTCCCGCCACCACAGCAGCGCAGCGCTAATCTCATTTACACCCAAAGCAAAAACGGACCGGCAATCGCCGGTCCGTTTTGCTTGTTCTGCAGAATGCCTCACTGCTCATCGTTATAAATCCCCACCGTAATCTTCCCTCCCTCAGTCAGCCGCGCCCGAAACATCCCCGGCGTATTAAAGCTGAACGCAGTCTGCCCATCCGGAGTAAGCGCAATCACGCCACCATCTCCATGCAGCGCTTCCAGCTCATGATGAATCACCTCATCGGCAGCATCTTGCACCTTCATTCCCTTGAACCGCACCAGGTTGCAAATCTCCCGCGCCACACCCAGCCGAATAAAATATTCACCAGACCCCGTCGCCGAAACCGCGCATGATTGATTCGACGCATACGTTCCCGCACCGATAATCGGCGAATCGCCCACACGCCCCGGCATCTTGCCCTGCATCCCACCCGTCGAAGTCCCGGCAGCAATATTGCCGCTGCGGTCCAGCGCCACAACACCCGTCGTCCCGTGGCTGCGCGGGTCAGCAGCCTCGTCATAGTAAAACGCAACAGGCACAGTCTTGCCCGGCTCCGGCGGCGCGCCTGCCGGACGCGGTGGAACCGGTCTGCCTTCCTTCGTCAGCTGTTTCACCAAGGCCTGCCATCGCGATTCACTGAAGAAGAAGCTGTTATCCACCTGCTGCAAACCCACCTTCGCGCCAAAGTTATCCGCGCCGGTGCTGATCATCATCACGTAAGGCGACTTATCCATCACCGCCCGCGCCAGGCTGATCGGATAGTGCGTGTGCATCACTCCAGCCACAGCGCCGGCCTTGAGCGTTGCGCCATCCATAATGGAAGCGTCAAGCTCGTTGTGCCCCTCAGCACTAAAAACCGCCCCACGCGCAGCGTTGAAAAGTGGATCATCCTCCATCACTTTCAGCGTGGCCTCCACCGCATCCAGCGCCGTACCTCCCGCATCCAGAATCTTCGCGCCCGCCATCGTCGCCGCTTCCAGGCTCTTGCGATACGCCTTGTCGCCCTCCGGCCCCAGCGCCACGCGCTGAATCACCCCCGCGCCGCCATGCACCACAATCGTCCACTTATGCGTCGCCGTCTGCTGCGCACTTGCCGCCACACAAACCACTCCCATCACCACCGCCAGCCAAAATCGTTTCATCACGCGTATACCTCGCATTTGTTTTTACCCATCCTACTATCGCATTTACCATCGCACCCATGGCCCGCATGATTCTGTCCCATTTCTCTAGCCTGCTCCTTTCCAGCTCTCTTCTTGCATCTTCCTGTCTCGCGCTCTCACAATCCGTGCCAAACCCCGCACCCATTCCCGTCAAAGTAGTCGTCATCACCATGTTTGAAGTCGGCGAGGACACAGGCGACCAGCCCGGTGAACTGCAGTACTGGGTAGAGCGCGATCATCTCGACCACATCTACCCACTCCCGGCCGCTTACCACGCTGCTCGCATGAACGATCGCGGTGAAATGGCCATCCTCACCGGCCAGGGAACAGCATCCGCAGCCTCCACCATCATGGCTCTCGGTCTCGATCCGCGCTTCGATCTCTCCCACGCCTACTGGCTCATCGCAGGCATCGCCGGCGGCAGCCCCGATCGCATCTCGCTAGGCTCAGCCGCATGGGCGCGTTGGATCATCGATGGCGATCTAGCCTACGAAATCGACGCACGCGAGATTCCTCCGGACTGGTCCACCGGCTTCATCCCTTTGCGCAAGACACATCCCTTCGAGCAGCCAGCCGTCGCGCTTCCCGGCCAGGTCTATGAGCTCAATGCCGACCTCGCCGAATGGGCCTACGCGCTCACCAAAGACACTCCTCTCGTCGACACCGACAAACTCAAACAAGTCCGCGCTAACTTTGACGGAGCCGCCGCACAGAAGCCACCCTTCATCACCCTCGGCGATGAGCTCTCATCCTCCACCTACTGGCACGGCAAGCTCTTTGACGCATGGGCCTCCGAGTGGGCCAACTATTTCACAAGTGGCAAGGGCCAATTCACCACCACGGCAATGGAAGACACCGGCACGCTGCAATCACTCCGCTTCCTCGCCAACGCAGGCCGCATCGACTGGTCGCGCATCCTCGTACTTCGCACCGTCAGCAACTTCGACCGTCAGCCTCGCAGTATGGCTGCGCCAGAAAGCCTCGCTCAACAGCGCATCGGAACCTACAGCGCCTATCTCCCCTCACTCGAAGCCGCTTACGCTGTCGGTCACAGCGTCGTAAACGAGTTGCTCATCAACTGGCCTAAGTACATAGCCACATCGCCAACAGCACCTCAGCCGCACCCCTGAATGACGCAAATAGCGCGAAGCGCCCTTCTCTATCCGCGAAGGACCTTGGCGAAGATATGCCTGACAGTAGAGAATCCTTGCGATCCTGAATTCAATTCCTCAACGCAAGAGGACAACTGCACATGCACTCTGTCTGGTTCGGCGAGTTTCTAGGAACGCTGGTTCTCATCCTGTTGGGCAACGGCGTCAATGCGGGCGTAACCCTTCGCAAATCCTACGCCGCCGATTCAGGATGGATCGTCATCACCACAGGCTGGGGCATCGCCGTCCTCTGCGGCGTTCTCGTCGCGCAGGCATGCGGCAGCTCCTTCGCGCATCTCAATCCCGCCATCTCATTCGCCTCCGCAGTCCGCGCCGGCGATTTCTCTCAGCTTCTCTCGCTCTGGTCCGCTCAGATGCTCGGCGCAATATGCGGATCAGCACTCATGGCACTCCACTACGGCCCTCACTGGAGCCACACACCCGATCAATCCGCCAAGCTCGGCATCTTCTGCACCGCTCCCGCCGTCAAAACCACACCGTTCAATCTCCTCAGTGAAATCATCGGCACGGCGGTACTCATCATCGTCGCCGCAGCCATCTCTTCACACGGAGTCTCCGTCAACGGTCCCGCAGCAGGAGTCGGTCAGTGGCTAGTAGCCAGCCTCGTCTGGGGAATCGGTCTCTCACTCGGCGGCACCACAGGCTACGCCATTAATCCCGCGCGCGACCTCGGCCCGCGCATCGTACACGCACTCGCGCCCATCCCCGGCAAAGGCCCATCCAACTGGAGCTACGCACCCATTCCAGTCCTCGGCCCACTCATCGGCGGCGCGCTCGCAGGTCTGTTTCTACGCTGGGCAAATCTCTAACGGTGCTTATTCAAGAATCGACCCCACCACAGCCAACGCTGCAATCGCCGCCGTCTCCGCGCGCAGAATCCGCGGCCCAAGCGAAGCCGCACGCCAACCATTCGCGTCAAAGAGAGCTTCTTCTTCAGGTGCCCATCCGCCTTCAGGACCGAAGGCCAGCTCCAGCTTCGGCATCTCGCTGTTAGACGCGTTTATCGCTTCTTCGAGTACCGAGCGTAGCGTCACACCACGCTCCTGCTCCGCCAGCACAATGCGCGTCAAGCCATCGCCAGCAGCCTTCACGCGCTCTGTCAGCGGTTGCGGATCCAATATCTCCGGCACATCCGATCGCCGCGACTGCTTCGCCGCCTCATGCGCAATCCTCCGCCAACGCTCCACGCGCTTCGCCGCAGCCTGCGCCAAGTGCTTCTCCGTCCTCCGCGCAATCACCGGCGCAATCGTTGTCACGCCCAGCTCCGTCGCCTTCTCAATGCCCCACTCCATGTGGTCAAACTTGAAAATCGAAACCACCAGCGTAATCGGCAACGCCGGATCGGCCTCCAGTTCCGCAAGCAGGTTGAAGCGAACTTCCTCAGGCGAAACCGCCGCAATCTCCGCATGAAACACAAACCCGCCGGCAACCACATCGGCTTCCATCCCCGGCTGCGCGCGCAACACACGCGCCAGATGCTCGGCCTGCGGTCCAGTCAATGTGGCTGTAGCTTCATCCCAGTGCTCGGCAATCCAACGGCGTCGCGTCATCTCTTATATCCCTTCAAACATATTGATTCTAGCGGCCCGCAAGCACCTTCACACATTTCGTACAAAACGTCGAAGGGGACGCTTTTAAGCGTCCCCTTCGCGTTGCCTTGTTGTTAAATGGCCGAGACTACTTCTTCTTCGCGGCCTTCTTTGCGGCTTTCTTTGCCGGTGCTTTCTTGGCTGCCTTCTTGGTTGCCATTTGCCTATTCTCCCTTTTCGATGAGTTGCATCGATCCTGCAATGTGAATTGCAGATGAGGAATGTATAGATTCATGCAAAACAAGTGTCAAGGAAAAAACACATCATGAGTGGAAAAAGTGGCAACAATTTTTTCTTGAGGAACGCGGTGCCGATTTCGATTGAACTCTTCCTTGCTTACGCCGATGAATAACAATCCGTCTCTATCGAGGAATATCTCTCGCATAAGCAGCACGTCTCAACACTCAATCACATTCAGCGCAAGGCCCGCCAGGCTTGTCTCTTTATAGCGCGACTGCATATCCAATCCGGTTAGGTACATCGTGCGAATCACTTGATCCAGTGATACCTTGTGCGCCTCAGGCTCATTCATCGCCAGCCTCGCAGCTTGCACCGCTTTCATCGCGCCCATCGCATTGCGCTCAATACACGGTATCTGCACCAGCCCGCCTATGGGATCACAAGTCATGCCCAGGTTGTGCTCCATCCCAATCTCTGCGGCGTGCTCAATCTGTCCATTCGTTCCACCCAGCGCGCACACTAGCCCGCCTGCAGCCATCGAGCACGCAACACCCACCTCGCCCTGGCAACCCACCTCCGCGCCGCTGATCGAAGCATTCTCTTTATAAAGAATTCCTATTGCAGCCGAAGCAAGAAAGTAACGCTGAATCCCTTCCGCGCTCGCGCCTTCCACAAAGCGTTCATAGTATCGAGCCACCGCGGGAACCACACCAGCCGCTCCATTCGTCGGCGCAGTCACCACACGCCCGCCCGCAGCGTTCTCTTCATTCACAGCCATCGCAAACACAGTCACCCAATCCAGCGGAGCCAGCGGATCGCCAGCCTTGCCTCCATCCAACCGCTCCGCCAGCCGATGCGCGCGCCTGCGCACGCTCAACCCACCCGGCAAGATGCCTTCCGTTGCCATGCCGCGATCCATGCAGCCCTTCATCGTCTGCCAGATCGCATCAATCCTCGCACGCACCTGCTTCGCGCTCTCTGTGCCACCACCCAGCAACGCGCATTCATTCGCCAGCATCAGCTCTGCAATACCAAGCTCATTCTTCTCCGCGATCTCCAGCAACTCCGCCGCGCTCTTGAACGAAAACGGTATAGCCATATCCTGCGCTCTAAGCCTGTCGGAATCTCCAACCACGCCATCCTCCGCGATGAACCCGCCGCCAATAGAAAAATAAGTCCGCTCTTCTATCGTCGCTCCCTGCGCATCCAGGGCTGTCAGCCTGAGTCCATTCGGATGCCGCGTCTTCGCGCCCGGAGGAAACATCACATCGCGGTGGAATATCAGATCGCGCTCCTCCATAAACTCAACCGGCTGCACACCAGCAAGCAGCAATCGCTTCTCCGCACGGATCGCGGCCACCGTCGCATCGATCGCATCCGGATCAATCGTCGCCGCCTCATGGCCCGCAAGCCCCAGCAGCACTGCGCGATCCGTCGCATGGCCCACTCCGGTCAACGCTAGGGATCCATACAGCTCCGCACGTACGCGCCGCACGTCCTCAAGCCTGCCTGCTTTAGCAAGCTCCTCTGTAAAGCGGAACGCCGCACGCATCGGCCCCATCGTATGTGAACTCGAAGGACCAACGCCTATTTTGTAGAGATCGAAAAGACTCGTCGTCACGAGAAAGATTTTATCTTCTTACTACGTGCCCTGCATCCCACGGTCAGGACGAGCACGCTTGACTGCATACATTGCCTTGTCAGCTCGCGCAATCATGTTATCCAGGGACTCTTCGCAGGTTGGCTCACAGAATTCCAAACCCATGCTCATGGACAGCGCCAAACCCTTCTCGTCGCGCATATTATGCAGCTCAATTGCCTGCTGCACGCGTTCCGCAAGCCCCGCTGGCGCGTGCTCACCCGCGCCAAAGATTGCGAACTCGTCGCCGCCAATGCGCGCCACAATATCCAGTTCACGCGCCGAAGATCGCAACACTTTAGCAGCAGCACACAGCAACCGGTCGCCCATATCGTGTCCCAGCGTGTCATTTACGGGCTTCAAACCATCCATATCGGCCAGAAGAACCCAGGCCGCACCCTCAGCACGACGCGTCACACGAAGCTGCCGCGCCGCCAGCAGCATAAAGCCGCGCCGGTTAAACAGTCCCGTCAACTCGTCTGTAAGCGAGAGCATGTGCACCCGCTCGTTCTCTGCCACCAGTGCGGCTGTCCGCTCACGCACACGCCGTTCCAGGCTGCCATATAGCTGCACATTTTCAAGCGCCATAGCTGTCGTGTCTGCCAGCGCCTGTAGAATCCGCACCTGCTCCAGCGTTGGCGTACACGTTTGTTTCCAATAGACGCCAATCGCTCCAACCGGGTCTGCCGTGCGAATCGGCACCATTAGCAGGCTCCGCACAAATGTAGGCCTGTAGACATCCTGTGAAATACGCGGGTCGGCAAAAACATCGTCAATCACCGCGGGTGTCCGGTTCAGCATCACCCATCCGCTAATGGATACACGCATCGGAAAGCGCAGACCTTTCCACAGCGGCCCAATCGCCTCTTCATCCGCATATAAACACTGGTCGCCGTCGCGCAGCACAAACGAAGCCCCATCCGCGCCCGTCACCATACGAGCTGCATGGCGCACGATCCGCATGACATGGTCCAGGTCGCGAGCAAGGGACAGATCCTGAACCACCTCGATCAGGTACTCCATCGACCGCGTATAGTCGAACAAAACTGCCGGCGTATAGGACGTAGGAATTGCCTCCATAGCTATAAACCACCCTCATAAATGGACATCGGTGAGAGCGACTTGCGATGGGGATACGCCGGATGGACCGTACGTTACTATCTGTGCCGCCTCTGCCCGGTCGAAATCCCCCATCGCCTTATCACATTTTCTGGCAGATCCGCCGCTCGATCCATCCCACACAAGTGATACACTCGCCTCAATCTCCCAACCATGCTCTTTAAATCCTTTAGCGCCGCCGTTTATGGGATTGACGCCAACCTGATCGACGTCGAAGTCGATTACAGCGGCACAGTCTCCGAGCAGGATCACTTCCACACCGTCGGTCTTCCCGATGCCGCCGTCCGCGAAAGCCGCAATCGCGTCCGTTCCGCTATCAAGAACTCCGGCTACCTGATCCCTCCCACGCACATCACCATCAATCTCGCCCCCGCTGACATCCGTAAAGAGGGCTCCGGCTTCGATCTGCCTATCGCCATCGGCATTCTCGGCGCATACGGTGCCCTGCGCCTCGACCATCTCAACGGCTATCTGCTAGTCGGCGAGCTCGGGCTCGACGGCAGCGTCCGTTCCGTCCCCGGCGTGCTGCCCATGGCCATCATGGCCCGTGAGAAAGGCATTCCCCATCTCATTCTGCCCGCGTCCAACGCCGCTGAAGCCGCAGTCGTCGACGGAGTTCGCGTCTACGCCGTCACTTCGCTCCTTGATGTCGTTGACCTGCTCAACTGCTCTGAGAACGGCGCTCCGCAACGCCTTCCCGTCAGCTCCTCAACGGAACGGCTTCTCAGCGAGCTCCATCATTTCAATGTGGATTTCAAAGATGTGCGCGGCCAGCAAACCGCCAAGCGCGCCCTTGAAGTCGCCGCCGCCGGCAGCCACAACATCCTCATGATCGGGCCTCCAGGCTCCGGCAAAACCATGCTCGCCAAGCGGCTTCCGTCCATCCTCGCACCGCTCACCTTCGATGAAGCTCTCGAAACCACCAAGATCCACTCCGTCGCCGGCGTCCTCGACGCCGCTGCCGGCCTCGTCACTCAGCGTCCATTCCGCTCCCCGCATCACACCATCTCCGATGCCGGCCTCATCGGCGGCGGAGCCGTCCCACGTCCCGGTGAAGTCTCTCTCGCCCACAACGGCCTGCTCTTCCTCGATGAACTCCCCGAATTCCCCCGCAACGTCCTCGAAGTCATGCGCCAGCCGCTCGAAGACCACACCGTCACCATCGCCCGCGCCAGCATGTCGCTCAGCTTTCCCGCGCGCTTCATGCTCGCCGCCGCCATGAACCCATGCCCCTGCGGCTACTTCAATGACAAATCCCGCGAATGCATGTGTACCCCGCCCATGATCCAGCGCTACGTAGCCAAGGTCTCCGGCCCACTTCTCGACCGCATCGATATCCATATAGAGGTCCCAGCCGTTCAATATAAGGAGCTGCGCGGCGGAGCCGCCGCTGAAGGCTCAACTGAAATCCGCAACCGCGTCCTCACCGCACGCGAGCGTCAACGTACCCGCTTCCACCAGCACGGCGAAAAAATCTACTCCAATGCGCAAATGACCACCCGTCAGATCCGCGCCTACTGCGAGCTCCCGCCCGACGCCGAGCGTCTCCTTGAACGCGCCATGCAGCAGCAGGGCCTCACCGCCCGCGCCCATGACCGCATCCTCAAAGTCGCCCGCACCATCGCCGACCTCGAAGGCGCGGAAAACCTCGCCGTACCCCACCTCGCCGAAGCCATCCAATACCGCACTCTCGATCGCAGCTACTGGTCCTGACGCCCATCAGCACCTTCCTTTAAGGACAGCCAGCATCTAGCCGGCTGTCCCGATTCCGCTCCATTCCATTACCTTCGTGCGCAGCTCCCCTCGCTTCTTCTGCAATTCCCTTCATGCCTCTTTGTATTCCCGACGAAAAGAAAAGTAGCTCTGATTCCCAAGCCGGTACAACTCCCGAAACGGAACCCCGCATCGAATCAGCTGCAGACAAAATTCTCAGGATCTTGCCATGCATCCCACTACTCAGTTCAGCAATCTGCAGACATTCCTCACTGTCGCCCCACTCCTGCTGCTCCTCGTAGCCAGCATCTTCAAGCTGGACGTCGCCGCGCCCAGCCGTAAAACCAGGCGCCCAGCCTCCGCTCTCGCCCCTGTCGATCAGGCCGAGCTTCACACCGTAATGACTGACCCCGATGGTCGTTCCTGGGACCAGAATTAATAACCCCCTCGCCGACCATCCCCACGCTTCGGCCAAAGCGCCTATAACCTTATAAAATATCTATCACTTACACACCCCTGTATCGCTTTGGCCGAAGAGCATCCTCTCGCGAAAAAACTATTGACCCCGAATCTCACCCGGTATAAAGTCAAAAGTGCCATCCCAAGTGGGAAAATGCATAGTCTGGTTGGTGTGTCCATCCGCTCTTTCCCCGCATCTTAATGAGTTAAGGGAGCTTCAGCTCTGGCGTTGGCGCAAGCGTGTGTTCGTCCCAATCTTCTAGTCTGTTCGGCAAGCCAACAGGACTTCCGGTAAAGCTGATTTTGGGAATAATTCACAATTGCGGTTCCACATTGTGACGAACCGCATCAAATATTTTGAACTCTGCTCCGGGGGTATGCGTCTAAACCCTTGGAATGGTTTAAAGGCAGCCAGATAAACAGGCTGCCGACGGCAAAAAGTTGTACCGCCGAGCAGTAACGAGAAGGAGAATCTGAAATGCGTTCTGATTTAGTTTTTGGGGCACTCTCTCATGTGTCCAACCGCTATCAGCTTTGTCAGCTGGCGAGCAAGGCGACGCGCAAGTTGCATAAGCCCAATACCCGTCTGCAAGACACCACTAACGAAGTTCTGGTCCGCTTTCATGGATCGAATCCAGCTGCATCCCATGCTGCTTCGCAGGTCGCTTCCGCGCCGGTGCAGCAGCGCCGCGCCGCTTAAACTTGTCACTCTCATCTGGATGGTTTGTGGGCGGCAGCTTTCTCAGCAAAAGCCGCCCGAGGCCTTCAATCAAATCGTAATAGCTTCTGGCAACAGCCTTCTGGTGCGCACGTTTTATACTGCTTGATGTACTAGCCCTGCCTGGTTTCCCGGAGCACAATTCCCACCCCAATCTCTTCCTCCAATCCATCCCTCCTTTTCGCAGGTGAACATGACCATCTCTGAACTCAAAGAAAAAAACATTACCGAACTGAGCCGCATCGCGCGCACCCTTGAAATTCCTGGCGCAAGCGGCCTTCGCAAGCAGGATCTCATCTTTAAGATCCTTCAGGCCCAGAGTGAAAAAGAGGGCCACATCTTTGCCGATGGCGTTCTCGAAATCCTCCCCGACGGTTACGGCTTCCTCCGCTCGCCGGATTACAACTATCTTCCCGGCCCGGATGACATCTATGTCTCCCCGTCGCAGATTCGTAAATTCGATCTCAAGACCGGCGACTCCATCAGCGGCAACGTCCGTCCGCCCCACGAAGGCGAGAAATACTTCGCTCTCGTCAAAATCGAAGCCATCAACTTCGAGTCGCCCGAGGAAACACGCAACAAGATCCTCTTCGACAATCTCACGCCGCTCTATCCTCAGGAGCGCATCAAGATGGAGACCGTGCGCGAGGCCACCAGCGGCCGCGTCATGGATCTGCTCACCCCCGTAGGCAAAGGCCAGCGCGGACTCATCGTTGCTCCGCCGCGTACCGGCAAAACGATGCTCCTGCAGTCCATCGCCAACTCCATCACGACGAACCACCCCGAAGTCGTCCTCATCGTTCTGCTCATTGATGAGCGTCCTGAAGAAGTCACGGACATGCAGCGCAGCGTCAAGGGCGAAGTCATCAGCTCCACCTTCGATGAGCCCGCCGCGCGCCACGTTCAGGTCGCGGAAATGGTCATAGAGAAGGCCAAGCGCCTCGTCGAGCACAAGCGCGACGTCGTCATCCTCCTCGATTCCATCACCCGTCTCGCCCGCGCTTACAACACCATCGTTCCTCCGTCGGGAAAAGTGCTCTCAGGCGGCGTCGATTCCAACGCACTCCAGCGCCCCAAGCGCTTCTTCGGCGCAGCCCGCAACATCGAAGAAGGCGGCTCGCTCACCATCATCGCCACAGCCCTCGTCGACACAGGCTCCCGCATGGACGAAGTCATCTTCGAAGAATTCAAGGGCACCGGCAACATGGAAATCATCCTTGACCGCAAGCTCGTCGACAAGCGCGTCTTCCCGGCCATCGACATCCAGCGCAGCGGCACCCGCAAGGAAGAGCTCCTCATCCCCAAGGATGACCTGTCGCGCACCTGGGTCCTGCGTAAGGTGCTGAATCCGCTCTCTCCTGTGGAAGCCATGGAGGTACTGATCAGCCGCTTGGAAAAGGCGCGCAACAACGCCGAGTTCCTCCAGAACATGAATCAGCTCTAGGTGGGTCTAGGTGGTCTAGTCACTTCACCATGAGGCAAAGGCCGGAGTTCAAACTCCGGCCTTCGTTGCAAATACTCAACGGGAGCGCCCATGCAAAACATCTTCAAAGCCGCAATCGCAACTCTCGCACTCGCATTATCACTGCACGCCGCAGCCCAGCAGCCAGAACGCGGCTACTGGCAAGCCGCCAGCAACACAGCCAAAAGCGTCACCAGCGACATCACTCTCTCCGAAACAAAACTCACCATCGGATTCAGGCCCTACATCATCGCACCCATCCGCAGCCTCAAGCCCGAAGAAGTCAGCGCGCTCTTTGACGCCGATGCAAGCGCCGCCGTACTGGCCACCATCTACCGGCTCAACATTCCCGCCGAGCAAAGGTTCGAGCATAAAAACACGCTCTGTGGTTCGGATGACACGCACTACATGGTCACCTACACCACCGGCAGGACTCTTCAGGTAGCATTCTTTTCCGGCGAAGCAGTGCCCGTCTTCACCTTCGACGCCATTTCGCATTCCACCAATCTCTGCGGAACCTTTACCTACGCACGCTGATCGAGGGATAATCAACCCATCCCTCTTGATTTCCTGCGGCACTTGCCTCATTGTTGTATTGCCACTTCCGTGCCGCGCCGCGCATCCATCGCTTACGATCTAGCCGTAGCCGCAGTCGCCTTCCTCTGCGCCTTCTGCGTGCGTTCAGACGCACTGCCGCACTTCCATTCCCGCCTCTCATCGCTTCCCCGCGTCACCCTCTGGGCCTGGGAGCGCTATGAAGACCTCCACACTCTCGACACCCATCGCTTCGCCGTCGCCTACCTCGATCGCACCATCACCATCGGCTTAATCGTCACGAACCAGCCTAGACGCGACACACTTATCATTCCTGCCACAATCTCACGCATCCCAGTCGCCCGCATAGAAACTCTGCCCTAT
>Ga0206848_1044_pt1 | contig 35787 bp, 21 predicted proteins | sample Alteio_BWOrgCont_18_FD_152635 | JGI IMG/M metagenome (GOLD analysis project Ga0206848, IMG submission 152635) | Enriched cells from forest soil in Barre Woods Harvard Forest LTER site, Petersham, Massachusetts, United States -... | ecosystem: Environmental > Terrestrial > Soil > Temperate forest >...
CTGCGCGACCCGCAAACCGGCCAGTATAAAAATTATACTTACCCCGAATACACCAAAATTCCATACCATCCCGCAACCGATGATTATCCCTACCCGGTTGATGCCATGAACATGACTTTTGATGGCCTGCACCCATCAGACAAGGGGCATGCGATAATTGCAAACATGCTGGTTAAAATCATGAAGAAGCTTTAAGCAGCCTCATACGGCGTAATATATTTCAGGATAGTTGATAGCACTAATCCGTACAATACAAAACCGATAAAAATAATATAGCCCGGCTGTAAGGCGGTATTGTTGGTGGTTATAGTGGTCAGAAAATCGTTATGGATATTCAGGTTGCTGAGCTGGCTTTCGAGGATACCATTGAGGCCAATATAGGTCATCAGAATAGCGATAACCATCACATCGGCCATGCTCCATTTGCCAGATTGAAAGGCGAAATATTTGATAACCTTATTTTCGGCAATCTTTCTTTTACTGAGGAGATGTATGCCGGTAGAAATCAGCTTCATACAAGGGAACAGGATGCTGAATACTAATATTAATACACCAACCAATACCGAATCCATTTTAGGCTGTTTGAGCAATACTTCTACCACGCCAAGTATGCTTTTACTTTGAAAAAACAGTACCTGGTTCTGGAAAATAACATGCTCGCCCAGCAAAGTAAAATCAAGGGTTTTTATACGGGCATCTACTTCAATGGTAGTAGCCGTTAAACCTACTGCAAGCAATACAAATGCGAAAAGTATGGATAGGATAAAAAGCGTGGAGTGTAATTCGACCTTTTTGCGTAGCAGCCACCAGATGCCTAAAACTAAAATGATACAGCCCAGCATGGCATAACAATATTCATAAGTAGTTACGCGGATATCGGCCAGCCCGGCATCCAGCTTATGGTTAAACTCTTCGGGGCTTGATACATGGTATTTTTGGTACATGCGGTTGGTTACCTTCGCGTTCGCATTTGCCGTACTATCAAAGGTTTGTTTTGCCAATTGGCCCACTTTACTCGTTGCCAAATCACTTAAACGTGCTTTACTGGCGGGGTTATTAACTTTTTGGATAATAGTCCGCGCAAATTCGGGTACCTCGGCCTGTATCTTATCGGTATTTACAAAGGCATTAAAGGCGGCTTTTTTAAGCTTGCCGCCAATGCTTTTCTGCGGCTTGTTTATCATGGCCACAGCTTTATTAATAAGCGTGTGTAATATCTGCTCAACCTCAACCTGCAAGTCTTTTTGCTGTTTTGGGGTGAGGTTAAAGTTGCGTACCTGGTGGTTAATAATATCAACAATCTTATCGCGCCATTGGTCTACCGAAAACAAGCCGAAGGTGATATTATTCAGCGTACTGTAATCTTCCTTCATTTGCTGTTGCTGGTTAGATAGCGTATGCAAACGGTAGCCTAAATAGCCTTCGCCGCAAAGCAACAGGCTTAAGCCGAGTATGAGTAAGATTTTGGGGACGTTAAACCTTTTAACACGCCCTGGTTTTTTTGTAGTTGCCAATGGGGAATAAACACCGGATTATTAAAAATGTTTAACACTTGGTTTGCGAGCGAACTGTGTTTTAAGAAATAAATACCATCCGCAGCCGTTCCTTTTACAGGTATTAATGATTAGGATATAAACACAATCGCTTTATTTTTGTATATAAACAGGAGCGTAACCTATGGCTGATGACAGGCACGAGTTTTTCTTGCAATCAATAAAAGGGAAGATAATTATCGCTTCCGTTTTGGCCTGCCTTACCTTGCTGCTGGCATGGGGCATCAGCAAAACGGCCTTTAACCGTATGCTTGGCGCTGTCGAAAAAATATCGGCGCCAAATGATAAGTTGCGCTTGGTTAACGAGCTTACCCACAAAGTTGCCCAGTTAGATCAGGTGCAGAAGTCGGAAATGCTGAGCAATCCGCAAAACTATTACAACCTGTTTAGGGGCACCAAAAACTTATTGTTAACTGTTGATACCCTCAAAGCCCTTTTTGCCGACGATGATATCCAGCTCAAACGCCTCAACTCACTCCGTAAGCTGTTAATTGAGCATGATAGGTTGTTTATTAACTATTTGAAGGTTAGGGAAGGGCTGGTCAATAATAAAACATTCTCCAGCCAGGTTAAAACTTTGAATGATTTGGTGAACAAAAGCGCCCGCCAAAACGATAGTACCGTTACTACTACCGAGAAAAAGACCTTGACCACCACCATCATCCCGGCCAATAAAACGGATTCGGGAAAGCACGGGTTTTTTAGCAAGCTGTTTGGTAAAAAGAAACAGGCTGCGCAAAGCTCGCCTTATAAAGTGGTTAATGTTGAAGTTAATACCACGCAGGATACGCTCTCGGTAGGCAAGCAGGATAGCCTGCTTAAAGGCATGGGCGAAACCATGCGCAGGCTGGAGAAAAACCAGCTAAAACGCAGCGCGCTGTTTGTTGATAAAGAAGCGATTTTAAATAAGGCCAACAATAAATTAATCCATCGCATACTCAGTATTTTAAAGCAGGTAGATGCCGAAGCAGTAAAGCAGATTGAGTTGAACAACAGCGCGGCAAAACAAGTGGTTGCTACCAGCGTAAGCCTGATTAGCTATATTATAATGGCTTTTTTCCTGCTCACTATATCTATGCTGTATTTTATTTTGAGGGATATAAGGCGCAGCAACCAGTACCGCAAGGATTTGGAAATAGCCCGCGATGAGGCCGAATACCATGGACAGGCCAAGCAGCGCTTCTTATCAAACATGAGCCACGAAATTCGTACGCCGCTGCAATCTATCATTGGGTATGCCGAGTTGATGAAGCAACAGGTACATCCCCGCAAAAGCGATATCGACGCCATTTACCGTTCATCCGAACACCTGATGCAAATTGTAAACGAGGTGCTGGATTATAACCGCATCATATCGGGCAAATTCACCATCACCACACAACCTTTTGATATGGCTGCGTTGCTTGACGAAGTGGTATCTGCAATGCGCCTGCCAGCCGAAAAGAAAGGCATTAACCTGGTTGCTGATTATAATATCCCGGCTAATAGTTATGTAGATGGCGATGCCTTCCGCCTGAAGCAAATTTTGTATAATCTGCTGGGCAATGCCATTAAATTTACCGATAAGGGCGAGGTAAGACTATCCATAACGGTAAATCCACGGGGCGCTGCATCGCAATATATTTTTACAGTAAGCGATACTGGTATCGGCTTGTCGCAAAAAGATATCACCCGCATATTTAATGAATTTGAGCAGGCGCCTGATACGGCCTCAAAAAATAATATCAAAGGCACCGGCCTGGGCCTTACCATTACCAAAGCGCTTATTGAAGCGCAGAGTGGCAGCATTAATGTAAAAAGTAAGCCGGGGCAGGGCAGCAGTTTTGCCTTCGATATAAATTACAAAATCGCCAAAGAACCACCAGCCGAAACCCAAAACCAGTTTGCAGCGACCGCAAGCGCACAACAAGGCAAAATATGGGTAATTGATGATGATAATTTCATACTGGATTTATGCAGCGCCATATTCGAGCGAAAAGGCATAAAGCACCGTTGTTTTAATTCGCCGTTGGAAGTATTGGATACGGCTATAGACCCCGAAGTGAAATTTATAGTGATGGACATCAGGATGCCCGAAATGAGCGGCACCGAGTTGTGTAGGCTATTACGTAAAAAAGTTGCCTCGGATGTTAAGCTGTTTGCCCTTACCGCCCAGGCTTTGCCCGGAGAGCGCGAGCAGGTAATTAACCAGGGTTTTGATGGTATGCTAATGAAACCCTTTAAGGAGCATGATTTACTGGCGCTGGTAATGAGTAATGACGCGGATGCAGGCAACACGCCGGAAATACAACTGGATATCTCCAAAGTAATAAAAATGACCTTTGGTGATAAACGCCAGCTAAACAAAATATTAAAACGCTTTACCGAAGATTGTATTGATGATATTGCCGAACTAAGGCTCAGCATGGAAAATGATGATAACGAGAAACTGGTTTTGCTGGTACACCGCATTGCCGGCCGTACCGCGCAAATAGGGGCGGCTGATATAGCCACCGATTTTAGGAAAGCCGAAATGGACTTCTCTAATAACAACCTGGATAATGCCGAAAAGGTAGAAACCATTATCCATCTTACCGGTAAACTGCAACTACTGGTAAAACAGGTGCGCGCAATTTATTTGGGCAATGGGGTAGAGGAACCGATAGTTTAATTATCCAAACCGTAGCGCTCAATTTTGCTGTAAAGCGTTTTGCGGTCGATATTTAACAATTTGGCTGCCTTGGTTTTGTTGAATTTAACCTTTTGAAGTGTTTTGCTTATCATTTCCTTCTCGTTGGCCTCGTTCAGCAATTTCAGGTCGGTATCCGTGTTTTTGGGCGATTGGAGTACGGTGAAAAGCATTTCATCGGGCAGCGATTCAACGCCTGCTTTTCCTTCCGGCGTTAGCAAAACCATACGCTTAATTACGTTTTTAAGCTCCCTTAAATTGCCCGGCCAATCGTATTGCAGTAATATTTTTTTGGCTTCGGGCGATATGCCTTCCACATTTCGCCCCAGTTCCTTGTTTGATAAGCTGATAAAATGAGTGATAAAAAGCTCCATATCATCATCACGCTCGCGCAGGGGCGGTAACTGTATTTTAAATTCGTTAATGCGGTGGTAGAGGTCCTGCCTGAAATCGCCATTATCAACGCTGTTCACCAAATCATCATTGGTAGCGGTAATAATGCGCACATCTACCGCAATTTGTTTGGTACTCCCTAAGGGTTGAATGGTTTTTTCCTGTAAGGCACGCAGTAGTTTAACCTGCACCTCGTAGCTCAGGTTGCCCACTTCGTCTAAAAATAAAGTTCCGCCATTGGCAGCTTCAAATAAGCCTTTTTTATCAGTTACAGCGCCGGTAAATGCACCTTTCAAGTGGCCAAATAATTCACTTGCAGCCAAATCGCGCGATAGCGCACCGCAATCAACCGCTATAAAGGCTTTGCCCACACGCTTGCTTAATTGGTGGATGGTGCGGGCGACATATTCCTTGCCTGTCCCGGTTTCGCCCTGTAAAACAACTGCCATATCCGTTGGCGCAACTATTTCTATATAGCTGTTCAGTTTATCGGCATTAGCGCCTTTGCCTTTTATAAAGTTTGGATTATTTGTGCCGGAAGCTTGTTCGTTTTCCTGTTTAAGCGCATCGCCAATAATCATCATCAGTTCATCGGGGTTAACCGGTTTGGTGATGTAATCAAAAGCACCAGCTTGTATTGCCTTTACCGCCGTACGCACATCGTTAAAGCTTGTCATGATGATGGCCGGTATTTTAGCGCCGTTTTCAATGGTTTTAATAAATACATCCAGGCCAATACCGTCGGGCAGGCGATAGTCGAGCAGCAGCAGGTCAAACTCCTGTTGCTGCAATAACTGTAAGCTTTGCTTAACGGTATTAACGGCTTTTACAGTATACCCGTTTTTATCTAAAAAGCCCTGTAATAGCTGGGAAAAAGTAATATCGTCTTCAACAAGCAGTATTTTCGCCATAGGTTTTTGTGGGGTATCCGCGGGGGCAAAAATACAAAAGCAAGCCCGGTATTAGGCTTTTTAATGATTTTTATTAATTATAATGAAATATTTGTGACACGCTGTTTTTATCGGCCCAAATAAAAAAAGCCGCTTTAGATTTATCCAAAGCGGCTTTTTATAGGTAGATGAAACTATTTAAGTTTCATAACCGGAGGTGTTTTTTTAGTTGTTGTGTCTTTTTTGGTTGATTTTTTTGTGGTGTCAGTTTGCATAGTTGATTTAACTGTAGCATGGGCATAAACACTTCCGAAAGAGACTGCTGCTAAAGCAATCATTGTTATTAACTTTTTCATACTTTATTTACTTTATGTTTTAATTTGATAAAGCATAAAGCATAATGGTGCCAGAAAACGGCACAGTATTTAATTGCCTTGTAATCAAGGTGGTTATGAAAAGCGGTAGTTTGATAAACTGTGGAATATCTCCACAATTTGTTGAATGTTGCTACGGTTAAACGCTATCCGTAATAACAAATATAGGCTACATCGTTATCGCAGCTAACATCAAAGCTGGTGCCTGCGGGAACATCAAATTCACCCTGTGCGGCATATTTAACCCATTTGCCTTCCTGTAATTGCACATCCAGTATGCCGGAAATGATAACCATCTTTTCGGGCGAAGATGCGGAGAAACGGTATTCGCCCTTTTTCATTACGCCAACAGTGGCCTTGCCTTTATCGGTTTGCAGGCCCAGGCTTTGTACTTTGCCCTCGAAATATACATTGTGTGTTATATCGCTCATATTTATTTTGGTTGATTGAGCGGCAAATATATAAGGATTATGAAATCAGGCTATGGGTAAATTAAAATAAAAGGTGCTGCCTTTGCCGGGTTCGCTCTCTACCCAAATTTTACCATCATGGCGCTGTATAATTTCCTCGCTCAAATATAAGCCGATGCCAAAGCCCGAGATGTGCCGGTTGTCCTTATTCTCCACCCGGTAATACCTGTCGAACAGTTTTTTCATATCCTTTTGGCTTATACCAATGCCCTGGTCCTTTACGCTTATTTGGGCCATTTTACCAATTACTTCGCATCTTACATCTATCAAAGTTTCTTTGGGCGAGTATTTTACCGCGTTGCTCAATAGGTTTGATATTACCGAACCTATTTTATCTTTATCGGCAAAGACAGCAACGTTGCTGCAAGGCATTAACGTAATGGTTTGCCCGGTTAAAGTTAACCTTGTTTCGGCTATTACATCATCTACCAGCTCATCCAGCCTGAACATTTGCTTGTTAACCTGTATTTTACCCGATTCCAGCCGCGATATATTTAAAAAGCCGTTAATCATGCTAGTCATCTTCTTTGCCTGACGACTGGCTTTATCCAAAGCTTCATAGGCAAACTTATCATCGCGATTTTTGGCTTTTGCCTGTAATATTTGCACTATGGCATTAAGCGAGGTTAACGGCGTTTTCAACTCGTGGCTCACCATGGCTATAAAGTCGTTTTTACGCAGCTCGTCCAGTTTTCTTTCCGTTATATCCATCAGCAAGCCCGAGTATTCGGTGGGTTTGCCATCGGCATCGAAAAATACCTGGCCGGTAGCCCTAACCCATTTATTTTCGCCGGTAACCAGGTTGGTAATGGGGTATTCCATGTCGCTCGCTTCGTGTTTTTCCATGGCGTTTTTAAGTACATCAGTTAGCGCCTGGTGATAATCGGGGTGCACGGCCTTCATAATGGTTTCCATTTCAACCTCCTGGCCTATGGTAAAACCAAACAATTGTTTAATAAAGTCCGACATGCTTACCTGTAAGGTATCAGGGTCAATACTCCAGGTACCCATACGCCCGGTATTGATGGCCTGGCGCAATTTCTCATCACTTTCCGAAAGGCGCAATATATACTCGTGCAAATCATCGCGTGCCTCGGCAAGCTGCTCGTTGGTTGATGCTAATTCTTCGTTAGCGGCGGTCATTTCTTCGTTGATAGATTGCAATTCATCGGCATTTTTTTCAAGCTGCTCACGGGATTCAACCTTATCTGTAACATCAACAGCCGTAACCAATACGCTGCTTATGTCGCCTTCAGTATTTGTTAATGGCTGGTAATAATAATCTATATAATATACCTTTTTTTCATCGTTAACGCGGTCGAAATTGATAGGTATTTCCCTATGGCTAATAGTTTCGCCTGTATTCAATACATGCAGTATTTGCCCGGGGAATGGCTGCCCCTCCAGTTCGGGGAACACCTCCATCAGCGGTTTGCCTTTTACTTCTTTTCTTTTTTTCTTCCAAAATGCGAGTATGGATTTATTGCTGGTTTCAATAATCATTTCGGGGCCGCGCAACACAGCTACAGATATGGGCAACTGACTTAAAATTTTAAACAGGCGCTTCTCGCTTTTTTCAATTTGTTTCCTTATTTCTACCTGTTCGGTTACCTCGGTGCCAATGGTCATAATGCCGTTAACTACTCCATCGGCATCGCGCAAAACATCATATATAAAATTTATATAAGTGTTTACCAGTTTACCGTCCCTTAGCAGTTGTACGGGCAAATCCGTAGCCGAATATGGGACGCCGGTATTATACACACCATCCAGCAATTCTTTTATGCCCTGCGATTGCAGTTCGGGCATTGCTTCTAAAATAGGCCTGTGTGCAACCTCCGAAAACTCCCTGCCCCAAAGCTCAAGGGCTTTTTTATTGGCAATCTCTACCACATATTCAGGCCCTTTAAAAATGCCTATGGATATAGGCGCCTGCAAAATCATGTTCTTAAAATTGCGTTCGCTTTCCTTCAGCTCTTTTGTACGTGCGTTAACCCTGTCCTCCAGTTGCTCGTTCAACAGCTCAAGGCCCTTGCGGGATCGTTTTAATTCCTCATTGGTGCTGCTTAACTCTTCGTTAATGGATGCCAGTTCCTCATTACTGGCCGCCAGCTCCTCATTCGCGATGGCCAGTTCTTCGTTCAGGTTTTGTACCTTATCCATTGCGTCGGCACCGGCAAGCTCATTTTTGATTTTTTCCGATTCCAGCAGTTCATTAACATCAATACACGAACCTATATAACCCGCGAAGCTTCCATCGGCAGTAAAGCGTGGTACGCCGGTATCAAGCAGCCAGCGGTATTGCCCGTCGTGCCGCTTCAGGCGGTATTCCATCTTAAATTCAATACGATTATCAAAGCTATTGTTATAGATATCGAGGCAGCGCTTAAAATCGGAGGGGTGTACGCCATCGGCCCAGCCATTGCCATATTCCTGCTCCATGGTACGGCCGGTAAAACGCAGCCAGCCCGCGTTAAAAAAGTAACAAAGCTTATCCGGCCCCGATATCCATATCATTACAGGCGCGGTATCCGCCATTATTTTAAACTGCTCTTCTATGGGTAAAAAGGTGCGGTTGGGGTGTTCCATTTATAATTACAGTAAGGTAGGGCTAATATAATTATCTACACAATAACACCTAACAAACACTTTGGTTTGGGCCTGCAAAATAAAATTATTTTTTGGCAAATTTGACCGGACTTTTGCTCCTGAAACTATAAAACAGGTAAACAAGCGGCGGCAAAATAAACAAGCTGCCGATAAGCAATCCCCAGCCTAAATCATCAATGGTTTTTGCAGTGGCATGATCGCTGAGCAGCGACAGGTTTTTGCCGTTTTTAACCATGATAAAATAGGGGAAATGCCGGTAAGCTACAGAGATGATAATCATGGTTACCTGGAATGCGGCCAGTATCCTGGTAACCTGTGTTTTTCCCTTACTTAATAAGTACCACAACAGCACCAACGATAATGAAGCCGCAATTACCGCGGTAAGGCTAACCGGGTTGCCGAACATCCAATGGACTAAATGCACGTTTTCTATTTGCGCCGATAAAAATACCAATCCGCCAAAACCCACAGCCGCCGCGTTCATGATAATGGCTTTTTTTGTGAAGCGTTTAACGTCAAACTGCTCGGTGGCTTCGCCGATGAGGTAAATGGCGGCTAAAAATCCGCAAAGCGCTACCGTAAAAAAGCCAACCGCTACCGAGAACCAATTGAGCCAGCTAAAAATATAAGCGTTTAAGTAATTGCTTGCCGATGGGTCAATTTGCCTCGATATTACGCTGCCGGCTATAATCCCCAAAAACAGTGGCGTAACAAAGCTGGAGTAAACAAATATGTGGTTATACAAGGCCTGCGTTCTATCATCCTTCACCGCGTCATAGTTTCGGAACGAAAAGGCTGTGCCGCGTGCAATAATTCCCATCAGCATAATGAGCAAAGGGATATGCAGGTAGGTACACATTTCGCTGTAAATAGCCGGGAACCCTACAAACAGTATCACCACCGCGATGATGAGCCACATGTGGTTAGCTTCCCAGATAGGCCCTATAGCCTGGTACATGGTACGCCGCGTGCGCGATTTGTTATTGTCGGATGTAAAAAGCTCGATGATGCCCGCGCCAAAATCGGCACCGCCAAGCAGGAAGTACAGCACAATGGCAAAAAACAGGAAAGCGATAACTACATACAGCATAAGCGGTTATTTAACATCATATAATTGCGGCACCATTTTAATTTGCCTGCTCAGCAAAAACACCACGGCAAAGCTCAACGTAACATATACAAATGTGAACAGGTAAAACGAGTATTGTATGCCCGGCATAGGTGTAACGGCCTGGCTGGTGCGCATAATGCCCTGTATTATCCATGGCTGGCGGCCAACTTCGGTAACCGTCCACCCGGCTTCAACGGCAATAAACCCGAGGGGCGTGGCAATAATGAATAACTTCAGGAACCAGTTTTTCCAGAGCCAGCTGCGCTTTTTCCATAGGGCGATAAAGTAGATGATACCCGCCAGCATTAAAAACAGGCCGATGGCCACCATCAGTTGAAATGCGTAATGCGTAACAGGCACATTGGGCTGGTCCTGCTGCGGTATTTTATCGAGGCCCGTAACCGGGGTCTTAAAATCATCATACACCAAAAAGCTAAGCATGCTCGGCAGCTCGATGCCATAGTTAACAGTTTTATTCACCGTATCGGGCACACCGCCAATGAGCAGGGGCGAGTAGGCCTCGGTATGAAAATTGGCCTCCATTGCCGCCGATTTTGCAGGCTGCCTTTTGGCCGCGCCTTTGGCAGATAGATCACCGCTAAATGGCTGCAGTATAGCCGCCACCGAACCAAATATAATGGCGATTTTAAACGCCTGGGTATGAAAGGTTATGTTCTTTTTTCGGTATATCATCAGCGCATGTATGCCGGCTACGGCAAAGCCGGTGGCTACAAAGGCCGCCAGCGTCATATGCAGGGCTTCGGATGCCCAGGCATCGTTAAACATGGCTTTTATCGGGTCGACATTCAGGTATTGGCCGTTTACATAATCAAACCCGGCGGGACTGTTCATCCAGGCGTTGGCCGATACCACCAGTATGCCCGATACAATACCGCTTAAGCCAACAATAACCCCGGTAAACCAATGGAACCATTTGTTAAAGCGGTCCCAGCCGTACAAAAAGAACCCCAGGGCAATAGCCTCTACAAAAAAAGCTACACCCTCCAGCGAAAACGGCATGCCGAATATCGGCCCGGCGTGTTCCATAAATTTTGGCCACAATAAGCCCAGCTCAAACGAAAGCATGGTGCCCGATACCGCGCCCGTGGCAAAAAATATGGCAACGCCCTTGCTCCAGGCCTGGGTAATGTTTTTATAAACCGGGTTTTTGGTTTTTATCCATTTATAGTTTGATACGGCCATAAACACCGGCATAACCATGCCAATGCACGAGTAGATGATATGAAAGCCCAGGGATAGGGCCATTTGCGACCGCGCCGCTATAAAATCATTCATGTGATTTTAAATAAGATACCCAAAAGTACTTAACCTGCAACACATTACGCCCGGTATTTACTATTTAGCACGAATATAAATTGCACTTAAAATAGCATATCCGCCAAAAATTAATTAAGCACTGGTTTAAAGGCCCGCATCGCCAAAATCAACAAAAACGGTGACGACATTTAAAACAACGATTGCATAAAAAACAATTAAAACAAAAAAAACACTTTAAACAGTTTGAACGAAAAAAACAATTAAAACAGAAAAAACACTTTTACGTCTTCGTAGGGTCTCTCGCAGAGGACCCTACGCGGTTGTGGGTTGGGCAAAATACCGGCGCTTGTTCACGCAGGGTCTTTCGCAGAGGACCCTGCGGAGACAAATATTAGTAGCTATAATTTTTTATTATCACACATGGTAATTGGGCAGTTGACATTAGTGTAAAATAATAGCATATTTTGGGTTCTATGACGGATAGTGTGGGTAAGCTTTGATATTACTAAAGGATAAATAGAGGCGTAGCCTCGATAAATACTGTAGCAACGGATTTTAATCCGTTGAATAGATAGGATGCAAATAATAAGAACAGTATGTTCGGCCAATATTATCGCTAACCAATAGGTATCCGGTTGGGAGGGTATTTATATGGGCCGAACATACTGTTCTTAACTGCCTGTTACCATTCCTTCAACGGATTAAAATCCGTTGCTACAATATTGGCCGGAGCTACGCTCCTTTTAAACTGTACCCACACTATCCGTCATAAACCGTATTTTTTGTCCCAAGTACTGCATCAATATCCTATCGAGCAGGGCCGCATATAATTTTACAATTAATGTCATATTCATCCCCTAATAATAAATTGCAAAAACTTAATTTATAAAAAGTACTTTAACACTTGTAAACAGTCGCGCATCTATATGAATACCGAACAAACAAAATTAACCGACCCTACCTGGAAAAAATGGGGCCCGTACGTTAGCGACCGCCAATGGGGAACCGTTCGCGAAGACTACAGCGCCAATGGCGATGCCTGGAACTATATAACGCACGATATGGCGCGCAGCAAAGCCTACCGCTGGGGCGAGGAAGGTATTGCCGGTATTTGTGATGATGAGCAGATACTTTGTTTTGCTGTTGCTTTGTGGAACAAAAAAGACCCGATTATAAAGGAACGTTATTTCGGCCTCAGTAATCCCGAAGGTAACCATGGCGAGGATGTAAAGGAGCTGTATTACTATTTGGATAATACGCCCACGCATTCGTACATGAAAACGTTGTACAAATACCCGCAACAGGCATACCCTTATGCCTGGCTGGTTGACGAAAATAAACGCCGTGGCCGTAACGACCCCGAATTTGAACTGATAGATACCGGCATATTAAATAACGATGAATATTTTGATGTATTTACCGAATACGCCAAAAACGACCAGAACGATATCCTCATTAAAATTACCATCAATAACCGGGGCGCGCAGGATGCCAGCCTGAATGTGCTGCCTACCATCTGGTTCCGTAATACCTGGGATTGGGGTTATGACAGTTATTTGCCCGAATTAACGGCCGATTCGCATGGCGTTATTGAGGTTTACCATAAAGATTTAGGTCAGCTATGGCTCAATGCCGAAGGCGAGCCTGAATTGCTGTTTTGCGATAACCAAACCAATACGCAGCGACTATATAATAGTAATGATGGTAAACCATATCATAAAGACGGCATAAACGACCACATTGTTAACGGTGCCGATACCATCAACCCAAAACAAACGGGCACCAAGGCTGCCGTTAATTATGATATTACAGTAAAAGCCAAACAAAGCTATACGCTAAGGCTGCGTTTATCGCCAAATGCTAAAAACGGCTTTGATGATTTTGATGCCATATTTAACGCCCGCATTGCCGATGCTGATGCGTTTTACAAGGATATCCAGGGAAATAACACTAATGCCGATAGCGTGATGGTACAGCGCCAGGCGTATGCCGGCATGCTGTGGACTAAGCAGTTTTACTACTACGATATCCACCAATGGCTAACCGGCGATCCCGCCGAACCCACGCCGCCTGCCAGTCGCCGCACTGCCCGTAACAGCAAATGGGAGCATTTAAATACCCGCGATATTATTTCCATGCCCGATAAATGGGAATATCCCTGGTTTGCTTCCTGGGATTTGGCCTTCCACTGCCTGCCTTTGGCAAATTTGGATATGGATTTCGCCAAAAACCAGCTTATGCTGCTGGTGCGTGATTGGTATATGCACCCCAACGGCCAGTTGCCGGCCTACGAGTGGGATTTTGGTGATGCCAACCCGCCTGTGCATGCCAAAGTAACCTGGGAAGTTTACAAGCAGGATAAAATCGCCAACAACGGCAAAGGCGACCAGAATTTTTTAGAGCGCATATTCCATAAGCTGATGCTCAACTTTACCTGGTGGGTAAACCGCAAGGATGAAGCGGGTAATAACATATTCGAAGGCGGATTTTTGGGTTTGGATAACATTGGCGTGTTCGATAGGAACGCCGTTTTGCCTTTTGGCGAACATTTGGAACAGGCCGATGGTACCAGCTGGATGGCTATGTACTCCTTAAACCTGCTGCGCATTGCTGCCGAACTTGCCACTTACGATAAGGCTTATAATGATATCGCCTCCAAGTTTTTTGAGCACTTTATATATATCGCGGGCGCCATGTCAAGCCTGGGCGAAAACAATGCCGGTTTATGGGATGATACCGACGGCTTTTTTTACGACCAGCTGCGCCTGCCCGATAACAGCACTGAAAGGATGCGCGTACGCAGCGTTGTAGGGTTGATACCCTTATTTGCCGCCATTATTTTAGAGGAAGACGATATTACCAACAACCCTATATTTAAAAACAGGCTCAAATGGTTTGCTGATAACCGGCCCGACCTTGCAGGCCTCGTATCCCGCTGGAACGAAACAAAAAGCCCCGGCAACCACATGATAAGCCTGCTGCGCGGCTACCGCATGAAGAGTTTATTAAAGTATATGCTGGATGAAAATGAGTTTTTAAGCCCGCATGGTATTCGTTCAGTGTCAAAATATCACTTAAATAACCCTTATTGTGTTTCGGTAAACGGCATGGAGTTCAGCATAAAATATACCCCCGCCGAAAGCGATAGTGGCTTGTTTGGCGGCAACAGCAACTGGCGCGGCCCTATATGGATGCCTATTAACTACCTGTTGATACAAAGCATGCAACGCTTTTACCAGTATTACGGCGATGATTTTAAAATTGAGTGCCCTACAGGCTCGGGCGTGTTTATGAATTTGAATGAGGTGGCAAATGAGCTTTGTAACCGCTTGTCAAGTATATTTTTGAGGGATGCCAATGGCAAGCGCGCGGTATTTGGCGCCAACGATAAGCTGCAAAACGACGTAAATTTTAAAGATTACCTGCAATTTAACGAGTATTTTGATGGCGATAACGGCCGCGGGGTAGGCGCATCCCACCAAACCGGGTGGACGGGCCTTATCGCCAGTTGCCTTTTTCGTCCAAAATAAAATAAACGTATTTGTCATTGAAAGACTTTTTAAATAAAATCATGTCATTTCGACGAGCAAGGGTAGGGATGGAGCGTTGCGCGAGGAGAAAACTTTTACGCCTTGCCGGGTTATTTGAAAAGTTTTCTCCTCACCCCGCCTGCACAGCCCCGGCTGGTTCGTCGAAATGACATTGTTTTTTTTAATTCTTATTCAATCGCAAAACACGTTAAAATAAGTATTTTTACAACCTAACCAAATTACTGCACCTCATAAATGACCGCCGATTGTAAGAAACGTATATTCTTTATATTGTTTTTTTTGCTTGCTTTCGGCATGGCCCATGCTACGGATATAAAAAGCATCGGTGTGCCTTACGTGCAAAATTATACCAAGGCGCTGTATCAATCGGGCAACCAAAACTGGTCAATAACTAAGGATGAGCGTGGCGTAATGTATTTTGGCAATGCCGATGGCTTATTATCCTTCGATGGCAAATACTGGCAAATGCATACCATGCCCAATGGCTTAATTGTAAGGGCTGTAGCTGCTGATGGCAAAGGCAAAATATACGCGGGCGCTTTCGGCGAATTTGGTTACTGGCAAAACAACAAGCAGGGCTTTTTAACTTACCACTCGCTCATTCCGCAGGTACCCAAAAAGTACGTGCCCAACGAGGAAATTTGGAAAATTTATGTTGATGGCGACCGGGTTATTTTTCAGTCGTTCGGCACCATATACATCTACTCCAACAATAAAATTGATGTAATAAAAGCGCCAAACCCTTATTTGTTCCTGTTTAAGCCGGGCAACCGGTTTTTTGTGGAGCAGGTAAACGCGGGTTTGTCGGAGTTAGTGCAAAACCACCTGCAATTTATAAAGGGAAGTACCATATTGGGGAACACCGGGGTATTGTCCATATTACCTTTTCACAATAATAAATACCTCATCGGCACAGCCAAAAACGGATTATTTATTTACGATGGCAAACAAATACTGCCCTGGGCCAACAAAGCCAATGATTTTTTAAAAACCTACCAGCTCAATAACGGCGCTATTATAGCGGGCAAATACTTTGCTTACGGCACCATATTAAACGGCGTGGTGATAATTGATACTGCGGGCAATGTAGTGCAGCACATCAATAAATCAAGCGGTTTGCAAAACAATACGGTGCTGAGTTTATATACCGATAACGAGGATAACCTTTGGGCCGGCCTCGATAACGGTATCGACCGTATCGAGGTAAACTCGCCACTTTATTTTTACTTTGATAAAACGGGCAATTTCGGTACGGTATATTCCAGCATTATCTACAACAAAAAAATATACCTGGGCACCAACCAGGGTTTGTATTACAGCGATTGGGTAACCGACCCCGGCAGCAGCCTATTCCAGTTATTCGATTTTAAACTGATCCCCGGCTCACAGGGGCAGGTATGGGATTTATCGCTGCAGGATGGCCGCCTGCTTTGCGGGCATAATGATGGCACTTACCAGGTTAACGGCAGTACTATCACCAAAATATCATCAGAAAATGGCGGCTGGATGCTGAGGAAACTCGCGCCAAACCTGTTGATACAAGGCACTTACACGGGTTTGGTGATTTTTAAGAAGGATAATTCGGGCAATTGGGTCTTCGACCATAAAATCGCCGATTTTGGCGAGCCTTCGCGCTATGTGGAGCAGGATAACAAAGGGCAAATATGGGTTAGCCATGCCTATAAAGGCATTTACCGCATTGATTTAAGCGCCGATTTAAAACGTGCCATTTCGCGCAAATATTATGATGAACACTCTGGGCTGCCAAGCAGCTATAATATCAATGTGTTTAATTTGGATAATAAGATTGTATTCTCGTCCGATTCGGGCTTTTATGTTTATGATGATATTACCGATAGGTTTTCAAAATACCAGCAGTTAAATTCAAAACTGGGCTCGTTTGCGCTATCCAACAAAATAATACCTGCCGATGGCAAAAAGTACTGGTTTATTAACCACGGCAGGGTAGGGCTGGCCGATTTGTCGGTACCCGGCCACCTCACTATCGATTCGGACCGTTTTACCATACTTAACGGGCAAATGGTGCAGCATTATGAAAACATCAGCCGCATAAACAACCTCATTTACCTCATCAGTATTGATGATGGCTTTGTAATATTTAATGACGAGGCTGTAGCGCCACAAAATAAAATACAACTGCCACCGGTATTGATACGCCAGGTAGAAAACATAACCGATAAGGTATCGACCCTGAGCGATGACGGCAACAACAATAACGTAAAAATACCTTTCGATAAAAATAACATCCGTATAACCTACGCGTTGCCCTATTACCGGCAGGCAAAAGTTAAATACCAGTATTATTTGGACGGCTATTCTACCCAATGGAGCGATTGGAGCCTGCAAACACAAAAGGAATTTACCAACCTGGGGCAGGGGAGTTATACCTTTAAAGTACGCGCCAAAATAAACGACGATAACATTACAGCGCCCTCAACCTTTACCTTTACCGTATTGCCGCCCTGGTATGCGGGTAAAATTGCCATGTTTTTTTACCTGTTGTTGCTGGTTTTGTGCTATTACATTTTCAAACGCCTTTACAGGCAAAAGCTGCAACGCCACCAGGAGCATATCCATCAAAAGCTGCAAAAAGAGAAGGAGGAGTTTTTAAAACAGGAAGCCATTGCCAACGAGCAGCAAATAGTAAAGATACGCAACGAGCAATTACAGGCCGATTTAGCCGGAAAAAGCCGCGAACTGGCCAACTCGGCCATGAATATTGTGTACAAGAACGAACTGCTGCAAAAAATAAGCGACGAAATAGCCCATTTAAAAGACAGCACCGGCAAAAAACTGCCCGACGACCAGCTGCGCAAAATACAAAAGGTGATAAACGAAGGCATGACCGATGAGCGCGATTGGAACCTGTTTGAAAGCAGTTTTAACGAAGCACACGAAAGCTTCTTCATCAAACTAAAATCGCACCATCCCGATCTGGTACCCAATGATTTAAAGCTTTGCGCCTATCTGCGCATGAACATGAACAGTAAAGAAATGGCATCGTTGCTAAACATTTCGTTACGCGGGGTAGAGATTAGGCGCTACAGGCTGCGCAAAAAGCTGGAATTGGAGCATGATAAGAACCTGGTGGAGTTTCTCATGGAGCTATAATACTACATCATTACCTCTCACAGCCACTTTTTTCATCATACGCTTTTTGATTTGCTTTGTATAGAAATTGTTGTAGTTTATTTATGTTAAATTGTTGATTATCAATCGTATAAAAATTATCAAATATAAATTTGAGAAAGTGTTTTAACCTTAGTGTAATAATGTAGAGGTGCATTATTTGTTAAAATTGTATTATCTCCTCAATTTCGGACTAACAAAAACCAATTATTTTTTTTAACCTAATTTAAATTTCCCACATGAAGAGAATTTTTACAATCTCGGGGGTATTCTTATTTTGTTTTTTTATTGTTACAACAGCATTTGCACAAAACCTTACCGTAAAGGGTACAGTTAAGGATGCTACTACCGGCGAAGGCCTGGTAGGTGTTAGCGTAGCTATAATAGGAACAACTAACGGAACCCAAACTGATGCAAACGGCGCATTTTCAATTAGTGTGCCATCAGGTGCAACGCTTACATTTACATACATAGGTTATGTAAAGCAGCAAATCGCGGTCAACGGCCAGGCTATAATCAACGTTAAATTAGCCGCTGAAAGCACCGCGCTAAACGAAGTAGTGGTTGTAGGTTATGGTACGCAAAAGAAAGTTGATGTTACAGGCGCTATTGCTACCGTAAAAGGCAGCGACCTTGCCAGCCAGCCGGATAATAACCCGGTAAGTGCATTACAAGGTAAAGTTGCCGGTGTACAAATTACTAATTCAGGTACGCCGGGTTCATCGCCCCAAATTACTTTAAGAGGCATTGGAACAATTTTTGGCAACACATCACCTTTATTTGTGGTGGATGGTGTTTGGTATCATGACATTAGCTTTGTGAATTCAAACGACATTGAAAGCATGAGCGTTTTAAAAGATGCCAGCAGTGAGGCTATTTATGGTTTGGAGGCTGCAAACGGTGTAATTATTGTTACCACCAAAAAAGGCAAAGGCGCGCCAAAAATTAGGTACGATGCTTATGCAGGTTTTTCAACCCCTACCAATGTGCCGGTTATGGCAAATGCCACACAGTATGCTACTATGGTTAATGAGGTAAACACGGCAAGTAATGCTGCCTTGTTCGCAAACCCTGCAAGCTTTGGTACAGGTACCAACTGGATTGACCAGATACTGCACAACTCTTTTACCCAAAGCCATAACATTGGCATAAGCGGCAGCACCGATAAAACCTCGTACAATTTTTCTGCAGGTTATTTTGATCAAAGCGGTAACGTAGCTTATAACGCTTATGACCGTATCACAACACACTTATACCAGGATGTACAGGTAACTCCGTGGTTAAAAGTGGGTTATACCGCTATATTAGAGGGTAGTCACTCTAAAGATTTGCCGGGCGATATTATGTATAAAGCTTATACGGCCCCGCCTGTTGTTCCGGTACGTTATGCTGATGGAAGCTATGGCGATCCGTCTTTGTTTCCGCAGGTAGGTAACGCTGTGAGCAACCCACAGGTAACTTTAGATTACTTTAACCAAACCACACAAAATTATAATTTAAACGGTAACGCGTTTGCCGAGTTGAAATTTACCGATTACCTTTCATTCCGTACCAGTTTCGGAGGTACTTTTGCCCACCAGGAAGTACAGGCCTATACCCCGGTATATGCTGCTACCGGCGGCCAGTTTAATAGTATAAGCTCTTTAAATAATAATACTGTTGATGAAAGGGATTGGATATGGGAAAACACGTTAACGTTTGATAAAACCTTTGATCACGATCATCATGTAACGGTATTAGCCGGGCAATCGTCACAACGTTATAAGCATTATGAAGAAGATGTTTCGACCCAAAATGTGCCCGACTATACCAGTGGCGATTTGTATCTGGGTTTAGGCAATAATCCAACAGTTACAACTCCCGGCCCAAGTTTAGAAACCCGCGAGTCTTATTTCGGCAGGGTGAATTACGCGTACAAGGATACCTATTTATTAAATGCCACAGTAAGAAGGGACGCTTCTTCTGTTTACAGTGAGCAATATAAATGGGGTACTTTCCCTTCTGTTGGCGCAGGTTGGGTTATCAGCAATGAAAACTTCATGAAAGACCAGCATATTTTTGATAACCTTAAATTAAGGGGCAGTTGGGGCGAAGCAGGTAACGGCAGTATCACGCCCAGTTTATCTACCGCGCAAAATACCCAGTTTACATCAAGTTTTGGCGGCCCTAATGGTGAAACTTTAGGAATAGGCTCCGGCTTATTATCATTAGTTCCCCCTGTTATTTATTGGGAAAAAAGTGTAGGTACCGATATTGGTTTAGAAAGTGAATATTTAAATCACCGTTTAACTTTCGAGGCTGATTATTATGTAAAGAAAACCGAAAACGGTGTGTTCCCGGTACCAATTTTAGGTTCATTAGGCGCTAATGGCTCACAACTTAATGCTAACCAGGCAACTTATGAAAACAAAGGCTGGGAATTTACAGCAGGTTGGAGCGATAAAATAGGGAGTGATTTTTCTTATTCAATTAATGGAAACTTTAGTATAAATGACAATAAGGTCCTTTCCGTATTGTCGGGTGCAATTCCTCTGCCGGGTGGCGGCGGTGGTGCAACAGGTGGCGCTTACACTACCCGTACCATAGTTGGCCAACCTATCGGCGAGTTTTATGGGTACCAGGTAACAGGCGTTTTTCAAACCCCCCAACAAATTGCTAATCAAACAATTCAGCCAAACGCCCAGCCGGGTGATGTAATATACGGCAATAACGGGCAAAAAACCGATATAGGTAACCCCAACCCTAAATACCTGTACGGCTTAAATACTTATTTCAGGTATAAATCATTTGATTTAGAGGCTGATATATCAGGTGTTGGAAAAGTAAGCCTGTACAATGCCAATGAAAGCATAAGGTTTGGCGAAGAAAACTGGACAGAAAACTTTTATGAAAACCGCTGGCATGGCCCGGGTACATCAAATACTACCCCTTCAGCTTTTTTAAGCGATCAGTATAACGGCGCGCCTAACTCCTTTTATGTTCAGGATGGCAGCTATTTAAGGATACGTAATCTGCAATTAGGTTATAATTTACCGGGATCCTCGTTATCAAGCTTAAAAATAACTAACCTTCGTATTTATCTATCGGCTCAAAACCTGGCTACGTTTACCAAATACAAAGGGTTTAACCCCGAAGTACTTTCAACAGGTACCAACGGGATTAACCAGGGTATAGATACAGGTGTTGTTCCGATATATGCCATCTTTAATTTAGGTGTAAACGTTACATTTTAATTATAAAATATTTGAATTATGTTAAATAGAAACAATTTTAAAATATCAGGTACGGCTCTTATGGCTGTATTAATGATAGGGGCGGTAAGCTGTAAAAAAAGCTTTTTAAATCCGCCTGTTCAGGGGGCATTGCCCGCGAGCGAATTATACATTAACGCCACAGGCGCCGCGGAGGGCATTAATGCCATATACGCGCTCGACCGCGACTTTAACCATACCGCTTTTCCGGCATTGGCTATTGAAAGTATGGGAGGGGATGAAGTTGCTAAAGGAAGTACCCCCGGCGATTCATCGCCAATGGGCCTTTATCATACCTTTACACAAACCGGCGCCGAAACAGGTTTCGATGATCCTTTTTGGGCAGGGCAATATGCATCCATTAGCTTAGCCAACCAGGCTATTGACAGTATCCCTAAAATAAGCATGGATGCCTCTTTAGCAGCCCGTTATGTAGCCGAAGCCAAATTTTTAAGGGCGTACAGCTATTTCAGGCTGGCAAGGGCTTATGGCGATGTGCCTTTAAGGCTGCATTACCCTAAAACAGCTGCAGATTATAATATACCACGTACTCCAAGGGCAACTGTTTATGCACAAGTAGAACAAGACCTTACCGATGCAGCATCTGTATTACCGTCAACTTATAGCGGGGCAGATATTGGCCGTGCTACTAAAGGGGCCGCACTATCGTTACATGCTAAAGTAGCCATGTACCAGGCTAAATGGGCCGATGTGTTAAATTATACTAACCAGGTAATGGCTTCGGGCGTTTATGCGCTGTTCCCAAATTTCGAACAATCTTTTCGTGAACCGAATGAGAACAATTCCGAAGAAATATTTGAAATACAATGCCCTAACGTTGCCAGTAACCCCGATGCTTCTACAAGCCAGTATTCACAAGTGCAGGGTATAGCGCCTACTTACGGCTGGGGCTTTAATATACCTACCGCTGCATTGGTTGCGGCTTTTGAGCCCGGCGACCCAAGGATGAATGCTACAATACTTTTTGCCGGTGGCACATCTGCCGAAGGCGACCCGATACCTACAGGGCAGGTTGATAGCATGTGGAATTATAAATCATATGTTCCGTTTAACGATGCTATGTTAAATGGCAACCCCGGTGCCGGGCAGGATGTACGTGTAATACGTTACTCTGAAGTTTTATTAATGAATGCCGAAGCTAACAATGAACTGGGCAATACCTCGGCAGCATTAGCATCATTAGAAATGGTTAGGGCGCGTGCCAGGGCAGGCAACAACTCGGTTTTGCCGCCTGTAACCACAACAGATCAAACTACCCTGCGTTTAGCTATATGGCATGAACGCCAGGTAGAGCTGGCTATGGAAAGCGATCGTTTCTTTGATGTTGTTCGCCAGGGCCGTGGGCTGGCATTATTTGGTAACAGGGGCTTTAAAGCGGGTAAAAACGAATTACAGCCTATACCGATATCCGAAATTGTGTTAAGCGGTGGTTTATTAAAACAAAACCCGGGTTATCCATCAAATTAATAATCAGATCATGAAAAAATTAGCAAATAAATATATAATAGCTGTTGTATTGGCAAGCTTAGGATTATCATCTTGTGTAAAGAAATTTGATGCCTCCAGTTATGCCCCGCCGTTAACTATAAACGGTTATACATCGGCCAGCCAGATAGCGCCCACAAATTTAGTGGCACACTGGACCTTTAACGGTACACTTACAGATTCGATATCAAATACTACCGGTGTGGCTACAGGCACAAGCTTTTCGGGCGGGCTTGAGGGCCAGGCTTTACAGGGCGCCAATAACTCTTATGTACTATCCGCTTTGCCGCCTGCTGTGCAAAGCCTGCATAGTTTTACAGTAAGCACCTGGGTTAATATGTCCGAAAATACTACCGGCGCTGTTGGTTTGTTAAGCATTGTTAATAGCCAGACTTTTTGGTCAAACCTTGACATATTTTTCAATAATGGCGCAACGCCAACAGTCGGCCAGCTTGAAGTGCATATTTTCAATAATGGCGCCAGCGCTACCGGTACCGATGTGTTTATAGGAAGTGTAGCAGTTAACAACCCTTTTGGGGGATGGGTAAACGTAACCTTAACCTATGATGATACCAAATCAACATTTGTACTTTATTATAATGGCGGAAGCATAGCAACCGATGTTGTAACCGGCTTTGCACCGCTTAATTGGACGGGCGCTACACAAATGATCTTTGGCACTTTGCCGTTCATGGCTAACCCATCGCTTACCAGCGGCGCTACCGCGCAAGGCTGGGCAACTTATTTAACAGGTGCATTGGATGAAACAAGAATATATAACGTAGCCTTAACATCCATTGAAGTTAGTTCACTGGTAGGGCTGCAGCGCAGAGGTAAATAGTTTGGATTGATTGGTTGGCTGCCCGGTTTTGCCGGGCAGCCTTTTTTTGCGAGGTGGTAGTTGGCCATTCTGATTAATATAAAAACGGCATGAGAAATTTAAAAATATATGTAGTGTTGATGTTATTTGCGGGATTATATTCCTGCTCAAAAAGCGATAAAACAAGCCCAACGCCAACTCCTCCGGCGCCGCCCGCGTCATTTGCTTTTAATACATTAAAGGTAAATGGGAAGTATAATGGCTTTACTTATATCAATTTAAACACATCGCCTGTTATAAAAATTTCATTTTCGGCGGCGGTTAATACCGCTTCTGTAGCCGGCGCGGTTTCTTTTAAAAGCGATAGCGGCGTTACCATTGCTTATAAAGCCACCTATCAAAATAACGATAGTACAGTGGTTATCGAGCCGTCGGCGGCATTATCATATCTCACCAAATACACGGTATCGGTTTCAACAGCGCTCCAATCGTCAAAAAAAGGCAGTTTGGAATCAGCAGTTAATGTTAACCTTACTACCGTGATCGATTCAACAAACAAATTCCCGGTAATAAGCGACGATGCATTGCTTACTTTAGTACAGCAGCAAACCTTTAAATATTTCTGGGATTTTGGTCACCCCACAAGCGGCATGGCGCGCGAGCGTAATACCAGCGGCGATGTGGTAACTACAGGCGGCTCGGGCTTTGGTATTATGGCCATTGTAACAGGCATAAGCCGCAATTTTGTGACCAGGGCCGATGGCCTGGCGCGTATGCAAAAAATTGTAGCGTTTTTAAAAACCGCGCAAACTTTTCACGGCGCTTTCCCGCATTGGATGAATGGCGTTACCGGCGTAGTGGTACCTTTTAGTACCGAAGATGACGGCGCCGATTTGGTAGAAACCGCTTACCTGATGGAAGGCCTTTTAACCGCCCGCCAGTATTTTAACGGCACAAGTACCGATGAAACTACTTTGCGCACAGATATTACCACACTTTATTATAATGTGGATTGGGAGTGGTTTACCCAGGGCGGACAAAACACCCTGTACTGGCACTGGAGCCCCGATTATGGCTGGAGCACCAACCAAACCGTTAGCGGCTGGGACGAGGCCATGATTACTTATGTAATGGCTGCTTCATCGCCAACGCATGGCATATCAAAAGCTGTATATACTAATGGCTGGGCATTAAACGGTGCCATTATAAATGGCAATACCTATTATGGTATACAATTGCCGCTTGGCCCGGCAGATGGCGGCCCGTTATTTTTCGCGCATTACTCGTTCCTGGGTATCAATCCACAGAACTTAGTCGATGCTTATGCCAATTATGATCAGCAAGTTCAGGCACAAGCCAAGATAAATTATGCCTATTGCGTAGCCAACCCCAATAACAACATAGGTTATAGTGCCGATTGCTGGGGACTGACCGCAAGTGATACCGAAAACGGCGGCTATAATGCCAGCTCGCCAACCAACGATATAGGGGTTATTGCGCCAACCGCTGCTATAGCCTCATTGCCTTATACACCGGTACAATCAATGGCGGCGCTGCGCTTTTTTTACTATAAACTGGGCAATAAGCTTTGGGGCCCATACGGTTTTTACGATTCCTTCGATTTAAACGATGCCTGGTTTGCCACCTCGGATTTGGCTATTGACGAGGGACCGATAATTGATATGATTGAAAATTATCGTAGCGTTTTGTTATGGAATTTATTTATGAGTAACCGCGAAATACAAACCGGCATGTCAAGTTTAGGCTTTAGCAGCCCTTACTTATAACACAAAAAAAATCTTAATGAAAAAAATACTGATAATCCTTTTACTCATACTTCCATCTGTTTACGGCAGGGCGCAGGGTGTTAATCAAGCTGCCGCGCCCGATAGTATTAAAGCCGTTGGCATTATAAAAAACCTGTCAGACAGTGCTTTGCTTGATGTAGTGCAGCGCCAAACCTTCCGTTATTTTTGGGATTATGCCCATCCTGTAAGCGGCCTGGCCCGCGAGCGCAGCAATAAATCTTTTGATTATGGCGATGAGGTAGTAACCATGGGCGGCTCGGGTTTTGGTATTATGGCCATAATTGTTGCCACCGACCGTAAATGGATAACCCGCGAACAGGCAGACGACCGCATGGTTAAAATTGTAAACTTTTTATACAAGGCAAACTCCTTTCATGGCGTATTCCCGCATTGGATGAATGGCGCAACGGGCAAGGTTATCCCTTTTGGCCGTAAGGATGATGGGGGAGATTTGGTGGAAACTGCCTACCTTTTCCAGGGCCTGTTGTGCGCCCGCCAGTATTATAATCATGATAACCCCAAGGAAGAACGCATACGCGCTGTAATAAACTGGATGTGGAACGATATTGAGTGGGATTGGTATACACAAGGCAAAGATGTTTTATACTGGCACTGGAGCCCCAACAATGGCTGGGCCATGAATTTCCCGATACATGGTTTTAATGAGTGTTTAATAACGTATGTGCTGGCAGCATCAGGCACACACTTCCCTGTATCGGCAGATGTGTACCACAAAGGCTGGGCGCAAGGCAGCTTTTTTAAAAATGGCAACAGTTATTATGGCTATAAATTACAGCTTGGTTTTCCGTATGGCGGGCCGCTGTTTTTTTCGCAATACTCGTTCCTCGGCCTAAACCCCAAAGGGCTTAAAGATGAATATGCCGATTACTGGCAGCAAAATCTCAACCATACCCTAATAAACCGGGCTTATTGTATAGCTAACCCCAAAAAATACCAGGGCTACGGTGCAAACAGCTGGGGATTAACCGCCAGCGATAATTACGAAGGCTACAATGCCCATTCGCCCACAAACGATTTAGGGGTAATCACACCCACGGCAGCCTTATCGGCATTTCCTTACACACCCGAATACTCCATGCAGGCGCTGCGCCATTTTTATTATGATTTAGGCGATAAAATATGGGGCCCCTACGGTTTTACCGATGCCTTTAGCCAGTCGCACAACTGGTACGCAAAAAACTACCTCGCTATTGACGAAGGGCCTATTGTGGTTATGATAGAAAATTACCGCACAGGCTTGCTATGGAAACTGTTTATGAGTTGCCCCGAGGTGCAGGGCGGCCTCAAAAAGTTAAATTTTCAAAGTCCCCAAATAAATTAAATTCAATATAATTGTGAGTGGCTCATAGTTCATAGTTGATGGTTCATAGTGGCTGCAGTGAATGTTCGGCCATGAACCATCAACTAAACTTGCAGCTACCATCAATTATGAACCATTAACTATGAACCAATATAAAATGATACGGAAAGTTATTTGCTTTTTTCTGCTTTTACCCCTTACAAACGTTTTTGCTCAACCCTTAAAACCGGCAGAGCAAAAGAAGATGAACGCCTTTGTCAGCAATTTAATGTCGAAAATGACGGTTGATGAAAAGATAGGCCAGCTAAACCTGGTATCTGTCGGCTTTGATGTTACCGGGCCAATCGTGAGCAAAAATGTGGATGAAAACATAAAAAAAGGAGATGTTGGCGGGGTATTTAACACGTATACCCCCGATGCCGTACGCAAGCTGCAGGAAATAGCGGTTAATAATACCCGTTTAAAAATACCGCTGATATTTGGTTACGACGTTATCCACGGCCACAAAACCATATTCCCAATACCATTAGGCCTGGCATCAAGCTGGGATTTGGCTATGATAAAAAACACCGCCAGCATTGCCGCTTCCGAAGCGAGTGCCGATGGACTAAACTGGGTATTTTCGCCCATGGTTGATATTGCCCGCGACCCGCGCTGGGGCCGCATTGCCGAAGGCGCAGGCGAGGATACCTGGCTGGGCTCGCAAATAGCAAAAGCCATGGTACAAGGCTACCAGGGTGATAGTTATACCACCGATAAAGTTATGGCATGCGTAAAACACTTCGCCCTATATGGCGCTGTTGAGGCCGGCCGCGATTATAACACGGTTGATATGAGCGAACGCCGCATGAAACAGGATTACCTGCCGCCATACCAGGCCGCTGTTGATGCCGGGGCGGGGAGTGTCATGTCGTCATTTAACGAGATTAATGGTGTGCCGGCAACTGCTAACAAATGGCTAATGACTGACCTGCTGCGCAAACAATGGGGCTTCAACGGCTTTGTAGTTACCGATTACACCGCAATGAACGAACTGATACCGCATGGTATGGGCGAAACCGGCTACGCAGTGGGCAAAAAAGCGCTCGATGCAGGTATTGACATGGATATGGTTGGCGAAATTTACCTCGATAACCTGAAACGTTTATTAAAGGATGGCAAAATACAGGCAAGTGAGATTGATGCCGCTTGTCGCCGTATACTGGAGGCCAAATACAAACTGGGCCTGTTTACCGATCCGTACCGCTATTGTAATGATAATCGCGCGCAACAAACCATTATGCAGCCCGCTTACCTTGATGCTGCCCGCGACGCTGCTAAAAGAAGTATAGTTTTGTTGAAGAATGATGGCGTACTGCCTTTAAGAAACGGCGGTTCAATAGCGCTTATTGGCCCATTGGCCGATAACCATAAAGATATGATTGGCCCCTGGAGCGGCGCCGGCGACTGGCATAAAGCCATCAGCGTACTGGACGGCATACGAGGGCTTATAAACAACAATGTGAAAATAAACTATGCAAAAGGCGCAAATATTACCACTGATAAATGGCTGATAGACCGCTTAAGCCCCGATGCTTTGAGTATTGACAGCAGCCAAACATCACAGCAAATGATTGATGAGGCGGTAAAGGCTGCAAAGAAATCGGATATTATTGTGGCGGTTGTAGGCGAAGCGGCAACCATGTCGGGCGAGGCGGCAAGCCGTTCTGATATAGGTTTGCCACCGGGACAGGAAGATTTATTGAAAGCCTTAAAAGCAACCGGCAAGCCACTGGTAATTGTGCTGATGAACGGCAGGCCATTAACCCTTAAATGGGAAAATGATAATGCCGATGCCATGCTCGAAACCTGGTTTGCAGGCACTGAGGCAGGTAATGCCATATCCGATGTTTTATTCGGCGCGTACAATCCCTCAGCAAAAATTACCGCAACTTTCCCGCAGGATGTTGGACAGATACCGCTTTATTACGCGCATAAAAACACAGGCAGGCCTTACGCCGGTGATTTTACCGACCGCTATAAATCGCGCTACTTAGATATCTCTAACGATCCATTATACCCGTTCGGCTTTGGTTTAAGCTATACCACTTTTAATTACAGTGATATCAAACTAAATACAAACTCAATAAAACCTGGCCAGTCCTTGCAGGTTAGCACCACAATTACCAATACCGGTAAATACGATGGCGAGGAGATAGTGCAGCTGTACACCCGCCAAATGGCAGGCTCGGTAACCCGCCCGGTGGAAGAATTGAAAAACTTTAAAAAGATATTCCTGAAAGCAGGGGAGAGCCGTACAGTAAACTTTACCCTAACCGCAAATGATTTGCGTTTTTACGATATCAACATGAAATACACCTACGAGCCCGGCAACTTTAAAGTATTTGTAGGCACTAACTCAAGGGATGTTAAAGAAGCTGATTTTAAGCTGGTAGAATAACTCCTGATATTAACTTGCGAAGTTTCAAAAACTTCGCAAGTTTGTTTTTACCCGAACCCCGAACCACAACTCACGCCCCCAAAACCCCTAAGAACTTGCAGGGGGTTTATTCGTACTCCGTACTTTTTTCACCTCACCAACACTAACCCTGCTTGCCTTATTGGTGAAATTGTTACGTATGTAAGTTAGCACATCCGCAATTTGCTGGTCTTTTAAAAAATCATGCGGGGGCATGGTGTTTTGGTATTTTTTATCGTTAATCTCCACATCCTCGTTAAAACCATTTAAAACAATGGTAATTAACTTCACTTTATCACCCAAAACATAAGGTGTTTGTATTAAAGGCGGGTTCATATTGCCTAAGCCATGCCCATCTGCCTGGTGGCAGCTTAAACAATTTTGTATGTATATACCTTTACCCCGCGCTATCGACCTCAACAAAAGCGTATGCTGCGATACCGCTTGCTTATGCACCTGTGCCTGCAGGCTAAATAATGCCAGCGCGAACAATAAAAATAACGCTGCGGTTTTTCTCATGCTGCTGCTATTATTTTTTGTAGGTGATTTTGTATATCGAGCCGCCGTTATCATCGGTTACATATAACGAGCCATCGGGGCCTTGTGCAAGTCCGCAGGGGCGGTGCTGGGCATCACCGCTGGCTTTTTGGGCTGCTGTGCCGGCAAATCCATCAGCAAAAACTTCCCATTTGCCATCGGCCTTGCCATCTTTTAATGGCTGAAACACTACAAAGTAACCTGCCTGTGGTTCGGGTGCGCGGTTCCATGAGCCGTGGAAAGCGATAAAGGCGCCATGCTTATACCTTTCGGGAAACTGGTTGCCTGTGTAAAACAACAAGCCATCAGGTGCTAAGTGGCCCGGGAAAGCAGCTACAGGGTCAATAGTACCTGCGCCGCCGGTTTTTATGCCATCGCCGCCATATTCGGGCATCAATATTTTTTTATGCTGTTCCTGGTCGTAATAAATATATGGCCAGCCTGCGTTATCACCTTCTTTTAAAGCATATAAACATTCAGCAGGCTCTTCTGCCGATTGCTTGGTGGTGTAATATTGCGGGAACAAATCGTGCAGCTGGTCGCGACCATGCTGCATTACAAAAAGCTGGTTATCCTGTTGGTTCCAGTCCATACCCACTACGTTGCGCAAGCCTTTGGCATAGTGTATGCCATCGCCATAATGCTGGTCAAGCTTATCGGCCTTGAATTTCCATATACCGCCTGCCGAATCTAAAATAGGACAGCCGGGGCGGCCCATAGAGCCCTTAACACGGTCTTTAACCTGGCACGAGTTGGAGTACGCGCCCACATTTACATAAATATTGCCATCGTTATCCAATACAAAGGCTTTAGCCTCATGTTCGTGGCGGTTTAGCAGGCCGGTAATAATTCTTTCGGGAGCGGCAGGGTTTATTACCTCGCCTTTATCGTTCAATTTATAACGATAAACATCCTCGTTTGATGATGCGTACAGGTAGCCGTTTTTAACCCGCATGCCTGTTCCGTCATAATCGCCAAAGCTTTTTATGATATTGGCCTTGCCGCCGCTTTCGTGCAAAAACAATATACCCCGGCCACCTTTGGCATCGTTTAGTTTAACATAAAGGTCACCTTGCGGCGTTACGGCCATATGCCTGGGGCTGCCCAGCTTATCGGCAATCATATTTGCTTCAAATCCCGAAGGAAGCGTTAGGCCTGTATTAGCAGCAGGCGCTTTTTTAGGCAAATGGCTATTTTTTGCGGATGTAGTTAATATCAGCGCCGGTATTACGGCCAGCGGTATAACTAATGATAGTAATCTGTTAATTTTCATGGTAATAAGTAAATAATGGCTAAATTATATTAAATACATATCACTTATAATATATGTTTTTATAAACTACACTATTGTTACAATTACAGGTTTAGTACCATGGTTATAGCACAAAAAAAGCCGCTCATTTTACTGAGCGGCTTAACTATTTAATCTGCTTTTAAATTTTATTTCAGGTATAAATCTGCATTGTTACGATAACCTGCAGCGGTATTAGTATACCAATCGGTAAATGAGTTGCCCGATGAGGCTGCCCACGCGGCAAAGTTAGGGTAAGCATCAAGTATGCTTATGCCTTCTAACGGATAGATAAAGGTATCATCATAAGTGATAGCCCATGGCATATTAGCTGTTGATATGTAGTATGAGCCTTGTGCCGGTACCGAAGCATCATCAGCAGTGCCAAACAGCTTGGGGTTAGCTAAATTGGTAGGGGCGTAGCCCGGTAAGTGTATTTCGTAACCGCGCCTTCCGTTGCTGATAAGGAATGGGTTAAAGGCCGATACATTTAAGCTTGATTGCGCTATTGGTGTTGTAAGCGTAATCAATACTGATGATACAGTGGTTTGCGTAACTTTAGGTAATGAAGCTAAAGTATTCACAAAGAGTGTACCGTAAGGGTTATTCAGTACCTCATCGGTATTATCAAAAGGAATAACTACCGCGTTGGTTTGGCCGGCTTCAACATTGTTTGATGCCAATTGGATGTAGGTACCTTTAAATAATTGGCCGGTTACTGATTTTACAGCCGATGCCGGGATTGGCAGTTGTAAACCAAAACCGTTTTTAAACGATGCGCCTACAGCAGCAACATTATAATCGGCCTGTATGGTAACTACCTGGTTTTGAGCGTTTGTTACAAAGGTATAACGGTAACCTACTACAAGGTCGTTCATGTCATAATCGCCTTTATTTGGCCAGTTATCTTCAAAAGCAATGTTAGCATAGCCTGTTGCTGATGGATAATAGTTGATATAAGCACGGGTTGGATCGTTAGGGAAAGCATCCTGAGAATCAGGTACGCCATCGCCATCGCTATCAGTTGGGGTAGCTATTGGAGGTACACCAGTTTGTGATATGGCAGTTACAGGATTAGATGTAGCGTAGAAAACCAAATCGTTAAAGTCGTTATCCGAACCGCCTGTTTGCCTGTTCAAATCTTCAAAACCAATTAAAGTAAGGCCATCAGCAACATCTGATAAAACTACAGTATGTTTTTGCAGGGTTGGGTCGGTTTCAGGGTTAAGCGCGTCGTCCGAGTAATATTTAGGTGCAGTAACATCCACGCCTTTACCTGTCCATGCATTACCTAATAATATAAAGCCGATAGAAGTGCCTGCGTTAAATTGGCCTAAATGAACTTTATCTCCTGCAACTAAACCACCGCCTGAGCCAAGGCCCGAAGCGTTAGGGAATATAAGGGTTGCAGTTTTTATTTGAGAAGCGCTTGTTGGCGCGCTACCGGTGGTATAAGTATAATAAGCAAGGCTGTTTAAGTTGCCTGCACCTTCGGATACAAACGTAATCCATACATCTGATTGTGCAGTAATGTTAAGGGTTGATGTATTGGTGCTGGTTAAGTAGTATGGGTGTGTAGTTGTTAAAGGCTGACCTTCAGGAAGTGAAGCATTTACGTATGAAAGCAAAGTTGAGCTAACAACATCCGGAGTTGATGTAAGATATGCCGGTACGCCTTCGCTTGCAGTTGTGTTGGTTTTGGAATCAACTAAAAACGCGTTGCTGCTGTTATATGGCGAAGGATAGCTAAAAGTAGTTGAGCCATTGGTTGCACTGTTAAGGCTCAGAACATTTGATGTTGAAGTGTTTGTTGGGGTGCCAAAATCAGGAACAATGTCGCCGCTGTATACGCTGGGGCCGCCTATAGTTGCAGTTACTGCATCACCGTTAATATTTGCGGTAGCATTGTGCATTAAACCAACATAGCCCGGGTCAATAACTAAGGTGTTAAGGTACGTAGGTACACTTATTTTTGCATTTACATTACCGTTTTTATCGGTAAGGGCTGTAAAAATCGCGCTGCCGCTTGCAGTGTTTGTAGGCTTGTAAAAATGTACAAGTACATTTGGTAATGCATCGCCTGTTGGGGTTTTAAGCGTTATATTTACTGTAACGTTTCTTGAGGTGGAATAATTAAACCCATCCGCGCCAACTTTGGCAACCTTGGGTTTGTTATTCGTATTTACAGTGATGGTTTTTTTGCAGGAAATTAATCCGGCTAAACCAACGAAAAATACAAGGGTAAGAATTCTTTTCATATAGCTTTAATTAATAGAGTTCGTTTTTGAAGTAATAGTTTTTTGAATAATATAGTCAAATAGCAGTCCAAAAATTCAAAAAGCCTATTTCGCTACATAAATAAGCTTTTTGAACGGGATATTCCTAAAAAGTGTGGAATTTATTCTGCAATGCCGTGTTCTAAGACACAAAATTGGGTATTTAATTCCCCATTGGTGTGGAAATTGCTTAAAGGTAAAATCCGCAATACTTTATACTTAATATTTGCTTGCCTCATTAAGCAGCGCAATATCATCAGCGTTTAGGGTAAGCCGCGTTGCCGCGATTAATGATTGCAGTTGCTTATCACTGGTGGCGCTGGCAATCGGCGCGGTAATACCGGGGCGTGCAATTACCCAGGCCAGCGCCACGCTAGCCGGTGTACTGTTATGGTTTTTGGCAACTTCGTCCAACGCTTTGAGTATACCCAACCCACGCGGGGTCAAATATTTTTTTACGCCTTGCCCGCGCTGACTTTGCGACAAATCATTTTCCGACCGATACTTACCGGTCAAAAAGCCGCTGGCTAACGAAAAATAGGTAATTACGCCAATGCCTTTTTCGATGCATAACGGCTCCAATTCTTTTTCGTAACCTTCACGGTCGTATAAATTATATTCTGGTTGCAGGCTTTCATAGCGGGCAAAGCCGTTGTCTTCGCTTACCTGTATGGCTTCTTTAAGGCGTGCCGCCCCGTAGTTCGACGCGCCTATTGCCCTCACCTTGCCCTGCTTTATCAAATCGGTATAGGTAGCCAGCGTTTCGGCAAGCGGGGTATCCTTATCATCATCGTGCGATTGGTACAGGTCGATATAATCAGTCTGCAAACGTTTTAAACTGGCCTCAACAGCTTGGGTAATGTATGCTTTTGATAAGCCCTTTTTACCCTCGCCCATAGGCTTGCCCACTTTGGTGGCAATAATCACTTTATCGCGCTTGCCGCTTTTTTTAAGCCAGTCACCAATAATGGTTTCCGATTCGCCGCCCTTGTTACCCGGTACCCAGGCCGAGTAAACATCAGCCGTATCAATAAAATCGAGGCCGCCATCAACAAAGGCATCCAGTAGTGCGAATGATGTTTTTTCGTCGATAGTCCAGCCGAAAACATTACCGCCGAAAGCCAGCGGGTTAACTTTTATTCCTGATTTTCCAAGCTCGCGTTTTTCCATGGTAGTATGTTATATGTTTTGTGGTAAATATATGAGGGATAACAGTTGGGTAAAAGTTGTGTTTGTAAGGGGATTGTAAAGAGGAGGATATAAAACCAAAAAATGCGTTTCACCTCTTTCCCGCGCAGCGGAAGAGAGGTCGACCAGCTTGTCCCGATAGTTATCGGGATCGGGGTTCTACTGAGGCACGCGCCTGTCGGGTATGCCTTTACCGCAGTTAAAAGCGATATTCAAGAGATTATTTAATCTTTATTGATTCAACGGTTTTTTCAAACTTGCTTTGGATATCTTCAATATTATTATAGGCACTTCCTATAAATATAACGCTCGAGTTTTCTCCGACAAGAAGTACTTGATAAATGATGCCACTTCTGCCATTGTAACTTGATTTCGATTTTAGGACGTACGCAGGATAGTTATTGATTTGCGTTTTTATAATATCTTTATTGTCAAGCGTAAATCCTTTAATTTCATATTTATCAGCTAAATCATTTGAAAAACTATATGCCTTTTCTTCAGTTATTTTTGGAAAGGAAATAATTTGAAATGTGTTTGCTGTAGGATTTTGAATATCTTGCTTGCCATCTTGGGTAAACAAATAAATATTTGTAGCGGTAGTAGCGTATTTGAAATTTGTAATTGAATGGTCAAACTCAAAATTGGCCAACTCAAACGGATCTAATTGTAATGACTTATCATAATAAATTGATCGAAAAATATTCAATAGATCATTTTTCCCTTGTTGATTTGAAGTTTCATAAACACCTATAATCATTGCTACAAATGTTTGATCCCCAAAAACCAACATTAATTTTGTTTGGCTTGGAGATTTAGATGGTCCTGCTGCATAAATAGCATCAAATTGATTTAATTTAAAATTTTCAATTTCATCTACCTTTGCTCCCTTAGCTTCAATTGCTTCTTTTGTAAATTTCGGTTTTACTAAATCAAAATTAGAAGCATTAGATTGTATAAATTGAATATATAAATTGTCGGCCTTTTGATATCTGCCTAACTCTTTGATATATTGATAATCTTTTGGGATCGATGCATAAACGCTTGTTCCTTCAATTCTTACAAGTTTTTCTGTTTTACTAGTTTGAAGCTGATTTGGGAATTCATTTCTATCCTGTGCATGAATGCAAAAAGTTGAAAGGGTAAAGATTAACAGAATAAATAATTTCATTTAGTTTTTACAATTATTATGATGAGAGATATGTAAAATTAAAAAACAAAATTGAAAACTTCTTATCCTGTTGCAAGTATACAGAAGCTCCCTTGCTGGCACACGCGTTCCGCGT